>Ga0155549_1144_pt4 | contig 11605 bp, 7 predicted proteins | sample RifCSPhighO2_12_FD_107206 | JGI IMG/M metagenome (GOLD analysis project Ga0155549, IMG submission 107206) | Alphaproteobacteria bacterium RIFCSPHIGHO2_12_FULL_63_12
CTTTTGGAGGAAATTCAATGGTCGAAGGCTTTCATTCGTCTGCGGATAAACGAACGCTCAAAAAGGTGATCGACCTTGCGCTCGCGCACAAGGAAACGCCAAAGGTCCGCGGCGGCGCCCTCGCGCCTGAATTTGCCAATTACGTCGAGCAGCTGGTGCGGTTCGCCACTGGCGAAGACCGCTATTGGGATGAACCGGCGAGCCTCCTCGCCCGCGCGATCGAAGCGTGGAAGGCCGGCGAAAAAAGAAAACGCGGGACGCCCTCGATCAATTTCCGCCTGCACAAGGGCGCCGAATGGCGCGAGACGCGGCTCGTCCTTGAAATCGCCACCGACGACATGCCGTTCATCGTCGACAGCGTGACGGCGGCGCTCGCCGACGCGGGCAAGCCGGTGTCGTTTTTCGTCAACGCCGTCGTCAATGTGACGCGCGACAGCAAGGGTTATCGCGTACCCGAAGGCGAAGGCAAAACCGTCGCCGAATCGATGGTCCACGCGGAGATGGACCCACCGGTCGATGAAGGCGAGATCGCAGCGCTTGACGCCGAAATTCGCGGCGTGCTCGCCGATGTCGCAACTTCGGTCGCCGATTTCGAAGCGATGCGCGCGCGCATGAAAGCGGCGCTCGAACAGCTCGAACGCGCAAAGCCCAAAGGCGTCGACAAGGAGACGCTCGCCGAATCGGTCGACTTCCTCAGAAAGCTCTGGGAGAGCAAGTTCACCTTTCTCGGGCTGCGCCGCTACAAATTCGCCAGGAAGGGCGCAAAACAGACCTTCACCCGCGACGATGACGGCGATCTCGGCATTTTGAAAGACAGCGCCCGCCGCGTGTTGAAGACCACGTTTTCCGACGAAGGCGAATTATCGCCGTCGGTCATCGCCTTCATGGAATCGAACGAGCCGCTGATCATCACCAAGGCGAATGTGCGCTCGACCGTGCATCGCCGCGTTCACCTCGATTATATCGGCGTCAAGACCTATGACGACGCCGGCAAAGTGACGGGCGAGGAGCGCTTCGTCGGCCTGTTGACGTCGGACATGTACAATCGTCCGGCGTCGGACATTCCAATCCTTCGCGTCAAGGAAAGGAAAGCGGTCGAGGCGGCCGGGTTCCGGTCGGGCGGACACAATTCAAAAGCGCTGGTCCACATTCTCGAAACATTTCCGCGCGACGAGATGTTCCAGAGCGACATTGCGACCTTGTGCGAAACCGCGCTTGGCATTTTGCGCCTCTACAAGCGCCCGCGCACCAAGCTGTTCTTGCGCCGAGACCGGTTCGACCGGTTCATTTCGGCGCTCGTTTACGTGCCGCGCGACCGATTTTCATCCGCCGTCCGCGAACAGATCGGCGAGACGCTGGCGAAGTCGTTCGACGGCTATATCGCGGCCTTCAATCCGCATTTCGGCGACGCGGCGCTGGTTCGCGTGCACTTCATCGTGGCGATCGCGCCCGGCGCGCCGGAAGGCCCGGGCGTCGCCGAATTGACGCGCCGCATGAGGGAGATCACGCGCAACTGGTCGGACGGCCTTCTCGATGCGATGCGCGAAGCGCATGAGGGCGCGAGCCCGCTCGGGCTGTTCAAGCGGTGGGAATACGCCTTCGACGCCGCCTATCGCGAGCGTCTGTCGCCCGCCGAAGCGCTCGACGACATCGCGATCATCGAGGGCATGGGCGATGAGCGCCTGGCGTTGCGCGCGTTCCGCCGGCCGGGCGGCAAGGAATCGGAAATCAACATCAAGCTCTATTGCCGCAACAATCCCTACCGGCTTTCCGATCTGTTTCCGCCGATCGAGCATCTCGGCCTCAATGTCGTTCAGGAATCCGGTTTCGAAATCCGTCCGGGCGAAGGCGATGCGCTGTTCTATATCCAGGATTTTCTGACCGAAGACCGCGCCGGCCGCGCAATCGACGCCTCTGGCGTCAAGAAACTGCTGGAAGAAACGCTCGGCGCCGTCATCGACGGACGCACGGAAGACGACCGCTTCAACGCGCTGGTCGTGTGCGCCGGCCTCAACTGGCGCGAGGCGTGGTATCTGCGCGCCGCGGCGAAATATCTGATGCAGGCGGGAATACCGTTTTCGCAAAGCTATATTGAAGAGACGCTGTCCAAGCACCCGGAAATCTCGCGCGCGCTGCTGTCGGTTTTCCATGCGCGCTTCAATCCGGCGGGGCCGGCGAAAAAGGAATCGCGCATCATTGAACTCGACGCCGCCGTCGCGCGCGTCAAATCGCTGCTTGAGGGCGTGCAGAGCCTCGATGAGGACCGCATCGTCCGCCGTTATCTCAATTTGATCCTTTCAACCGTGCGCACGAATTATTATCAGCGCGCCGCCGATGGCGGCTTCAAGCCCTATATCTCATTCAAGATCGTCAGCGCCGGCATCGACGATCTGCCGGAGCCGCGCCCCTATCGCGAAATCTTCATGTCGGGCCCGAAAGTCGACGGCGTCCATCTGCGCTTCGGCGCGGTCGCGCGCGGCGGCCTGCGCTGGTCCGACCGGCGCGAGGATTACCGCACGGAAGTGCTGGGACTCGTCAAGGCGCAACGCGTCAAGAACGCCGTCATCGTGCCGACTGGTTCGAAGGGCGGCTTTTACCCGAAACATTTGCCGACGGGCGGCGACCGCAACGCGATCTTCGAAGAAGGCCGCGCCGCCTATATGCAATTCATCCGCAGCCTGCTCGACATCACCGACAACATCGTCGGCGGAAAAACCATAACGCCGCCGAACGTCGTGCGCTGGGACGACAATGATCCCTATCTCGTCGTCGCCGCCGACAAGGGAACGGCGACCTTCTCCGACACCGCGAACGGCATTTCAGCCGAATATGAATTCTGGCTCGGCGACGCCTTCGCGTCCGGCGGATCCGCCGGTTACGACCACAAGGTGATGGGCATCACCGCGCGCGGCGCGTGGGAGGCGGTCAAGCGCCATTTCCGCGAAATCGGCAAGGACATCCAGAAGGAGCCGTTCACGGTCGCCGGAGTCGGCGACATGTCGGGCGACGTCTTCGGCAACGGCATGCTGTTGTCGGAGCAGATCAGGCTGGTCGCGGCGTTCGACCATCGCGACATTTTCATCGATCCCAATCCGGACGCGGCGAAATCCTTCGCCGAGCGCAAGCGCATGTTCGATCTGCCGCGATCGTCCTGGGCCGATTACGACCGCAAGCTGATCTCGAAAGGCGGCGGCGTGTTCTCGCGCAGCGCCAAATCGATTCCGCTGTCGGCGGAAATGAAGGCGCTGCTCGAAATCGGCGCCGACTCCGCGACGCCGCAGGAGATCATGAAGGCGATCTTGAAACTTCCCGTGGAGCTGTTCTGGCTCGGCGGCATCGGCACTTATTTCAAGGCGCCGCAGGAGGAGAACTCCCGCGTCGGCGACCGCGCCAATGACGCCATCCGCATCACCTCGGACGAAATGCGGATGCAGGTCGTCGGCGAAGGCGCCAATCTCGGCATGACGCAGGCGGGTCGCATCGCCTTCGCGCTGAAGGGCGGGCGCCTCAACACCGACGCCATCGACAATTCGGCGGGCGTCGACAGCTCCGACCACGAGGTCAACATCAAGATCCTGCTGTCGGGCGCGATCGAGAACGGCGAGCTGAAGGCGGCTTCGCGCAATGCGCTGTTGAAAAAAATGACCGAGGACGTGGCGCAGCATGTCCTCGCCCACAATTATGACCAGACGCGCGCCCTCTCGCTGATGCAGGCGACGACGGCGCAGGATATCGACGCCTACGCCCGGTTCATGTCGGCGCTTGAATCGGAAGGCCGGCTCGACCGCGTCGTCGAGGGATTGCCGGACGACAAGGGCGTCGCGGCGCGCAAGACGCAAGGACTTGGCTTCACCCGCCCCGAACTCGCGGTTCTGCTCGCTTATGCGAAAATGCACATCTTCGAGACGCTGCTTGAAACCAAAGCGCCGGACGATCCGGCCCTCGCGCGCGAGCTCAATTTCTATTTCCCGGATGAAACGCACAAATTCGTCAAGGCGATCGAAAAACATCGCCTGAAGCGAGAAATCATCGCAACAAGAGTCTCGAACGAAATCGTCGACACTTGCGGCGCGACCTTCGTCAATCAGCTGATGGAAGTCTCGGGCGCCGGCGTCGCCGATATCGCGCTCAGCTATGAATCGGCGCGGCGCATCCTTGATCTGAGGAATTTCGGCGCCGCCGTCGACGGGCTCGACAACAAGGCGCCGGCGGCGTTGCAGACCGATCTTTACAACACCGCCGTCGATCTCCTCGCCGAGCAGGTGAACAAAATCGTCAGCGACGTCGAGGCCTCGAACGCGCTCGCCAAACGCGGCGTCGCGGGCCTCGTCGAGCAATATAAGGAACCGATCCAGGCGCTCAAAAAGGCGCTCCCTGACATTCTGCCGCCCTCGGCGGCGCAGGGGCTGACGACCCGCATCGCCTATTGGAAGGGCCGCGGCGCGCCCTCGGCCATCGCCGATCAGGCGGCGCTGATGCCGGCGCTCGAATTCGCCTTCGACATCGTGAACCTGTCGCGCGAGATAAAATGGTCGTCCGGCGCAGTCGGCGGCCTTTTCTTCGCGATCGGCCATCGCTTCCAGGTCGAGCAGGCCCGCGCGGCCGCCAGAGCGTCAATGCCCGGAGGGCATTTCGACCGCCTCGCCGTTCGCCGTCTGATCGATGAGCTGTCGCAGCGTCAAGGCGCACTGACGAAATCGATCGCCGCGTTTGCCAAAGCCGAACCCAAGGGTCCGGCGAAAGACTGGCTCGATCCGATGTTCGCTGACTGGCGCGCCAAACATGGGGTCGCTGTCGAGCGTTATGAAAAATTCGCGGCGGAGCTTGATATCGGCGCCGGCATGAGCGTCGGCAAATTGTCGCTGATGTCGACGAAGCTCGCCGATCTGGTTGAGCGCACCCGCGGCCGGTAGGCCGCGGGCGCCAACCGACTTTTTTCGGCGTCGACCCGTTCGCGCGAAGGTCTATTTCTCTTCGGACGTTCGCGGAAACGTCCACACCAGGGCCTCTAGCGCCTCACGGTGATAGATCGTCGAATGTTCAAGATCGGGCCGATCCGAGAACGTCCACGCAACGCCCTTGGGCTTTTCTTTTTTCAGCCCCGCAAGGAGGGAAAGCATCGCGTCCCGCATCGTTCCCTTCTCGCTGGCGATCGCGAGATAGATCTTGCGCTCGCCCTTGGGAAAGTCGTCGAGACTCTTTTTCGCTTCCTTGCCGAGCGCGCCGAAATCCCACCAGAGGCTCGGCGAAATCGCGATATAGTCGTCCGCCGTCTCCGGATGTTTCAGAAACGTCTCGACGATAAAGAGCCCGGCAAGACTTTCGCCGAGCAGCGCATCCTCGCCGCTGGCGCGGTAATTCTTCTCGATCAGCGGCTTGACCTCGTCGGTCAGGAAACGCCGGAACGCAGCGCTGTTTCCGTTGCTCGGAAAATCGCGGAGTTCAGCCGGATCGCTGGAGCGCCAGGTAAGTTCGGCGCGGCGATCTTTCGTCTGGACGCCGACGACGATCGCCTCCTCAAACGCCCAGCTAATGGCGCCGTACTGGGCGAGCCCCGCGATATGAGGAAAATCCTGATCGAGCGCGCCGTCGATCAGATAGATCACCGGATAGCGCGCGTCGGTCTTTTCATAAGAAGGCGGCAGCCAGATATTGATCTCGCGCGTGTCGCCGAGCGCTGAGGATGTGACGAGGCGCTGCTCGCCGATGACGATCGGCCGGACCGCCGGCGCTTGCGGCGCCGCGACTTTCGGATTCGAGGCGCAGGAAGCGGCCGCGAGCAGCAAGACGGCGCAGGTGAAAATTTTCATCATCTCAGTGCCTGAAGTGCCGCATGCCGGTGAACACCATGGCGAGACCTGCGTCATCCGCCGCCTTGATGACCTCGTCGTCGCGCATCGAGCCGCCGGGCTGGATGATCGCGGTCGCGCCCGCTTCAGCCGCCGCGAGAAGCCCGTCGGCGAATGGGAAGAACGCATCCGATGCGACGACCGATCCGACGGCGAGCGGCGTCGACAGACCCGCCGCCTTCGCGGCGTCGGCGGATTTGTGCGCGGCGATGCGGCTTGAATCGACGCGGCTCATCTGGCCGGCGCCGATGCCGACGGTCGCTTCGTCCTTCACATAGACGATGGCGTTCGACTTCACATGCTTGGCGACGCGGAAGGCGAAAACGAGATCGCGCATTTCCGCCGCCGACGGCGCGCGTTTCGACACCACCTTGAGCGCGTCGGGGTCGATGCGCCCTGAATCGCGCGATTGCAGGAGGAAGCCGCCGGCGAGCGGACGCATGACGCGCCCTTTTTCGGCGGGGTCCGGCACGCCGCCCGCGGCGAGCACGCGAAGGTTTTTCTTCGCCTTGAAGATGGCGAGCGCGTCATCATCGACTTCGGGGGCGATGATGACTTCGGAAAAGATCGCGGTGATTTTTTCCGCGGTGGCGCGATCGAGCCGCCGGTTGAGCGCGATGATGCCGCCGAAAGCGGAAACCGGATCGCAGCGCAGCGCGAGATCATACGCCTCGCTCATCGTCGCCGCCGACGCGACGCCGCAGGGATTGGCGTGCTTGATGATGGCGACGGTCGGCTTTTGCGTCCCGAGTTCGGCGATCAGCTCATAGGCGGCGTCGGTATCGTTCAAATTGTTGTAGGAAAGCTCCTTGCCCTGAAGCTGGCGCGCGGTCGCAACGCCGAAGCGCTGCGCGCCGCTCGCGTAGAAGGCGGCGTCCTGATGCGGGTTCTCGCCATAGCGCAACGTTTGCACGCGGGTTCCGGCGACCGCAAAGCGCCTTGGGAAAGCATCATCGATCGCGCCCGCGAACCAGGTCGAGATCGCGGCGTCATAGGCGGCCGTTCGCGCAAAGGCCGCGGCGGCGAGGCGCTTTTTGGTGTCGGGGGTCAGGCCGCCCTTGGTTTCAATTTCGGCGGCGACGGCGTCGTAATCTTCCGGGTCGACGATGACGCCGACAGCGCCGTGATTTTTCGCCGCCGCGCGGATCATCGCCGGGCCGCCGATGTCGATGTTCTCGACGCAGGTCTCATAATCGGCGCCGGCCGCGACCGTCTGCTCGAACGGATAGAGATTGACGACGAGAAGATCGATCGGAAGGATGTCATGCGCCTTCATCGACGAGAGATGCTCGGCGTTGTCGCGCAGCGCCAGAAGGCCGCCGTGAACCTTCGGGTGCAGCGTCTTGACACGCCCGTCCATCATTTCAGGAAAGCCGGTCAGGTCGGACACGTCGCGAACGGTGAAGCCCGCCTTTCGCAGCATCGTCGCCGTGCCGCCGGTCGACACAAGCTCGACGCCGCGATCGGCGAGTCGCCGCGCGAAGGCTTCAAGTCCTGTCTTGTCGGAAACGGAAAGAAGGGCGCGCCGGACAGGCGTTATCTGGGTCATCGGGGGCTCCGGAGAATCTCGGGCGAGACTTAGCCAACCGGGGGGCGCGCCGCAACTAGCGCGCCGGGCGCAAATGTGGAAACCGGTTTTGCGCAAAAAGGCGCGCCGCAACTAGGTTAGCGTGGCGTCTGGCGCGCGCCCTGCCCTTCGCCGAGCGCTGGGGAAAACTCGGGCACCAGCGCGTGAACCGCCTCGTCGAGCGCTTTCTGGTCGGCGATATTGGCCGCCTTCAAAACGTCCGACAGGCGCGGGTTCAAAAGCGGAAGGTCGATCATCGCCGGCGAGCCGAGCAGGACGCCGTCGGCGCCGGTGCTGATCAGTTTGTCCGTATCGAGAAAGATTTCCTCGAACAGCTTTTCGCCTGGACGAAGCCCTGAAAAGCGGATTTCGATATCCTTGCCCGGAACCAGCCCGGACGCCTCGATCATGCGCTTGGCGAGATCGAGAATGAGCACCGGCTCGCCCATGTCGAGAACGAACACCCGCCCGTCATGGCTGACGATCGATTTCTCGCCGCTTTCAAGGCTCGCCGCCTGAAGCACAAGCTGCACCGCTTCCTTGGTCGTCATGAAGAAGCGCTTGATGTCGGGGTGGGTCACGGTCACCGGACCGCCATGCGCGATCTGGCGGGTGAACAGCGGCGCGACCGAGCCGGTCGAGCCGAACACATTGCCGAAGCGCACGGTCGTAAAGCGCGTTTCGCTCTGCGCGACGTCGAGCGCCTGCGCATAAAGCTCGGCGATCCGCTTCGTCGCGCCCATGAAGCTCGACGGATTGACGGCCTTGTCCGTCGAAATGAAAACCACTGTTTCCGCCTTGACGCGCACCGCGGCGTCGAAAACCAGCTTGGCGCCCATCACATTGACCTGCGCGGCGGCGCAGCGGTTCTGCTCGACGATCGGCACATGCTTGTAGGCGGCGGCGTGCAGGACGATTTCAGGCTTCACGAGATCGAAGACGCGCGTCAGGTGTTCGATCCGCGTCACATCGGTAAGCGACGAAAACAGCGACGCGCCATGCCCCGCCTCGCGCAGCTCCATGTCGATTTCGTAGAGATTGAATTCCGAATTATCGACGAGCGCGAGCTTGGCCGGCTGAAATCCCGCGGTCTGGCGCGCGAGTTCCGAGCCGATCGTGCCGCCGGCGCCGGTGATCAGCACGCGCTTGCCGTGGATCAGCTTGCTCGCGGCGCGCAAATCGATGCGGCGTTGCGGCCGGTCGAGCAACGAGGAAATGTCGAAGTCTTTTAGCGATCGCGCCGGACGCCCCAGCCGGGCGGCGCGCTTAAACGCGGAAACAATCGATTCAAACACCGGCGCGCTCCGCTCCGTCCATGATCGTCGACCGGGCGTTCACCGCCCCCCCATAGCGTGAGAAGCGATCGCGCCGCGCCTAGGCGGTTTCCATCCGGCGAAAACTCCACCGGACCACCATATCCCCGGGATGCTCCTCTTCCAAGGCGCCCGCGCTGATTACAATCTGTTCAGTCGATTGGGGCAGCCCCCCCGCACCGCAATAAATGCTGCGTTCGATCGAAATGTTGCGGCAATTGGTGCGGAACCGCCAGCCTTCGCGGTTGGCGAGGGCAAGAATGATCGAGCGGTTGTCGCGGGCGAGCGAGGCTTTGACCCCCGGATGGAGATGGAACCGCAGCCGCCAGCCGGCCGCGACCGCCGCCGTCGCGCCGACAAGGCGGTCCTCGCCCCGAAGATCGTCGCCGCGGACAGCAAGGTAGAACCGCCGCACATGCTTCATCGCTTCAGCATCGACGCCGAAGGCGCGCTCGATTTCCAGAAGGTGCCCGCGCGGGTCCTCGGCGCGGCGATGGGTGATGATGGCGTTGCGGAAGAACGCAGCGGCCGCCTCGCGCGGCTCGGTAGACAGGGTCGAATGCGCCGCCGCTTGCCTGAGCGCGCCCGCCCATTCGCCGGGAAGCTGCGCGCCCGAGCCGCAATTGACGACGATGCGCGTGCGGGCGGAAGAAAAATGGAACGAGGCGCTGCCCTGATAGGCGCCAGGGGTCGAAGCGCCGCCGCGCGCCGCGCCGATATCCGCGATCAAAACGCTGCGCGCCGCTTCAAGGCGCTGAAATCCCGAGTGGCGGGCGAAGCCCGTCGGCTCCACCGCCTCATCGACCGCCGTCAGCGCCGAGGCGAGCGCGGCGCCGTCGTCTTCATAGCCGCCGTTGAAGACCGCAAGGCGGCCGTCCCCGGAACGGAAGAGCTGCACATGCGCCGCCGCGCGCCCGGTGACGTGGCGCAAGAATCCGGGCGTCGGCATCCGCCGCGCCTCCAGCGCCCGCAAGACCATCTGTAGACGGACGACCAGCTCCAGCTGACGTGACGGGTTGCGGCTGACATGGCCGCCGTCGGGCCGGATCTGCAAGCGCAGCTCGCGGCGCAGCAGCTCAAGGCCCTTTTCCGCTTCGGGCTCGCAGCCGGGAAGCGCCAGCGCCGACACCGTCAGCGCCATCGCTGTCATCAGCCGCTCATGCGCCGCGCCGGCGCGATGCCCGGCCTTGGCGAGGTGACGCGTCTGGCGCGCCATCGCGGTCAAAACCCGGCTGCGCCAGAGCGCGTCGCCGCGCGCGATGACGACCTGGCCGTGACAGCAAAGATGAATGAGCCGCTCGCCGGTCGTGTAGGGCTCCCAGCTGTCCGGCGACCATTTTTCATTGTCGGCGAACCACGCCTCCGCCAGCCGCTGCGCCGGCTCGCGCCCCTTCTGGCCGAGCGCCGCGAGATGGCGCAGCCAGACGAAGCGATGGAGAAAATCATGCAAGGGGCCTTCGCGTCCGGCCAGCGCCCACAACCGCTCCAGCTCGCCTTCGCAATCGACCGATTGCGCGCCGATCGACAGACGGCCGGCGGCGATCGCCTCGCCGAGCGCCTTGTCGGCGCCATAGGGATCGACCGGCTTCAGCGCGAGGCGGTCGGGCGCGGGACCGTTCAGCTGCGCCTGATAAAACGGGCTTTCTCCCCAGGCGCGCTGCACGCGCTCGACGACGCCCGCATTGTCCGATTTTTTGCGCGAAGCGGGCGTCACTGGTTCTTTACGCCCTTCAACGCGGCGATGTTCGACGCATAGGATTTTGGATCGCCGCGAAAGACCGCCGATCCGGCGACAAGGACGTCGGCGCCGGCGGAAACCGCGCGCGCTGCGGTGGCGGCGTTGACGCCGCCGTCGACCTCCAGCATCACATCGCGTCCCGAGAGATCGATCAGTCTACGGATCGCTTCGATCTTCTTCAGTTGCGAGGCGATGAACGCCTGACCGCCAAAGCCCGGATTGACGCTCATGACGAGGATCAGATCGACGTCGTCGATGAGCGACTCAATTGCGCTGACCGGCGTCGCGGGATTGAGCGCAACGCCGGGCTTGGCGCCCGCCGAGCGGATCGCCTGCAGCGTGCGGTGAAGATGCGGGCCGGCTTCGGGGTGGACGGTCAAAATGTCGGCGCCCGCCTTGACGAAGGCGTCGATGAAAGGATCGACCGGCGAGATCATCAAATGAACGTCGAACGGCAGCGGCGAGGATTTTCGGATCGCCTCGACGACCAGCGGCCCGATGGTGAGGTTCGGTACGAAGTGCCCGTCCATCACGTCGACATGAATGAAATCGGCGCCGGCGGCCGTCACCGCCGTAATTTCCTCGCCGAGGCGGGAGAAATCGGCGGACAGAATCGACGGCGCGATGCGGGGAAGCGGCATCCCGATTGCCTATCTTGATGCGCCTTGCCTGCGCAACAACAACGCTACGGATTTCGCGATTTCATCGCCGCAAATAACGAACCGCCCGGTCCTTGGGGTGCGGGGGCGAGGACCGGGCGGCTCTGGGTGCAGGAAGCGTCAAAGAGGCTCAATGAAGCTGAGGATGACAATCGCGCCGGTTTGCGGCGGAAATGTGGCTGAGGCGTCGCCTTGCCTTATTTTAACTCATTGTTTTTATTGGTTAATCATGGGTTAACGGCGGCCGCTCTCGCGGCTTTTTACGGCCGCCCGGCGGAGTTTTCCGGCCCCCGCGGCGAGCATCGTTGCGAGAAGCGCGCCGACCGCAAGACCGCCCGCCCACTCAACATCGTAAAGACCGACGCCGGCGAGAGCCAGCGCGCCAAGCCCGGTCAGGAGCGCGACGGCCCGCAAGGGCGAAGCGACCGCCCGGCCGACCGCGCCCGCCGCCGAGGCGGTGATCGCAAGACCCGTCGCCG
>Ga0155549_1105_pt6 | contig 11432 bp, 11 predicted proteins | sample RifCSPhighO2_12_FD_107206 | JGI IMG/M metagenome (GOLD analysis project Ga0155549, IMG submission 107206) | Alphaproteobacteria bacterium RIFCSPHIGHO2_12_FULL_63_12
GCGGCCTAAAAGCTCCGTATGCGAAATATTGCACGAGCGCAGCGCTTCGGTGCGCCCGCGTTCGAAGAAATGCAGATAGCGCGCGTGATAGACGACGCCCGAAAAATCGGTGTCTTCATAATAGACGCGCACGGCGAATTTGAATTCGGCGTCGGACACGGCGCGCATAGGGCCATATTCGGCGCGCCGCGTCCAGCGCCGAGCATCGGTTCAATGCGCCAGGAACAATGGAAATTCCGATTGCTTCAGAAGCTTTCTCGTGAAACCGCCGAGCACCAGTTCGCGCCAGCGCGAATGCGAATAGGCGCCCATGACGATGAGATCGGCCTTCCAGTCGCGCGCGGCGGCCAGAAGCTCTTCCTCCGACGCGCCGCCGTCAGTCGCCGCGCGGCGCAGCGCCTCGGCCTTGACGCCATGAAGGCGCAGCAGTTCGGCGGCTTTTTCGGGCCCTTCGAGGTCGGACGGCAGAGCGCCGATCGACAAGACCAGCGCGGCGTCGGTTTCTTCAAACAGCGGCATCGCCGACGACAGCGCGCGCGCCGCTTCGCGCCCGCCGTTCCAGGCGACGAGAATTCGGCGCGGCGTTCGTTCGAGCTTGCCGACCGGCGCGATCAATACCGGCCGCCCTGACTGGAAGATCGCTTCCTCGATCAGATTGGCGTCCGGATAGCTGATTTCGCCGTCGCGGCGGCCGAAGACGACCAGATCGCAAACCCGCGCGGCGGCGGAAAGATCGAACGGCAAGATCCCCTGCTGGTCGCGCCAGGACGCGGTCGCGCCGGACTCGTCGCGATGCGCCGCGGCGGCGACGGTCCGGACCCCTTCCGCCGACATCACCCGATCGAAGATTTCCTTCAGTTTCGACGCTTCCGCTTCGAGCATCTCCTTGAATTCGGCGAGGTGTTCGTCGACGAAAACGACGCCGACGGGGTAATAGCCGCCGGCCGGAACGTTCGGACGCTGACGAATATGCAACGCGTCGATATGCGCCTTGTGACGGCGCGCGATGGCGATCGCCGTTTTCAGCGCGCCTTCCGCGGTTTCGATATTCTGGATCGGCGCGATAATTTTCTTGACGGACATGCGGTATCCTCCCTATCGGCGAGACCTGCGCTGATCATGGCGCGGCGGCCGGACGCCGGTTTGATGAAAATCAAGCGACGCAAGCGAAAGCGACGGCGCAATGCGCCGTCTTTCTGAATCTGGGACGGCTATCGGGCGAATCAAGCGCCGCCGCGGGTCTCAGGCGATTCCGCCGCAGCGGCGGCAGCGCCTTTGCGGCTCTCGCAAAGCGGCTGTAAAAGAATTATCGCCGCAACCGGCGGCGCGGAGAAACCGCCATGACCGTACCAGTGGGCGACCCCCAATTATTGCGACATGACGACGGCGGCGTCGTCACGCTGACGCTCAACCGGCCGGCGCAATATAACGCCTTGTCCGAAGCGCTGCTTAGCGCGCTGAAGGCCGAGCTTGGCGCCATCGCGCGGGACGAGAGCGTTCGCTGCGTCGTCATCGCCGCCGCCGGAAAAGCCTTTTGCGCCGGGCACGACCTGAAGGAAATGCGCGCCGATCCGCGGCTTGACTATTACCGCAAGCTTTTCGCGCAATGTTCGGACGTGATGATGGCGATTGTGACGCTGCCGGTCCCGGTCATCGCGCGCGTTCAGGGCGTGGCGACGGCGGCGGGGTGTCAGCTGGTCGCGGCCTGCGACCTCGCGATCGCGGCTGAAGGCGCGCGCTTTGCCGTCTCCGGCGTCAATCTCGGCCTTTTCTGCTCGACGCCGTCGGTTGCGCTGTCGCGCAATATCTCGCCCAAGCGCGCCTTCGACATGCTGGTCACCGGGCGCTTCATCGACGCGGCGACGGCGAAGGACTGGGGCCTCATCAACGAAACGGTCGCGGAGGCGGCGCTTGACGCGGCGGTCGCCGCGAAGGCCGCCGAGATTGCGTCGAAAGCCCCCGCCGCCATCCGTCACGGCAAGGCGATGTTCACGCGCCAGCGCCAGATGCCGCTGGTTGAGGCGTACGCATATGCAGCGGAAGTGATGGCGGAAAACATGATGGAGGCGGAAACCTGCGCCGGGATCGACGCCTTCATCGGCAAGCGCTAGCGCGGCCGCTCCCCTTTGCCGCCCACCGGGCGGCTGACCGACCGGCAGAGCCCGCGCCGCCAAAAAGGGGAACGGGGTAAAGCGCGTCCAGCCCCTAAACCCCTAGAACCCAATACCTAACCCCTGATCCCCCCTCCCGCCCTTGACGAACCCGTCGCCAAGTATTATGTGAGTGAGCACTCACTTACATGAGGCGATATGGCGGCGACAAGGAAAAAGACGGCGGAAGGCGCGCAAAGCCGCGCGGCGACCGGCGCCAAGGAGCGGATCGAGCAGGCCGCGCTCACCCTCTTTGTCGCGCGCGGCGTGGACGCGGCGACGACGCGCGAGATCGCGGCGGCGGCCGGCGTCGCCGAAGGCTCGATCTATCGCCATTTCGATTCCAAGGACGCCCTCGCCGCCGAGATGTTCCTGGCGATCCACACGCGCCTTGCGGCGCTGATCCGCGAGGCGGCGCGCGAAAGGCGCGGGATCGCCGAGCAGACGCGCGCCGTCGTCGACGCCTATTGCGCGACCGCCGACGCCGATTTCCCGCTCTTCACCTTCCATCTTCTTTATACGCACCGTTTTCTGCCGACGCCGGAAGGAGCCGACAATCCGGTCGATGCGATCGAGGACATCATCAAGGGCGCGATGACGCGGCGGGAGATCATGCGCGACGATCCCGGCTTCGTCGCCGGCATGGCGCTGGGCGTCGTGCTGCAAACGGCGCTGCAGATCCATTACGGCCGGCTCGACGGACCGCTTTCTCGTTATGCCGGCGCGCTTTCCACGGCGGCGCTCGCCGTCATGCGCCCGCAATCCCGCTGACAGGAGCCCCTATGCGCAGCCTGCTTTTTCAGATCGCTTATTGGATCACCTCGCTCTTTTTCGCGCTGACCGCGGCGCCGCTGATTTTGATCCCGAGCCGCAAGCCGGTCATGCTGTGGATTCTCGCCTATACCCGAACCATGCAGTTCTGGATGCGCTGGATCGGCGGCGTCAAAGTCCGCGTCATCGGCAAGGAACGCCTGCCCGAGGGCCCCTGCATCATCGCCGCCAAGCATCAGAGCTGGGGCGACGGCATCGTCATGTTCTCGCAGTTCTACGATCTCGCCTTCGTCACCGGCGATCATCTGGAGAAATTCCCGCTCATCGGCGGCATCCTGAAAAAGATGGGCGCGATCGTCGTCGACAATTGCGGCGGCGCTTATGCCCGCGCGCAGCTGGTCGATGAGGAGCTAAAAAAAGCGCAGGCGCATGGACGGCGCATTCTGATTTATCCCGAGGGCCACCTCGCCCCGGTCGGCGAGCGCTACCGCTACAAGCGCGGCGTCTTTCACATGTATTCAGCCTATGGATGCCCGGCCGTCCCGGTAGCGACCAATCTCGGCCGGCGCTGGCCGCAGCAGGCCTGGCGTCTGATCCCGGGCGAGGCGGTCATCGAGTTCCTCGACCCCATTCCGCCAGGGCTCGACAAGGAAATCTTCATGGCGCGGCTTGAAGAAACCATCGAACGGCGGTCCCTCGAACTGATTGGACTGGAAGCGCCGGATGTGCTTCACCCGCCGCTGCCGGATCCGCGGCCGGCGAAGCGCGACGGGGAGTCTGGCCGCGACATGCTGGGAGCCCGTCGACCTTGAAAACCAAATCGCCGCCGCTCTTCCTGCAGCGCCGCTTCTGGCCGATGTGGGTCGCCCTCTCCTTCGGCACATTCTCGGACAATGTGCTGCGTCAGGCGCTGCTGATCGGCGTCCCTTACGGCGTCATCCCGGCCCCGAATTTCGGCAGGCCGGACAATGCGATGCCATTCATCGGCGCGCTTCTTCCCTTGGCCATCATGCTGTTTTCGCCATTGTCGGGACAACTCGCCGACAAATACGAAACCTCGATGATGTTCCGGCGGACGAAATTCGTCGAAATCCTGCTGATGATCACCGCGGCGGCCGCGTTCATGAGCGGCGCCGGCGCGCTGGCGATCGCGATGCTGTTCGCGATGGGCGCGCAGTCGGCGTTCTTTTCCCCGGTGCGCACGAGCGCGATGCCGAAATACCTCGCCATCGATGAACTCGTGCGCGGCAACGGGCTTTGCAACGCCGGCCTCTATTCGTTCATCCTCATCGGCTACATGGTCGGCGGCTCGCTGATCGTGCGCGAGGACGGGCGTCTGCTGGTTGGCGTCGTTCTCGTTTCCGCCTCGACGATCGGCTGGCTCGCCTCGCTGAAGGCCCTGCGGGCGGCGGCGAACGATCCGGACTTGCGGATCGATTTCAACTGGTTCGCGCAGATTGGGCGGATGACCGGATTTGTCCGCTCATCGCGCGGCGTCGCGCCGCCGCTGTTCGGCGTCGCTGTGTTTTTCCTGTTGTCGACGGCGGTCACCGTCATCACGCCGCTTTATGCGCGCGACTCGCTCAACGCCGACGCCTTCGTCGCAACAGCGCTCAACGGGCTTTTCGCGATCGGCGCCGGCGTCGGGGCGATCTTCGCCGCCGGCCTCGCCAAGGGGCGTTCGGGACTTGGCTATTCGGCGGCGTCGGTATTCGGCGCCGGCGTTTTCGCCCTGCTGATCGCCGCACTGACCCCGTCGATCGCGGCGGCTGAGGGCGAAAAACTGTCGACGATTGCGCTATTCACCACCGCGCCGGGGCTGTTGCTGGTTGTCCTATTCATCGCGACCTCGGCGCTGATGGGCGTCTATATCGCGCCATTGCAGGCCGCGGTGCAGCGCCGGGCCCCCGCCCAGGTGCGCGCCCGGATCATGGCGGCGGGCGTCTTCACCAACGCCATCTTCGCCATTCCAGGATCGCTCTCCACGCTGGCGATCACCAATACCGGCGCCGATCCCGCGCTCGCCTTTTACGGCGTCGCGGCCGCCATGCTGGCGATTTCGGCGCTGATGCTGCATAGACGGCGAACGCTTCCCGCGGGCCTGCACGACGAAATGCTGGGCGAGCCCGCCGGGAGGTGAGGAACGCCCGCCTTTCGAAAAAAACGGACGAATGATGCGCATATTGGTGACGGGAGCGGCAGGCTTCATCGGCGCGGCGACGACCGCCGCGTTGCTCGACCGCGGCGATGACGTCGTCGGCGTCGACAATCTCAACAGCTATTACCCGCCGGCGCTCAAACGCGCGCGCCTTGAGCGCCTCGCCGCGCGCAATGGGTTTACGTTTCACGAGCTCGATATTGCGGATTACGCGGCGCTGACCGCCGCCGCGGGCGGCGCTTTCGATGCGATCATCCATCTCGCGGCGCAGGCGGGCGTCAGATATTCGATCGAGAACCCGTTCGCCTATGCGCGCTCAAACCTCGACGGGCATTTGTCGCTGCTCGAGCTTGGGCGCCGGAAGAACGTCCCCCATCTCGTTTACGCATCGTCTTCGTCCGTTTACGGTGCGAATGCGAAAACGCCGTTTTCCGAAGACGACCGCACCGATCAGCCGGTGTCTTTTTACGGCGCGACAAAAAAAGCCAATGAGGCGATGTCGTCGTCCTACGCGCGGCTATATTCGATGCCGCTGACCGGCCTGAGGTTCTTCACCGTCTATGGCCCCTGGGGCCGGCCGGACATGGCCTATCTGATCTTCGCTGAGAAAATGCTGAAGGGCGAGCCGATCGAAATTTTCAACGAAGGCCGGATGGGCCGCGACTTCACTTACGTCGACGACATCGTCGCCGGCGTTCTGGCCGCGACCGCGCGCCCTCCCGGCGCCGACGACGCTTTTCACCGCGTCTTCAATCTCGGCAATGACCGGCCCGAGGAGTTGATGACGCTGGTCGCCCTGCTCGAAAAAGAACTCGGGATCGAGGCGAAAAAAGTCTTCAAGGGCATGCAAAAAGGCGATGTCGAGCGCACCTGGGCCGATATCTCCAGGGCGCGCGCGCTCCTCGGCTATGACCCGAAAACATCGCTCGCCGACGGCCTCGCCGCGACGATCGCCTGGCGCAAGGGGCTGAAAAAGCCCCTGTACTGACGACCGGCGGGGGTGAATTCCCTCCTAAAATCAGCGAATTCGCACGGCTATGGACAGCTGTGGGAATTTCGTTAACGCGTCGTCAACGACGTTTGTCTAGGGTTTTCGCCATGGGGCTGACGCTGCTCATTCTCGCGACCTGCATCCTGTTCGGCGGGATCGCCTATTTCGCCGCGCGCGGACCCTTGCCCCTGCCCGACATCAAGGCGGCGATCCGCGAGGCCGAACCCAAGCGCTTTTCGCCGAGGAACACCCTTTTCATCATCGGGCCGACCGCCAATCACAACGCTTGCCGGATGCAGCGGCGCCTGCTCAAGCCGGCGATCGCCGCGCTCATTCGCGAAGACGTGTCGGTGATCGAAGTTTACGGCCAGGCGCGGCCGACCAAGAACGGCGAGCAGATGGAGTGGCTCGACGCCTCGCTCCTGCGCCATGCGATGAACGCGGACGAGGGCTTTTTTGTCATCTATGTCGACGCGGACGGAAAATCCCTGTTCCGCTCCGAGGCGCCGATGCTGGCGCGCGACATCATCGACCGCGCGCGACTCGGCGTCGAGCGCGGCCCTGGCGGCGCGCCGCCGAAAAAATCCCTGGTTTTGAAAAAGCTGCGCGCAGCGTAGACGGCCGCAGGATAGATCGGCGCCGGATTATTTGCGCGCAAGCGCGCGCTTCACTTCCTCGACGAGATTTGCGCGCTTGACGCTTGTCTGCGCCGGCTGCGCTTCCCGCCACTGCGCGTTGTCGTCGATCTTCTTCGACAGCTCGGCGCCGAGGACGAGATCTTTCACCTTTACCTCGCCTTTCGCGCGTTCGTCCTCGCCCTGAATAATCGCGAGCGGCGCGCCGCGCTTGTCGGCGTATTTCAGCTGCTTGGCGAAATTGGAGCCGCCGAGATAGACCTCGGCCCGAACGCCCGCCGCGCGCAACTCCGCCGCCATCGCCTGATAGTCCGCCATCTGATCGTTTTCGAGCGCCAGGATGACGACGGGACCAGCGACGGCCGTCGCCGCGCCGCGTTTCAGCTCAAGCGCTGCGAGCAGGCGCGACACGCCGACCGAAATGCCGACTGCGGGAACTTCAATTCCCTTGAAGCGTTCGACGAGGCCGTCATAGCGTCCGCCGCCGCCGACCGAGCCGAAGCGAACCGGGCGGCCTTTCTCGTCGAGCGCTTCGAAGGTGAGATCGGCTTCGAAAACCGGTCCGGTGTAATATTCAAGCCCGCGGATAATCGAGAGGTCGATCGCAATCGCACCCTTGTATTTGTCGAGGATCTGCCGGTTGATCGCCATCAGTTCGTCGACGCCGGACCTGCCGCTCGGCGTCTCGTTCAGCACCGAGGCGATCTTGTTGAGCGTTTCCTCATTTGCGCCGGTCAGCGTTGGCCCTTTAGCCTTATCCTTGAGAACGGCCGACGTTAGGAACGCGACAACCGATTCGATATTCGAATCCGCTAACCCGACGCCTTTGGTGAAGTCGCCGCTCTCATCCTTGCGCCCAGGCCCCAGAAGCGCGCGCACGCCCGCCTCGCCGAGGCGGTCGAACTTGTCCATCGAGCGCATGACGTTTAGGCGCGTTGCAGCGTCGCCCTCGCCTGCGAGGCCGATTTTCTCGAACAGACCGTCGATGATTTTCCGGTTGCTGACGCGGATGACGAAATCGCCGGCGGGAACGCCCGCCGCCTCGATAACCTCGGCGAACAGCATACACATTTCGGCGTCCGCATGCGGCGCCGGCGTGCCGACGGTGTCGGCGTCGCACTGCGTAAACTGACGATAGCGTCCCGGACCCGGCTTTTCGTTGCGCCAGACCGGGCCGACCGCGTAGCGGCGAAAGGGCTTGGCGAGCGCGTCGTAATTTTCAGCGACATAACGGGCGAGCGGCGCCGTCAGGTCGTATCTGAGGCTCATCCACTGCTCGTCGTCGTCCTGTAGCGAAAAGACGCCCTGATTGGGCCGGTCGACATCGGGCAGGAACTTGCCGAGCGCGTCGGTATATTCAAACGCCGGCGTTTCGAGCGGATCGAAGCCGTAGGATTCATAGACCGCCGAAATGCGCGCCAGCATCTCGCGCTCGGCAATGATTTCCGCGCCCAGCCGGTCGCGAAATCCGCGGGGGACGCGCGCCTTCGGCCGGAATGTCTTGGCTTTTTTGGTCATGGGCGCGGGGATAGCCGAAGGCGCCCCCCCGCGCAACGCCGCTAGGGCGCGTCCTCCACGATGTCGACGCGGCTGATGGTGATCGTTTCGATCGGGACTTCTGAGGGGAATGGCCCTCCGGCGCCGGTCGGAACGGCGCCGATCGCGTCGGCGACCTCCATCCCGCCGACAACACGGCCGAATACCGCATAGCCGTAACGCGGACCCAAATCGTTCACATAATGGTCGAGCTGATCATTGTTGTCGCGCAGATTGACGAACCACTGCGCCGCCGCGCTGTTGGGATCCATGGTTCGCGCCATGGCGAGCGTGGTGCGGTAATTCTTGAGGCCGTTATCGCCTTCATAAGGGACGGGGTCGCGGGTCGGGCGCTCGTTGAAATACTTGTTAAAGCCGCCGCCCTGAATGACGAAGCCCGGCACGACGCGATGAATGATCAGCCGGTCGTAATGGCCGTCCTTCGCATAGCGGACGAAATTGGCGACGGTCTTGGGCGCCTGATCCGGATAAAGATCGACCAGCATGTCGCCTTTCGAGGTGACGATCTTCGCGTGCAATTTTGTCGTCGGCCAGTCGATGTCGTCGGCCATGGTCTCGATCGGCGTTTGCGGCGCGGGCTCTTCCGCCGACGGCGATGACGCATCGGCCGGCGCTTCCTCGATCGCCGGGGACTGGCTCTCCGGCGTTTCGACCGCTGGCGGCACGATCGGTTTTGGGGTCTTGCGGTCGCAGGCGCCGAGCGCCAGCAGCGCGAGCGCCGCAATCAGGATTTTTCCGTTCATCGGCCGATCTCCTCTAAGTCGCCCGCAGCGCGTTGATCTTCTCGATCAGGCGCCTTGTCGATCCGTCATGGTCCGCGGACGCCGGCCGGGCCCCGCCCGGCGCGGAAAGTTCGGGAAGTATCTTCATCGCCAGCGCCTTGCCGAGCTCGACCCCCCACTGGTCGAAGGAATTGATCCCCCAGATGACGCCCTGACAAAACACCTTGTGCTCATAAAGCGCGATCAACGCGCCCAAAGCGCCTGGCGTCAGCCGCTCGAACAGGATCGAATTGGTCGGCCGGTCGCCCGGAAAAACCTTGTGCGGCGCGAGCCGGTCGATGTCGGCGGGGCCTTTTCCTTCCGCCGCCAACTCCGCGCGCGCCTGGCTCTCGCTTTTGCCAAGCATCAGCGCCTCCGTTTGCGCGAGAAAATTGGCGAGCAGCTTTTCATGGTGATCGGACAGGGGCGAGGCCGGTTTCGCCGCCGCGATGAAGTCGCAGGCGATAATATCCGTCCCCTGATGAATCAGCTGGTAGAAGGCGTGCTGGCCGTTGGTCCCCGGCTCGCCGAAAATCACCGGGCCGGTGGCGCAGGCGATCTTTTCACCCGTCGCGGTCACCGACTTACCGTTCGATTCCATGTCGAGCTGCTGCAAAAAGGCCGGCAGGCGGTGAAGATGCTGGTCATAGGGGAGGATCGCCTGCGCCGCCGCGCCGGCGAAATTCCGGTTCCAGACGCCGATCAGCGCCAGGATCGCGGGCATGTTTTTCTCAACCGGCGCGCTGCGGAAATGCTGGTCCATCTCATTGGCGCCGCGCAGCAACGCCTCGAAGGTCGACCAGCCGCACTGGAGCGCGATCGACAGGCCGATCGCCGACCACATCGAATAGCGTCCGCCCACCCAATCCCAGAAGCCGAAGACGTTTTCAGGCGCGATGCCAAAATCCGCGACGGCTTTTGCATTGGTCGACAACGCGACAAAATGCCTTGCGACGTCCTTCACCGCGCCGCCATTGGCGAGAAACCAGTCGCGCGCGCTGTGCGCGTTCGTCATCGTCTCCTGCGTGGTGAAGGTTTTCGAGGCGACGATGAATAGAGTGCGCGCAGGGTCGAGCGTCGCCAGCGTATCGGCGAGATGTTGGCCGTCGACATTCGACACGAAAAAGCAGCGCCGCCCTCGCAACCAATAGGGCCGCAGCGCTTCGACCGCCATCAGCGGCCCGAGATCGGAGCCGCCAATGCCGATGTTCACCACCGTATCGATCGGCGCGCCGGAAAAGCCCTTCAGTTCGCCCCGTTCGTAACGGCCGGCGAAAGATTTCATTTTCTCGCGCGCCGCGTCGATCGACGGCGCGACGTTTTCGCCGTCGACAATATATTGCCGCCCGGAAAAATCGCGCAGCGCCGCATGCAGCGCTGCGCGGTTTTCAGTCGCGTTGATCTTGGCGCCCGCGAACATCCTCTCGATCGCAGCGGGAAGCCCCGCCGCGCGCGCGAGGTCGAAAAGCGTGGCCAGCGCCTCAAGGCTGACGCGGTTTTTCGAATAGTCGAGATAGAGCCCTGCCGCTTCCAGCGAGAACGCCATCGCTCTGCCGGGTTCGGCGCCGAACAGATCGATCGTCCGGCGCGTCGCAAGCCCCCGCGCCAGCGTTTCAAGTCGGCGCCATGGCGCGCTGTTCGTGATATCCGTCATCGCCCATTAACCCTAAGCGGCGTTGCGCTGATTGCAAAAAACTTCAATCGGCAGCCGGCGCTTGTCTTTTGTTTTGTCGCTTGATTGAGCGAAAGGCGGCCGGATTTTCGCATCATGATCGGCCCGCTTCAATCGCCGACCGCAACTGATAGGGATTTTAGGGAAGCGCCTCAACCGATTTTAATGTTGGCGCCCTATATGCACAGGCCATGAGTATGTCAGGTCAAAACCGCCGCATCGCCGGACGCATCGTTCGCAACCTCGTCGTCACCCTCGCCGTGACGGCGATTTTCGGCTTCAAGGCGGCGGAAGTTCATTCCGGGCCGGTCGGACCGGCCAAAGTGACCCTTGCCGCCCGCTAGCGGCGACTTCCTTCAATCACCGAAATCACCGACCGCTCCGTCAGCGGCTGAGGAAGGATCTGAGCCTCGCCGCCGGGCGGATAAAATACGTAGAGCGGCACGCCATTGGCGCCGAATGACGCCAGCGCCTGTTCGATTTCCGGGTCGCGATTGGTCCAATCGGCGACGACAAAGACGACGCCATTCGCCGCAAAGGCGGCCTTCACCCTGGGCGAGGACAGCACCGTCAGCTTGTTCACCTGACAGGTGACGCACCAGGCGGCGGTGAAATCGATAAAAACCGGCTCGCCGGCGGCGCGGCGCGCGGCGACATCTGCGGGGTCGAAAGCGATCGATCCGTCCTTCGGCGCGGCTTCCGCCGGTCGCAGGAGGGCCAGCGGCGCGATGGCGAGG
>Ga0155549_1134_pt2 | contig 11397 bp, 12 predicted proteins | sample RifCSPhighO2_12_FD_107206 | JGI IMG/M metagenome (GOLD analysis project Ga0155549, IMG submission 107206) | Alphaproteobacteria bacterium RIFCSPHIGHO2_12_FULL_63_12
AGGCGTTCGAGGCGATGGCGATGGGATTGCCGGTGGTCTCGACCACGCTCGGCGTCGAGGGGCTGCCGGTCCGCGACGGCGAGCATTTCCTCAAGGCCGACGCCGCGCGCGACTTCGCGGACGCGGCGCTGCGCCTCATTGAGGCGCCGGCGCTGCGCGACGATCTCGCGCGCAAAGCGCGCCGGCTTGTCGAGGAAACGCACAGCCAGCAGGCGGCGGCGGCGGCTTTCGAGCGGAACTGTCTGGCGATCCTCGCCGCTGCGCGCTAGAAGGCGTCCGCAATCCTGGCGAAAGACTTCATGTTCCTCATCACCACCTATATCGCGAAAAGCGAGATCGAAGGCGTCGGCGTGTTCACCGCCGAAGATCTGAAAAAAGGCCAGATCATTTCGAAATTCGAGCCCGATTTCGACCGGCTGGTGCCGACCGCGGACTATGAGAACGCGCCGCCGCATCTGAAAGCCCTTCTCGACCGCTATGCGTTTCCGCATCCCGACATGCCGGAATTCATCGTTTATGAAGTCGACAATTCGCGATTCATGAATCACGCGGACGCGCCAAACACCGATTACTCGGACTTCACCGCTGGCCGCGCCTTGCGCGATATCAAGGCGGGCGAGGAACTGACCTGCAATTACAACAGTTTTTTCACCGGCTATGAATTTCTGCCGCCGGAGCTTGAGCGCAAAAACAAAACCTAGAATCTTTCGACAATCGACAGGAACCGGACATGAAATACGCCGCCGTCTCGCTGATCCTCGCACTCGCCGCGTCGCCCGCCAGCGCCGGGGAGCCGGCGCTCTCCGCCGGGGAAGCGGCGGCGATCGACAAGCTGATCGACCGGGCCCTCGCCGATGACCGCGCCTATGAAATCCTTGAAAGCCTGACGACCGAAATCGGTCCCCGGCTCGGCGGGTCGGAGGCGGAAGCGCGGGCGCGCGAATGGGGCGCCGCTAAGATGAAGGCGATGGGCCTCAAGAACGTCCGTATAGAGACCTTCGACATGCCGGCCTGGTCGCGCATTTCGGAAAGCGCCGCGATCCTTGCGCCTTTCCCGCAGCCGCTAGCGGTGACGGCGCTCGGGAATTCTGTGTCGACGCCCGAGGGCGGCGTCACCGCCGAGGTCGTGCGCTTTGAGACGCTGACCGAGCTGAAAAACGCGCCGCTGACCGGAATCGAGGGAAAGATCGTCTTCGTCGACGAGAAAATGACGCGCACCCAAGACGGCTCAGGCTACGGCGTCGCCGTTGCCAAGCGCTCGGAGGCGACGTACGAAGCGGCGAAACGGGGCGCAGCCGCCGCGGTCATCCGCTCTGTCGGCACCGACAGCCACAGGAACCCGCATACCGGGATGATGCGGATTCGCGACAATGAAAAAATGGCGCCGGCGGCCGCGCTCTCGAACCCTGACGCCGATCAGCTTGCGCGCGCGCTGCTGCTCTCCCGTGGGCCGGTCGTCATGAAGCTTGATCTCAAGACGGCGACGACGCCGGCGGCGCCCGGCGGCAACGTGATCGGCGAAATCCCGGGGCGTACGGATGAATTGATCGTGATCGGCGGCCATCTCGACAGCTGGGATCTCGGCACCGGCGCGATCGACGACGCCTCGGGGATCGCGATCACCCTCGCGGCGGCCAAGCTCGTCGATGAGATGAAGGGAAAGCCGGGGCGCACCATTCGCGTCGTCATGTGGGGCGCTGAAGAAGTCGGCCTCTTTGGCGCCAGCGCCTATGCCGAGGCGCACAAGGGCGAACTCGCGCGCCACGCGCTCGCCGCCGAATCGGATTTCGGCGCCGGCCGCATCTGGTCGATGCGGACGAAATTCGGCGAAGCGTCCGCCCCGAAAGCGAAGCTCTTTGCTGAGGCGCTGCGGCGGCTTGGCGTCGGTCCCGGCGATAATGACGCGAGCGGCGGCGCCGATGTCAGCCCGCTGAAGGCGGCCGGCGTCCCGGTCATCGATCTCAATCAGGACGGCACCGATTATTTCGACCTTCACCACACGCCGGACGACACGCTCGACAAGGTCGATCGGCAAGCGTTGAAGCAGAATGTCGCGGCGTGGGCGGCGATGCTCTACGTCGCGGCGGAGACGCCCGGCGGCTTTCGCGACTGATGCAGGGCGCCGAGCAGCGCAAACCGGTCAAACAAAAAGCCCGCCGAAAGGCGGGCTTTTCTCATCTGACCGGTGAGCGGCGAAATTTATTCCGCCGCTTCTTCCTTGTTGCTGGTCTTTTCGGTGATGCGCGCCGACTTGCCGCGACGATCGCGCAGATAATAGAGCTTGGCGCGACGGACTTTACCGCGACGGACAACCTCGATCGAGGCGACCGACGGCGAATGGACCGGGAACACGCGCTCGACGCCTTCGCCGAAGGAGATCTTGCGGACGGTGAAATTCTCGTTGAGGCCGGACCCGGCTCTGCCGATGCAGACGCCTTCATAGGCCTGCACGCGCTCGCGGTCGCCTTCCTTCACCTTGACGCCGACCTTCAAGGTGTCGCCCGGCGCGAATTCCGGAATCGATTTCGCAAGCCGCGCGATTTCTTCTTTTTCAAGCTGTTCGATGATGTTCACAGGCCCTGGTCCTTATCCTTGTTATCCCGCCGGATAGGACCGGAGGCGATGAGATCCGGTCGTCGCGCGCGCGTTATTTGTTCAGCCTTCTCCCGGCGCCAGGCGGCGATTTTCTTGTGATCGCCTGACAGCAGCACCGGGGGGATCTCTCGATCCTCAAAAAGTCGCGGCCTCGTATACTGAGGGTATTCAAGGAGCATCTTCCCGCCCCCCATATCCCCAGCGCCTTGGCCGCGCGAACCGCCTTCTTCCGGGGAGAAGCTTTCCTCGCCCAGCGAAAGAGGCGAGCCCAATACCCCCGGAAGGAGCCGGACGCAAGCCTCGATCAGGGCCATGGCCGCGACCTCGCCGCCCGCCAGCACGAAGTCGCCGAGCGAGATTTCCTCAATCCCCCGCGCCTCGATCAGCCGGTCGTCGACGCCCTCGAAGCGGCCGCACAGCGCGATGACGCCGGGGCCGGCGGCGAGCTTGCGGGCTCTCGCCTGATCAAACCGCCTGCCGCGCGGCGAAAGATAGACGAGAGGCCGATCGTTTCGGGGGACGCTGTCGATCGCGGCGGCCAGAATATCGACCCGCATGACGAGCCCCGCCCCGCCGCCAGCCGGAGTGTCGTCGACCGAGCCGTAAGGGTTGTCCGAAAAATCGCGGATATTGACGGTGTCGAGCGCCCACCGCCCTTCGCCCCGCGCCCGGCCAAGGACCGAGGCGTCAAGCGGCCCCGGAAAGAGATCAGGGTAGAGGGTTAAAACCGTCGCGCTCCACATCGGCTGCTCGTCGCATGAGCGGGGTCGGGCGGCAAGCGGTCAGCCTTCGTCTGGCGCCTCGCCGGCCTCGATCTCGGCGAGCGCGGCCCGGTCGATGACGATCCGCCGCCCGGCGATATCGACGACCGGGACGGCGGCGCGGGTGAACGGCAGCAGGACCTTGCCCGAGGCCCCCGGGACGCCGTCAAGTTCGAGGACGTCGCCGGCCCCGAAATTGTGGACGGCCGCGACGCGGCCCATCGGCGTGCCCGCATCGTTCTCCACGCCGAGAGAGACGAGGTCTTCGATATAGAATTCGTCTTCATCGGCGGGCGGCAGTTTCGAGCGGTCGACATAAAGGCGAAGGCCCGCCAGCGCGGCGGCGTCTTCGCGGCTCTTGATCTCGGGCGCCGAAACGAGGGCGAGGCCGGGCTTCAGCACACGGATGAATTTAAGGGAAAAGCGACGCTTGCCGTCTTCGCTTTCAACAGCGCCGTAGCGCGCGACGCCGTCCTCGCTTTCGGTGAAGGTTTTGACTTTCGCCTCGCCCTTGACGCCATGCGCGCCGGCGAAGGCCCCGATGCAGATGCGGCGCTGCGCCGTCATGGCATGTCCTCAATAGAGTCGGGAACATGGCGGAACAGCTTTCCCCGTTCGGTCCAGAAGGCGATCGCAAAGGCGATCGCCCCCATGACGAGGAATCCCTCCGACACCAGCGATGCCGAGCCGTTGAAGCGCGACCCAATGAACGCGCCGATCAGGGCGGCGCCCGTCGTCGAAGCGAAACCGTTCGCTGACGCGGCGGCGCCGGCGATTTTTCCCATCGGCTCCATCGCCAGCGCGGTGGCGTTCGGCCCGACAAAGCCGAGCGCGAGAAGCGTTCCGCAAAGGGACAAGATGAACGCGGGCAGACTCTCGCCCAGGACGAAGACCGCCGCGAGATGGACAGCATTGACCGCGACGATCGCCGCGATCCCCGCATGCAGGATGCGGCGCAGGCCGAAGCGCCGGACGACCAGCGCATTGGTGAGCGCGGCGACGCCATAAGGAACGGCGCCGGCAGCGAAGGCGAGCGGAAACAGCGCGCCGAGGCCGAACGCGCCGTCGTAAACCTGCTGCGCGGTGCCGAGATAGGTGAAAAACGCGCCCCACAGCACCATGGTGATGAGGGTGTAGCCGAGCGACAAGCGGTTCGCCGCGAAGGCGCCGAAAGCGGCGAACACCGGCCCCAAACCGAGGCCGCGCCGGTCAGCGCGTTGCAGCGTCTCATCCATCCGGAGATAGGCCCATCCGCCGAGCGCGATCCCGTAGATGAACAGGAACGTGAAAATCATGCGCCATTCGGCGGCCAGCAAAATCGCCTGCCCGATCGCCGGCGCCAAAATCGGCGCCGCCATGAAGATCGTCGTCGCGGCGGACGCGACTTCCGCCATGCGTGTTCCGGAAAACCGGTCGCGCACGCTCGCCATAATGGCGACGCGCGCCGCCGCCGTGCAGACGCCCTGGAGCGCGCGCGCGGCGAGCAGCAGCGCGAAGGATGACGAAAATATGCTGAGCGCCGCCGCCAGAATGTAACCGGCGATTGCGCCGAGCAGCACCGCGCGCCGTCCGAAACGGTCGGACAACGGGCCGAAAAAAAGCTGGGCGACGCCATAGCCGATGGTGAAGGCATAGACGACCAGCTGCACGTCATTGGCGCGTCGCGTCGCAAGGTCCGTTCCGATCGCGCCGAGCGCGGGCAGCATGATATCAATCGACAACGCGCCCAGCGCCATCACTGCCGCGGTGAAAGCGACGACTTCCGGGAATCGCATTTGCGGCGATGATCGTTCGGCGGCGGCGGTCATGACGCGGGCGTATGGCGCCGGCGCCGCCAACGCAACACGAATTCGCGGACCAAAAGAAAACGGGCCCCCGAAGGGGCCCGTCTCATCGAGGATCAGCCGAAAATTACGGCCGGAACGTCAAGCGGACGTAACCGAACTGGCCGGGCACGTCGTATTGGGCCGGATCGAATCCGCCCGCCTGGCAGGAGAAGCAGGGCGGCGGATCGGTGTCGAGCAGATTGTTGACGCCGACCGTAAACTCCGTGCGATCATTGACCGCAAGGCTTGCTGAGAGATCCATGTAGAGTTTGGCTTTCAGCCTGTTTGTCGAAAGTCCGTCGTTCGGATTGTAGTTCGAACATCCGACGGCGCCGGAAATTCCCTGGATCGCGGTAAATCCGCGGCATTGCTCGGTAAGGCCGCTGATATAACGCCAGGTGTTCCTGATATTGAGCGAGCCGAGATCCCAGCTTGCGACCAGGGTCGATTTGAGGCGCGGGAACGCCTGTTGCGGGTTGCTACGCAGCTTGCCTTCGCGGGATTCTGCAAGGAACCCGGTCGAGATCGGCGTCAGCTCCGTATAGTCGAACAGGCGAGTCGACAGCCAGTTGACGTTGAGGTTTGACCCGCCGAGCGGAAGATCGAATCTCACCGACCAATCGAGCCCGCGCGTATTGATGCCGCCGATATTGGTCAACTGGTTCGAGAACGAAGTGATGAATCCGGCGCTGTTGCGCGTGATGTTGCCGCAAAACGCAGGATCGAGGGTCGCCGCGCAGCCGTCGAGCAGCAGCTGTGCGTTCGGCGCCTGAATAGCGCCGGTGATTTCGATGTCGTAGTAGTTTGCTTCCGCCACGAAGTTGTTGAGGAAGAAGCCGTCCCAATTCGGCGCATAGGTCAGCCCGACATTCCAGGAGTCGGATTCCTCGGCCTGAAGGTTCGGATTGCCGCCGACCGTTGTCGAGATCTGCGCGTTGATCTGCGTGTAGGTGGTCGGCACGCCCAGCGTCACGCAGTTGGCCGCGAGATTCGGCGCGACAGGCGCCGAACACGGGTCGACCAGGATAGCGTCGTTGCGCGAAAGAGAGCCGAACAGCTCGCCGATCGTGGCGGCGCGGAAGCCTTCGGTGAAGCCGCCGCGGATCGTGAAGTCGTCCGTGACACGCCAGTTGCCGCCATATTTGATCGCCGTCGTCTTGAATCCGGTCGAATAGTTCGAATGCCGGATGGCGAAAGTGGCCTCAATCGACCGCGCAAAGGCGAAATCATTGAGCAACGGCACACTCAATTCGCCGTAATACTCATCGACATTGTAGCTGCCTGCCGTCGGCTGTGCGGGAATGTCGGCCGTATCGCCAGCGGTGACGACCGGGTCGGGGCTGAAAGATCCTGACTGGTCGCGATGCTCAAAGCCCGCGGCGAAAGCGAGCGGGCCCGCCCAGAGATTGAAGAGATCGCCGCCGAAATTCAGCTGCAGATCCCAGATTTCCTGTTCGGAAGAGTCGTGCTGATCGAAGGTGACGAAATCGACCATTGATTGCGTGATCGATCCCGGCCCGCCGAAAACATTAAACGGAACGCAGGAGCCGGTGCACAGCGCCAGAGGTCCAAGCGCCTGTTCGAGCTTTGCCGAATTGACGATGCCGTTGGCGATCTGGTTGGCTTGGTTTTGCGACCAATAGGCGGAGGCGTCCCAGAACCAGCCGTTGCCGAGCTCGCCCGAAAATGTGCCCGACAAATAATAGGTGTCGACATTCTGTTCGAAGTGACGCGGCCCGGCTTCAAAAAAGCGCCGGAAGACGCCGTAGCCCGGACCGCTCACGCCGTCGAGCGTAAAGCCGAACGGGTTAAAGGGGTTGGACGCGTCGATCGAGATCGTGTCCATCCGGTTGCCGTTGCCGCCAAAGGGTCCGATGAACAGCGGAATGGGCGCAGCCTGGTTGACCGACTTCCGGTTGTTGAACAGCGCCTTGCCACGGAACTGGATCGAGTCGGAGACTTCATGCGTAATCTGCGTCATGAAGCTGACGCGTTCTTGCGGCGTCAGGACGAAGTTGAAGGGCGAGAAGTTAAACCGGTCCGCGGTCGAAAAGTTCTTGAAATCGCCAATGCCGCCGCCCGGGTTCAGCGGATCATAGACCGGATTGGCGCCAGTGTAGGTGAATCCGTCGGCGAGCGTCAGGTCGACGTCGGTCAATGTGTTCGGATCGGTGAAGAGGATGCGGCCGAACGGCGTCGCCGAGGAGCAGGTATTGATGCACTGGTCGAGAGTGGCGACAGGGAAGTCCGACAGGTCGCGATCGGCCGAGTCAACGCCGTTCTGGTGCACATATTGTCCGGCGAAGAAAATCTTCGTGCGGTCGTTCGAAGCGCCGAAGGAAATCTGATAATCCTGCGAAACGCCGTCGCCCTTGTCGAATGCGCCAAGCTGCGCGGAGGCGGCGAAGCCGTCCTGCTCCTGCTTGGTGATGATATTGACGACGCCGGCGATCGCATCCGATCCATAAATCGGCGACGCGCCGTCCTGAAGGATTTCGATGCGTTCGATGACGCTTGAGGGAATGGTGTTGAGATCCGTCGCGCCCGGAACGCCTGACGCTGAAGCGCCGTTCACCCAGCGCAGGCCGTCGACGAGGACAAGCGTGCGGCGCGAGCCGAGAAAGCGCAGATCGATTTCGGCCGAACCGGCGCCGACGCCGCCGCCATCGGGCGGATTGCCGAAATTGCCGGAAGAATTGACCTTGGCGTTGAGGCCGCCGCCGGACGCCGGAATGCGCTGAAGGAAGTCACCGACATTGTTGAGGCCGGACTTGTCGAGTTCCTCCTCGCCGAGGTTGAGGACCGGGCGGTTGGCGGCGAGAGGATCCTGGCGGATGCGTGATCCAAGAACAACGATCTCGTCGTCCGCCGCCGCTTCGTCTTGCGCGTAGGCGACGCCGGCGAAAGCCGTCATCGACAGTCCCGCCAGCAGGGTTTGCCGGACGGCGCTAAGCCGACCAGCGCGTGGTCTTTGTTGTTTCATCTTTCTTCTCCCTTGAATCGTTCGACCGTCGGTTGCGTGTCCCACCGGACCCCCACTCCGCCAGCGAATCGAGGTTAAATGCTTTCATTCTTTGACCGCGTGGGCAAGGCGTATGCGCCGGCTCGTTCAAATGTGATGACAAAGCGGTGATGACGGCGTCACGTGATAATATATCAAAAGATCAGTCGCCCGCCGGCGGCATTTCATGCTCTGATCCGAGATAAGCGGCGGTCTGCATTTCGATAAGGCGGCTGGCGGTTCGCTCGAATTCGAACGAACCGTCGCCTTTCGGATACAGTAGGGAAGGCTCCGCCGCAGCCGAACAGACGAGCTTGGTGCGGCTTTCGTAAATCGCGTCGACCAGCGTGACGAAGCGTTTGGCCTCGTCGCGATTGTCGGGTTTCAATTGCGGAATGCGGTCGATGAACAAGGCGCCATAGCGCCGGACGATCGCGAGAAAGTCGGAAGCGCCAAGCGGACGGGCGCAGAGCGCCTCGAAATCAAACCTCGCGAGCCCGCGCGCGCAACGGGGAGCCGCGACCCGCCGGCCCTTCACTATCAGCGTCTCCGCGTGCTCCCGCGCGTCCGCGATCATGATCTTCCAGGCCCTGTCCATGGCGGCGTCCGCCTCAGGGCCGAGCGGGGCATAATAGACCGGCGCGCCGGCGAGCCGGTCGAGGCGATAGTCGCGCGCGGCGTCAAGCTCGAAGATGTCGAGCCGCTCTTTCAGCATGGCGATGAAGGGAAGGAATAGCTGACGGTTGATGCCGTCCGTGTAAAGATCGTCCGGGCGACGGTTGGAAGTGGCGACGACGACGACGCCTTCAGTGAAGAGCGCCGAAAACAGCCGTCCGAGGATCATGGCGTCGGCGATGTCGCTGACCTGAAATTCGTCGAAGCACAAGAGCCGCGCCTCTCTTGCGATGTCGGCGGCGACCGGCGGAATCGGATCGTCTGGCGACGATTTCAGCGCCTTGCCGCGCCGCCGCCTCGTTTTTTCATCCGCGGCGCGCCAGGCGGCGATGCGCTCGTGCGTTTCCGCCATGAATTCATGGAAGTGCACGCGGCGCTTGCTCGCGACATCAGTGTTGTTGAAAAAAATATCCATCAGCAGCGACTTGCCGCGCCCGACCCCGCCCCAGAGATAAAGGCCCCTCGGCGGCGCCGATTTCGGCCCGAACCAGAAGAGCGGCCCGTGCGCCGGCGCGGTCAGCGCCTCGGAAAGGCCCTGCAGCCGCGTCGCGGCGGCTTCCTGCGCCGGATCTTTTTCCAGCGCGCCGCGCGTAACCAGCTCTTGATATCTCGGAAGCGGGCCCCTCATCGCTCGCGTCTATAACCGACGGCACGACCGCCGTCATCCGCGCTCTCGCGCCGCGAACGCCGAGCGCGTCGCGTTGGCGATGGCGACGAGCGACAGCATCACCGGAACTTCGACGAGGACGCCGACGACGGTCGCGAGCGCCGCGCCCGACTGAAGGCCAAACAGGCTGATCGCGACGGCGACAGCGAGCTCGAAGAAATTCGAGGTGCCGATGAGGGCGCAGGGCGCCGCGACCGCGTGCGGAACGCGCCAGGCGAATGCGGCGGCGTAGGCGGCGGCGAAGATGGCGTAGGACTGGATGATGATCGGCGCGGCGATCAGCGCGATGAGGAACGGCTCGGCGAGGATGATTTCGCCCTGAAATCCGAACAGAAGCACGACCGTCGCAAGGAGGCCGATGATCGAGAACGGCTTTGTGCGCGCCGTGAAGGCGGCGACAGCCTCCTCGCCGCCGGTGCGATTAAGCCATCGCCGTGTCGCTGCGCCCGCCGCGAGCGGGACAACGACATAAAGGCCGACGGAAACCAGCAGCGTCTCCCACGGCACGACAATCTCGGTGACGCCGAGAAGAAACGCGACGATCGGCGCGAAGGCGACGATCATGATCGCGTCGTTCACGGCGACCTGCGCCAGCGTGTAGGCGGCGTCGCCCTTCGTCATCTGCGACCAGACGAAGACCATAGCGGTGCAGGGAGCGGCGCCGAGCAGGATCAGCCCCGCGATATATTCTTCCGCGTCCGCGGCCGGGATAAAGCCGGCGAAGAGATGCCTGAAGAAAAGGACGCCGAGCATCGCCATGGTGAACGGCTTGATCATCCAGTTGATGACGATGGTGATGATGAGCCCCTTCGGCTTGTCGCCGACATGACGAAGGCTCGCGAAGTCGACATTGACCATCATCGGATAGACCATCGCCCAGATCAGCGCGGCGACGACGAAATTTACATTTGCGTATTCAAGGCGCGACAGGGCCGCAAAAACGCCGGGTGCAAGACCGCCGAAAGCCAGCCCGGCGAGAATGGCGAGCGCGACCCAGACCGAGAGGTATTTTTCAAACAGGCTCATGGCGGCGTGCTTTCGGAATTCAGCGTGGGGGCGCGGCGTCGCTGGCGAGGAAATCGTCGATCCGGGCGCGAATGTCGGCGAAGACGGCGGCGAACGCCGCGCGTTTTTCGGCCTCGCTCCCGCTCGCGGCGGCGGGGTCCGGAAACGACCAGTGAAGCTTTCGCGGCGGCTTGGCGACGCGCATCGGCCAGATGGGGCAAACTTCGCCCGCCGCGTTGTCGCAGACAGTGACGACGACATCCATGACGGGCGCCTCCGCCGCCGCGAACTCGTCCCAGCTTTTCGAGCGGGGATTTTCCGCCGGCGTTCCGTATGCAGACAAAGTATCGATCGCCAGGGGATTCGGCGATCCCGTCGGTTTCGAGCCTGCCGAATAGGCGCGCCAGCGCGGCGCGCCCTTGGCGTTCATATAGGCTTCCGCCATGATCGATCGGGCGGAATTGCCGGTGCACAAGAACAGCACGCGCCGCGGCGCGTCATCGACCGGTTCGCTCATGTCGCTCCTCTCTGCCGTCTCATAGGACGATCACTGGCGCAAATCCGCCGCCCGGCGTTCTGAAATTCGTGGTCTGCCCCTGATAGAGCCGCGCCGCCGCGAGCAGGATCTCGCCCTGATAGGCGTAAAGACGAATGTCCATCTTGCGGAGCGCCTCCGCGCCGTCCAGCCGCACGCGGCGTTCGCTCGGCGGCGCGTAGTCCTGCGCGATGTAGCCGCCTTTTTTGATCTCGGACCAGACGGCTTTGGTCATCTTGTCGCCGCGATAGACGGCGCGCGAGGCGTAGCCGGCGACCGGCTTGAAAAAAAGATCGCGCCGGTCGGACCACAGCGCGTCGGCGTTCTCGTCG
>Ga0155549_1170_pt1 | contig 11355 bp, 12 predicted proteins | sample RifCSPhighO2_12_FD_107206 | JGI IMG/M metagenome (GOLD analysis project Ga0155549, IMG submission 107206) | Alphaproteobacteria bacterium RIFCSPHIGHO2_12_FULL_63_12
CTCAATCACGCTGGGCCTCCTTTCCTGTCGCGCCAGTGGGCGATGATTTCGCAATGAGCATAAGGCTCCCGTGAGGGAGGGGGATAAGGTGGGGGATAAGTAGGGGGATAAGGTGGGGGATAACCAGGGGGATAAGTAGGGGGACGGTTCGAAATCGCGCAATGAAATCAACGCGATAATTTTTTTCCGAACAATCGTGGTTAACGCGAAAATTAACCATGATTTTTCATAGGCGAAGATTCCAGTAATTCAACTGTAAGCGGAAATTCCTTGGGCGGATGATCAACCTATTGGGGAGTGCGCACCCCCTCAGTCAGGCTTCGCCTGACAGCTCCCCCGTTGAAGAAACGGGGGAGCAAGGCTCTCCCTTTCTTCCGCTCCCCCGCCCCCGCGCGCGAAGGCGCGCAAACGAAAAATGCCGGGGGAGCTGTCGCCGAAGGCGACTGAGGGGGCGCGCTGTTAGGGTTGGCGCGCCTTCGCCGCGACGGTGAACTCGTCATTCCGGGTTCCGTCGCTGCGCGCCGGCCCCGGAATGACATGGCGAGGGTTCAGAGTGCGTACTGGCGCCAATCAATCAGTAGGCAAACAAAACCCTCACTCCGTCCAGTCGAAGCTGTAGATTTCCCCGACGCGCAGCGCGCGCCAGGCGGCGGCGAAGGCGGCGAGGTCCGAACGGATGCGCGCAACCGCCGCCGGGGAGAGCGGAACACAGGGCACGCGCGATTGTCCCATGGCGGCGTCGGCGACCGACTGCAGCACATCGAGCGCCGCCGGTCCGCCCCAGATCTCCGCCTCGAAACATTCAACGAGGCGTTCGGCCTGAATCATTTCAACAATCGATGCGTCCGGGTCGCCGGCGCGTTTGGCGCTTGGATGCCCCGCCTCGGCGGCGAGGCGCGCGATGTCCTCCGGATGGCGCCCGCCGGCGACATGGCCCCAGAAGGCGCGCCGAAACCCCAGCGCGCGCTCGACGATCGCATGCACGCCGTCATGCGGCAGCGGGCCTTTTTTGGGAAACCGCGTCAGCGCCCGCGTGCCGTCAGCGCGCTCGATGGCGATCGCGTCGTCGCTGGTTCCCTTGGTGATGTCGATGCGCATGGCGACATGCTGTCGCCGATCGCGCAGCCCTCCGTCAACGCCCCCCGTCAACGCCCCGCGACAATTCCGCCGCATCTCTGGCGGATCGCGCGATTCCCATCTTGCGGCGGATGCTCTAGCTATTATTTCAGCGCGCCTGTTTGCGCAAAACCGGTTTCCACTTTTGCGCCCGGCGCGCTATGCGAAAATCGGCGCCGCCTTCTCGGGGCGCGGGTCGGCCGCGGAGTTTTCATGGACGCTTTTCTCACCTCGGCCGGCATCGTTGCGCTCGCCGAAATCGGCGACAAGACGCAGCTTCTCGCGATCGTCCTCGCGGCGAAATTCAAGAAGCCGGTCCCGATCATTCTTGGCATATTGGTGGCGACGCTGCTCAATCACGCGGCGGCGGCCGGCGCGGGGTTTTACGTCGCCGCCTTCCTCAAGGGGAAACTCTTTCAGGCGCTGGTCGGCGCCGCCTTCATCGTGATGGCGCTGTGGGCGCTCGTCCCGGACAAGGAAGACGGCGAAGCGGTCAAAAAGGTCAAGGGCGGCGTCTTCATGGCGACGGCGGTTGCGTTTTTCTTCGTCGAGATCGGCGACAAGACGCAGATCGCAACCTCGCTCCTCGCGGCGCGCTTCCACAATATCGCGCTGGTGGCGGCGGGAACGACGCTCGGCATGATGATCGCCAATATTCCCGCCGTCTATTTCGGTGAGGCGGCGACGAAAATCGTTCCGCTGAAATATGTGCGCCTCGCCGCGGCGGCGGTCTTTCTGGTGATCGGCCTGTGGGTCATCGTCAATGCGATGGGCGCCTGACGCGCCGGCGCTACGGGCAAAATACCGGCGTCCGCAAAATTTCGTCGCGCTATTCCGCCGCGCGCGCCGGACTTTGCGGTGCGGCGTCGAGCGCCGCGGCGACGCGCGCGGCGAGGCGGCGCGCGACTTCGTGCTTGTCCATTTCCGGCCAGCGTTCCTCGCGCTCGGCGGTGATCAGCGTCACCGTGTTGGCGTCGCCGCCCATGGCGCAATGCGCGCCCGCCGAGACGTCGTTGGCGACAATCCAGTCGCACCCTTTTCGCAGGCGCTTGGCTCGCGCGTGATTGATGACATCGTCGGTCTCGGCGGCGAAGCCGACGACCAGAGTGGGGCGCCCCTTTTTCATCGCCGAGATCGTCTTCAGGATATCGGGGTTTTCCGTCAACGGAATATTGGTGAGGCCGCCGCGCTCTTTCTTGATCTTGTGCTCGGTCTCAATTTCAGGGCGATAGTCGGCGACCGCCGCGCACATAACCGCGCAGTCGGCGGGCAGCGCCTTTTCGACGGCGGCGAGCATCGCCCGCGCGCTCTCGACGCGCACCAAGGCGACGCCGGCGGGGCTGCGCAGTTCGGTCGGACCGGAGATCAGCGTCACCTCCGCGCCGAGATCGCGCAACGCTTCGGCGATCGCATAGCCCTGCTTGCCGGAGGAGCGGTTGGCGATATAGCGCACGGGATCGAGCGCCTCATGCGTCGGCCCGGCGGTGACGAGGATGCGCCTGCCCTTCAACGGCCCGGACGAGACCCGCGCGAAGAACGCCTCGATCGCGTCGGCGATTTCAACGGGCTCCGCCATCCGGCCCGGCCCGAACTCGCCGCACGCCATCTCACCTTCATTCGGGCCGACGATCATCGCCCCGTCATCGATCAGGGTGCGGAGGTTTCGCTGCGTCGCCTTGTGCTCGAACATGCGGACATTCATCGCCGGCGCGTAGAGAACCGGCTTGTCGGTCGCCAGCAGCGCCGTCGAAGCGAGATCGTTGGCGAGGCCGTTCGCCGCCTTCGCCATCAGATCCGCGGTCGCCGGCGCGACGACCACGAGATCGGCCGAGCGCGACAGCTCGATATGGCCCATTTCGGCTTCGTCAGTGAGATTGAAGAGATCGGTGAAGCACTTCTCGCCGGAAAGGCTCGCGACCGAAAGCGGCGTGATGAATTCGCCGCCCGCTTTGGTCAGGATTGCGCGCGTCGATATCTGGCGCCGCGAAAGCTCGCGGATCAGCTCAAGGCTTTTGTAAGCGGCGACGCCGCCGCCGATGATGAGAAGGACGCGCCGCGTCATGTTGTTCATGAAACTCAGAATAGGCGTTCGCCGCGCCGCTGTCACCGGGCGCGGCGATCACGCAATCTGTTCGATCCGGGCCCGTTCGCAAAGCGGGTAGGACGCAAGGAACGGCGAAAGCGCTTCCTTCATCGCCGCAAAGGATTTGCCGTAACAGTAAAGGCCGGTTTCCGCCGAGCCCTGCCAGTGGCCGCGAAAGGCGCCGTCGGGCGCCAGCAGGCGGTTGAACTCCTCGATCACATGATTGACGTCGCAATCGGCGTAGACATGGTCGGCAAGCTCGGTTCCGTTGAGGAAGACGGCGATCCCCTCCAGGGTTCCAAAGGGGATTTCGCGACCGTCGTTTTCAGCGATCAGGCGCGAGCCTTTCGGCGCACCGAGCTCTTCAAGGCGTCTGACGATCGCCGCCAGGGTCTCGTCGCCGGCCTCGTTGACGAGGATCTCAATGTCGCAAAATTCGATGCCCGCGGGTTCGGCGGCGAGCTGCGTGCCGCCGCCGGTGACCGCGCCAAGATTCATCGCCTGCAGCGTTTCATCGAGCGGGTCCTCGAAATAATCGCCGCGGTCGATCGGCTGGACCCGGGCGTTCAGCCGCGCCGTCACGAATTCGCCCGCCGGCTCCTGTTTTTTCTTGCCGCCGAAATTCAACCCGAACATGGGCGATCTCCCTTCATCCTGCGGGATGAAGGATCGCACGGCGCCGGCAAAAATCGGGTGAGCCGCAATGCTTGCATTTTAGCGAAACAAGAAATGGGCGGCGGCGGCGATGTCACCTGCCCGGTGCGGCGCTTTCTTCATCTTCGTCCCGTGTCGGCGCGGGATGCCGCCTCGGGGTCGCCGGCCGCAGCACGAAGGCCGCGACGAAAATCAGAAACAGGAAGACCGCCCACCAATAATGATCGAGAAACGCCGCCATCAAAAACCCCCATACGCCTGATCGCGGGTGGGTTGTGGCGGCGAAATATGGCGAAAACCGCACCGGAATGTGAAACTTTTACGCCGCCGGCCGCGTACTGGCGCGGATCAGATTTTGCCGGCGAGGAGCGCCGCGGCGAGCACGAAGCCCGCCGCCCCGGCAAACCAGAGCGCGGCGCGGGTGAGCCGCCCCTGCCGCTCCAGCGTCCGGGCGAGGTCAGGCGCGGTCTCGGCGGACGGGCCGGCGGCGGCCTGCGCCGAAGCCGCCGCGATGATTTCGACATAGCGCGGGAGGAGCGGGGCGATATCGAGCGCCTTTTGCGTCGCGGCCCGCAATTTTTCGAGCTGGCGCCTCGGTCCGATCGCCTCGGCGATAGCGGCCCTGACGATCGGCGCCGCCGTCTCCCACATGTTGATTTCCGGATCGAGCGCGCGCGCGACGCCCTCGACCGTCACCATGGTGCGCTGGAGGAGGACAAGCTCCGGGCGCAGGTGCATGTCAAAAAGCGCGGTGACGTCGAAGAGCTGCTGCAGGACGCGGCTCATGTCGACCTTGTCGGCGGCGAGCCCGAACAGGGGTTCGCCGACGGCCCTTAGCCCTTGCGCGAAGGCGTCGATCGACTGCGTTTTCGGCACATAGCCGGCGTCGAAATGCACTTTCGCGGTGCGCCGGTAATCGCGGGTGATGAAGCCGTGAATGATCTCGGCGAAGACGCGGCGCGTCTCCTCGTCGAGCCGCCCCATGATGCCGAAATCGACGAGCGCGAGGCGCCCGGCGCCGTCGATCATCAAATTTCCCTGATGCATGTCGGCGTGAAAGAAACCTTTCATCAGCGCCTGCGTCAGGAAAATCTCGATGATTGTCCGTGCAAGGACTTTCCGGTCGACGCCCTTGGCCGCGAGCGCCGCAAAATCGCCGATCGGGCTCGCCTCGATCCACTCAAGAGTCAGCACGCGACGCGCCGTCAACGGCCAGACGATCTCGGGGATGCGCACCGACGGCGTGTCCGCCAGATCGTCCTTCAGCGCCGAGGCGGCTGCGGCCTCCATCCGAAGGTCAAGCTCGAGCGCGGCGGCGGCTTGAAGCGTCTCGATGAAGCGGACCGGCTCCATGCGCTTTGTCGCCGGAGACAGTCCCTCGATCAGGCGCGCGGCGCGCGCGAAGGCGCGAAATTCCGCCGTCACTTCGGTTTCGATCCGTGGACGGAGCACCTTGACCGCGACCTCGCGCCCGTCCTTGAGGCGCGCGCGATGCACCTGCGCGATCGAGGCGGCCGCGATCGGCCCCGAAAAATCGTCGAAAAGCGCGTCGAGCGGCTTCTGGAACGCGCGCTCGATCTCGGCGACCGCCTCGGCGCGCGGGAAGGGCGGCATCTTGTCCTGCAGCCGCCCGAGATCGGCCGCCATGTCGAAGCCGATGATGTCGGGCCGCGTCGCCATGAACTGACCGAGCTTCACGTAAGCCGGGCTCATCCCTTCGAAGGCGGCGGCGAGGCGCTCGCCGGGGCGCAGCCGGTGCCCCGATGCATCGATCTTGCGCGCGCCAAGGCGCGTCAGCGCGCCGGCGGCGCGCGCCGGCGCGGGAAGATGATGCGCGACTTCCTCAGGGATCAGCGCGTCGTGGCGCGACAGGCGCGCGCCGGCGGCGATGAGGCGCGCGAAGTCGCTGAGCGCGTCGAACAAGCGGCCTCTCCCTTAAATTTTCCAGCCGGAATGAATGGCGACGACGCCAGCCGAGAGATTTTCATGCCGGACGCGCGCGAAACCGGCCCTCTTTATCATCGCGGCGAAATTCTCCTGGGTCGGAAAGCGCCGGATCGACTCGACGAGATATTGGTAACTGGCGCGATCCTTGGCGACTTTCTCGCCGAGCCAGGGAATGACGTTGAACGAATAAAGATCGTAGAGCTTTTGCAGTCCCTCGGTCTGGAGATGCGAAAATTCGAGGCAGAAAAACCGCCCGCCGGGTTTCAGCACGCGCCGCGCCTCGGCGAGCGCGGCGTCGATATGGGTGACGTTCCTGATCCCGAAAGCGATCGTGTAGGCGTCGACGGCGCCGTCGGGGAGGGGCAGGCGTTCCGCATCGGCCCCCAAAAGCGCCATGCGCGCGCGAATTTCGGCCGGCGTTTTGCGCTGGCGACCGGCGGCCAGCATTTCGGCGTTGATGTCGGAGACGATCGCCCGCGCCGGCGGCAGGCGCGGCGCGCGCGGCCGGCTGTCGGCGCGCGCGAGGAAAGCGGCGGCGATATCGCCGGTGCCGCCCGCGACATCGAGCAGCAGCTCGCCCGGCTGCGGGTTCAGCCGGTCGATGAAAAGCGACTTCCATACCCGGTGAACGCCGGCCGACATCAGATCGTTCATCAGGTCGTAATTCGGGGCGACGCTGTCGAAGACCTCGCGCACGAGACCTTCCTTTTCGGCGTCCGCGACCTCGCGAAATCCGAAGGACGCCCTGTCTTGCCCGCGCTGCTCCATGGCGCTTGCCTTACCGGCGGAATGGTCCGGCGAGAAGCGCCTTGACGCCGCAGGATCAGTCTGAGAGGGTCAACCCCCTGAATTCAGGCGCCTTTCGTCATCGGGCGCCGCGGGGCCGGCGATCGTGGGACGCCGGCGCCGGCCAGCGGGCGGAACGGCCAGGACTTCAAAGGGGCGGGCGATCACATGATCAAGTCTGAACTCGTGCAAAAACTCGCGGATGAAAATCCGAACCTTTTTCATCGCGACATCGAGAAGCTTGTCTCGATCGTGTTCGAGGAAATCGCCGCCTCGCTGGTCAAGGGCGACCGCGTCGAGCTTCGCGGCTTCGGCGCATTTTCCGTAAAACACCGACCGGCCCGCGTCGGTCGCAATCCGCGCACCGGCGATCCTGTGCCGATCGACGAGAAGTTTTCTCCTTTCTTCAAGCCGGGCAAGGAGCTTCGCGACCGGCTCAATGGCGGCGGCAAGAAGTAACCGATGACGTCTTCAGCGCGCGCAAACGATCCCGAGGCCGCATGAAGAAGGTCTTGCGCTGGATGGTCTTTATTCCGGTCGGCGCGCTCCTCGTCCTCTTCCTGATCGCCAACCGCCAGCCGGTCGCGCTGAGCCTCGATCCGTTCTCGACCGAGAGCCCGGCGCTGGCGACGCCGCCGGTTTTCCTGTGGGTGTGGCTGATCCTTGCGGTGCTGATCGGATTCTTCATCGGCGCTTTCGGGATGTGGATGTCCGAGCGCGAGCTGCGCGTTCGCGCCAAGGCGGACCGACTTGAGCTGAAAGCGCTGAAAAAAGCCGCCGCCGCCGCGACAGCGCGCGCCGAAAGCCCGCCAGTTGATCCAGTGGAGCAAAGCTGAGGAGCCTCATGACGAACGGCCTCGTCAAAATATGCGGCGTCAAGACCTTCGATCACGCGCTCGCCGCCGCGAGAGGCGGCGCCGACTTTGTCGGCTTCGTTTTCGTCGGCAAAAGTCCGCGCTCGATCGCGCCAGACGCCGCCAGCGAGATTGTTACGGAAATCAAACAGCGCTCCTACGAAGAAGGCTTTGCGCTTCCGAAATTCTGCGGACTGTTTGTCGACGCGGGCGAACAGCTGCTCGGGGAAGCGGCGCCGTTTCTGACCCATTTCCAGTTTCACGGCCATGAAGACGCCGCGCGCATCAACGAAATCCGCGGCGAGTTCGGACTTGAGATCATCAAGGCGGTCGGCGTCGCCGAGCCGGGCGATTTCGACGGCGTCGGCGCGCTGGCGGAGGCCGCCGATCTGCTGATTTTCGACTCGCGTCCTCCGAAGGGCGCAGCGCTTCCCGGCGGCAACGGCGCCGCGTTCGACTGGTCGATCCTGACGCGCTACCAGAGCGAAACGCCGTTTCTGCTCGCCGGCGGATTGTCGCCGGACAATGTCGCGGCGGCGATCGCAGCGGCCAAAGGCCATACCGCTTTCGCCGGCGTCGACGTCTCCTCGGGGGTTGAAAAACGGCCCGGCGAAAAAGACGACGCGCTGATCGCGGCCTTCATCAAGGCGGCGCGCGCCGCGCTCTGAACAACAGGGGCAAGCAGTTGAATTATAAAGCCGTATTCGCAGCGCTCGCGGCCGGTATGGCCGCCGCGTCCTGCGCGCATGCGGGCGATCCATCATCGCTCGACGTGGCGCTCGTCCAGCTTCGCGGCGGCGGCAATATCGTCGTCCTGCGGCACGCGACGTCGCCCGCCGGACAAAAGGCGCCAGTCGGTATGACCGACGGCTGCACGCTCGCGCCGGGCCGCGGTCTCTCCGCGCAAGGGTTTTTCGAAGCGCGCGCGATCGGCGAATGGTTTGCGGACAACGGCGTCCGGATCGACCGCACCTACACCAGCGACCTTTGCCGGTCCTACGACACCGCGCGCCTCGTCGCGGCGGCGGGATCGGGTCCGGTCATACCGGCGGACGAGATGAAATCCGACGATCCGGCGGTCGCCGCAAAGTTCCGGGCGCGGATCGACGCCGAACTTGTCGCCGCGCCGGGGATCAACATCCTTCTCGTCTCTCATTCGAATGTCGTCCCGCTTTACAGCTCGGGACCGCTCGAAGGCGAAGAGGAGACGCCCTCGGGGCGCATCCATGTCCTGAAGGACGGGACGACGCTGCGGATCGACGTCAATCCTGTGGTCTCGGCGGCGCCGGCGATGGCGCACCCGGTCGAAGAGCCGCGGCATTGATCGCGCCGCGAAGCTTTTTGCGCCGCCTTTTCACCTTACCTCTGGCGGCATGACCGCCCGCGCCTCCGCCATCCCGCGCACCGTCTTTGCGCTCGGGCTTGTCTCCTTTTTCATGGATGTGTCGTCTGAATCGATTCACGCGCTGTTGCCGCTGTTCCTGACGACGACGCTGGGGGCGAGCGTCACGCTGGTCGGCTTGATCGACGGCGTCGCCGAAGCGACCGCGTCGATCTCAAAGGTCTTTTCCGGCTATCTCTCCGACCGGTTCGGCCGGCGAAAGCCGCTGATCCTCCTCGGTTACAGCCTCGGCGCGCTCAGCAAGCCGTTGTTTGCGCTGGCGGGATCGCCCGGCGTCGTGTTCGCCGCGCGCTTTGCCGACCGCATCGGCAAAGGGATCAGGGGCGCGCCGCGCGACGCGCTGATCGCCGATGTGACGCCGCCGCAAATTCGCGGCCGCGCCTTCGGCCTGCGTCAGGCGCTCGACACGGCGGGGGCTTTCGCCGGCCCGCTGATGGCGATCTTTCTGATGGCGGCCTTCGCCGACAATATGCGCGCGGTGTTCTGGGTTGCGGCGGTCCCCGCCGCGATTGCGGTTTTGTGCGTCATTTTCGGCGTCGCCGAGGGGCCGGTGACGGACGCCGGGGCCGGGGCGGCGCGCCCGCCGCTGCGCGTTAAAGATCTCGCCTCTTTTGACCGCGCCTTCTGGACAGTCGTTGCGATCGGCGCCGCGTTCACGCTTGCGCGATTTAGCGAGGCGTTTTTGATCCTCAGGGCGAATGGCGACGGGCTGCCGCTGGCGCTCGCGCCGGCGGCTCTGATCGTGATGAATCTCGTTTACATGCTCGGCGCCTATCCCGCCGGCGCGCTCGCCGATCGCGCCTCGCCGACGCTTCTTCTGGTCATCGGGCTGATGGCGCTGATCGCCGCCGACCTGACGCTCGCCCTCGCGCCGGGACTTCTGGGCGCCTTCGCCGGAATAGCGCTCTGGGGCGCGCATATGGCGCTGACGCAAGGGTTGCTCGCGAAGATGGTCGCCGATGCGGCACCGGCCGCCTTGCGCGCCTCCGCCTTCGGCGTCTTCAATCTCGTCGTCGGGCTTTTCATGCTGGCTGCCAGCGTGATCGCCGGGCTGCTCTGGGATTGGCGCGGGCCGTCGGCGACATTTCTCGCCGGCGCCGGCTTTGCGCTCGCCGCCGCCGTCCTGACATTGGCGCTGACGCGCCGCCCCGCCGCGCGTCAGGGCTTTCGCCTTTCGCCTCCGCCGCGCTAAAGCAGAGCCGTCATGACAACCCCCAAGCCCAATTCCTACCGCACCGGACCCGACGCCGAAGGGCGCTTCGGGATTTTTGGCGGGCGCTTCGTCGCCGAAACGCTGACGCCGCTCGTCCTCGATCTCGCCGATGAATATGAGCGAGCCAAAGGCGACCCGAAATTCCAGGAAGAGCTCGACTATTACCTCAAGCATTATGTCGGCCGGCCCTCGCCGCTTTATTACGCCGAGCGGCTGACCGAGCATGTCCGCGCGCGGGCCGGCGCCGGCAAGGGCGCCAAAATCTATTTCAAGCGCGATGAGCTCAATCACACCGGCGCGCACAAGATCAACAATTGCATGGGGCAGATCCTGCTGGCGCGCCGCATGGGCAAGACGCGGGTCATCGCCGAGACGGGCGCCGGTCAGCATGGCGTCGCCACCGCGACGGTGTGCGCGCGTTTCGGGCTGCCTTGCGTCGTCTATATGGGCGCGACCGATGTCGAGCGGCAAAAGCCCAATGTTTTCCGGATGAAGCTTCTAGGCGCCGAGGTCGTGCCGGTGACTTCGGGCCGCGCGACGCTCAAGGACGCGATGAACGAGGCGCTGCGCGACTGGGTCGCGAATGTCGCCGACACCTATTATCTGATCGGCACGGCGGCGGGGCCGCATCCCTATCCGATGCTGGTGCGCGACTTTCAGTCGGTGATCGGACGCGAGGCGCGCGCGCAAATCCTTGAAGCGGAAGGAAAGCTTCCCGACGCGGTGATGGCGTGCATCGGCGGCGGCTCGAACGCGATCGGCCTTTTCCATCCCTTCCTCGACGATGACGGCGTCGAGATCATCGGCGTCGAGGCGGCGGGCCGGGGACTCGACACGCCCGATCACGCCGCATCATTGTCGGGGGGCCGGCCCGGCGTCCTCCACGGCAACCGCACCTACCTCCTGCAGGACGCGGACGGGCAGATCCTTGAAGGCCATTCGATTTCGGCGGGGCTCGATTATCCGGGGATCGGGCCGGAGCACGCGTATCTGCACGACATCGGACGCGTCGCCTACGTGTCGGCGACCGACGCCGAGGCGCTTGAAATGTTCTCCTTGTGCTCGAAGCTCGAAGGCATCATCCCGGCGCTTGAGCCGGCGCACGCCCTCGCGCGCGCGGTTGAAAAAGCCGCGGACCTCGCGCGGGCGCAGATCGTCCTCGTCAATCTGTGCGGGCGCGGCGACAAGGATATTTTTTCGGTGATGCCGTATTTCGGCGGTGCAGCATGACATCTGGTCACGTGTCCGACAAAAATGAGCGCGCCTGCTTGCCGGACCGCTTCAATTCTCCTTAAAGATT
>Ga0155549_1169_pt2 | contig 11350 bp, 7 predicted proteins | sample RifCSPhighO2_12_FD_107206 | JGI IMG/M metagenome (GOLD analysis project Ga0155549, IMG submission 107206) | Alphaproteobacteria bacterium RIFCSPHIGHO2_12_FULL_63_12
CTGTGAAGAGGCGGGTCGCTGCGCTAGATATTGCTCCGTAATCGCGGCGCGTTTCAGCTTGCCGGTATCGGTGCGTGAAAAATCATCGAGTCGCGCGACGGTGACGGCGCCCGCCGCGTTAACGCCGAGGGCGGCGGCGGCGGAAATCGCCGCGGTCCGAGCGCTCTCATCGGCCAGCGTCGAATTCGCCCGGAGTACGACCAGGAATCCATCGCCGCGCATCGCATCCGGAAGTCGCGCGACGACGATTTCTTCGGCGCAGGCCCCGAGCGCCGAAGTCACGTCGCGTTCCATCATTTCCGGATTTATTTTGATGCCGCCGCAATTGATGAGATCGTCAAGGCGACCCTTAAAATAAAGATAGCCCTCCCTGATCGAACCGGCGTCATTTGTGGTCAACCAGCCCTCAGTGTCGGTCAGTGGCGTCCGGCCTTTCGCCGTAATTTCAAAATCGGCGACATGCGGCCCGCGGATCATGATCCTCCCGGCCAGATCCGTCTTGATCTCAACCGGAGCGTCCGCCCTGCCGACTGATGATAACGCGTCGCCGTCGACGTCGTGAATGCGGAGAAATGTCGTGCGCGAAGCTTCCGTAAGTCCATAATGCTGGACGATGATGGCGTTGGGAAACAGCGCTTTTAGCGATTCTTTTTCCGGCCGCGTCATCAGCTGGCTGCCGATTTCGATCCAGCGCAACCGCCTGCGCTCTGGTCCGAATAGGTCGGCGTTTTGCATCAGGATGCGCCATAAAGTCGGAACGGCGGAGACGGCGTTAATCTCGCCCCGCTTTAACATTTGCGCGATCTCAGAGGGTGAAAACCCGTTCTGAGGCAGGAAGAACTCGCCGCCGGCAGCCGAGACGGCTCGCGCGCGCGCGAGCCCAAATGAATAGGTGACCGGAACGCCGACATATTCGCGGATGTCGCCGTCGATCGCCATCACGGCGTTCAGGCGCCGGATGGTGTTGGAAATATTGCCCCGCGTCAGGGCGATCGCCTTCGGCTCGCCGGTCGTCCCCGACGTGAAGAGAATTTGCGCGGTTTCGCCCCCGTCGAAAGGATTAAACGTTAGACGCGCCCAACCTCTTGCTTCATCCGGCGTTGAATAATCCGTGACGCCAAAAGACTGAAGACGTGTGCGGTCGGCCTCCGAGCGGAAGATTGCGGCCCCTGCGCCGTCGGCGAACAGCGAAAATGTCCGACGAACAAAATCGATCGAGTTGACGGCGGCGACGCCACTGATTTTCGTTTCCACATCCAGCCCGGCGAGCATGGCCTAGCTCCACACGATCGGCGTGCGCCTAGGCGCGGAATGCCGCATCGCCATTGCGACGTGAAGCTTGCGCGCGCCCTTGAAGGGGAGGCGCCCATGCGCATGACGCATGTTGTCGACAATAAACACGTCGCCCGGTCGCCAGGGAACGCCGTAGGCGCCTTTGTCGAACGCCGCATTAACGCGGCGGACGATATCTGGCGAGATGGGCGATCCGTCGCCGAAAAACGCGTTGCGCGGCAGGAAGTCCCGGCCAAAGAGCTGGGACAGCTGCGCCTCGGCCCCGGGCGGCAAATTCGCCGGATGAAACAGGTTCGACTGATTGAAATAAAGCGGCGCGCCGCTCTCGCTCGTCACGCACCCTTGAGCCGCATGACGCGTTTGCAACACATCATTGGGGAGCCAGTTTATTTCCATTCCGGCGTCGCGCGCGATTCGCTCGACTTCGTCTCGGCTATCGGTCTGGTAAGCCTTGCGCCAGGGTATATCGACGCCGGCATGATGCGTGCGCTGATAGGTGACGCCTTTAGCGGCGAATTGATCGAGGATGTCGCCGATTTCCGCCGACGCCGCGTCGACATTTGAAATCGTGGTTTCGCCGCCTTCCTCCGCGACGACGATAGCGTGAAAGGCGACGAGGCGCGGCCAACTTTTCATGTAGCTCATCTCGCTGTGGAGCGAGATGGTTCGAGTGTTTGCATATTCGGTCGCCGTAAAGGTCTTTTTTGAAACGCCGGATCGCGGCGTCGACCAATAAGCGTCGTCAAGCAACTCCAGATTGAGCGCCGAGAGAACCCGTTCTGCGGTTTCGGTCGCCTCAGCGCGAAATCCGCGCAACAGGACGCCGCCCTTCGCTTCGATTCCCTCCGCGATGCGCGTGCGGTTCTTTGCGACCCATTCCTCGACCGCCTCGCCGGAGCCGAGGGTCACCTCGACCAAATCTTTCATCTGCGACACTTCGCGCCCCCAAAACCGCGTCCATCGTCAACGTCTGCGGCGCTGAAGCCGCTAGTCGGTGATCGGAATGCCTTCCCATTGCAATTTCCGTGCAACCGTATGGTCGCCAACTAACGGACGTCAGCCTACGGATGCAACTGCGAAAGCGCCGCGGGCCAGGCGCCAGGAAATGGATGCGTCCACGTCACCTGTGGTATCCGTCATATTACTGAAAAAACCCATACGGAACAATGCGATCCGGGGGCGGATGGAACGGCGATTCGTATACCAACGGTTGTAGGAAGAGGGAATCTCGCGGGGATGGTTTGGCGCATCCCGTAAAAGGGGAACGCAGCCGTCCGTCGCCGATGCCGCGCTCAGCGATGAAACAGAAAAAGGTCGGGGACCGAATTTCACGTCGGGCGCGCTCAGCATCTACTAGACTGACACAATGGCAACGCATTAATTGAATGAGCGCAATATTCGTCAGTAGACGTAGTAACACCACTGAAGTAATTCGTCGGTCCTACTAGACAATAATTGCAACGCCCCCCCCCTCTGATTTTAGGACGGATATCGATCCCGCCCAGTTCGGATCTGTCACGCCCTATAATGTGGCAGCCGAGCGTTCGCGTCGTGCGGAATTCAAGATGGGTTAATAGGCCTCAATGGGGCGGCCATCGCGATTGCAGTTGTCGAGCCCGTTTTGCATCGAGACAGAGCGGCTTTCGCCAAGCTGGCCATCTCTGAAATCCATCGATTTTGGTGGCGTGAACAATCAAACCGGCCACGGCATAATATTTGTGGCTCCCCGAGCTGGACTCGAACCAGCGACCATTCGATTAACAGTCGAATGCTCTACCAACTGAGCTATCGGGGAATAGCCTTAAGGGCCCGCCCTATAGCAAAGGCGGGGGCATGAATCCACAGCAAAATTTCCAAGGAAAATCAAAGCGAAATCCGCTGCGCTGGGGCGTATTGCGCGGCGGGGTGAAGGTCGGGGGAGTCGCCACGAGAGCGACCTCAGGCGGGAAGGGGCCGGGTCCGCAGCGCTTTGAGGGCTACGGGGCGATCGATTCGGGATCAAAGGGACATCGTTTGGACGAGAAGCGCCAGGTTCGGCGCGGCGACCCGCGCCGTCCGTCTGATATCCTGTGTGATTTTTTAAAAGGAAGGCGGCGATTGGTCGGTCGCCGCGCGCCCATAAAGTGAGACGGCCGCGTCTTGGGGAAACGCGGCCGGTACTCACTATCGTGGGGTATGGTGGGGTATCTTCTCGGGAGAAGATATGACGAGGATGCGCTGCACTTCTTAACGCAAGGTTAACGCCTCCGTGAAAATTCGCAGCGCGCTATTCAGCCGGTCGCAACACGGGCGGTGGGCCCTTTCCCCGCCCTGAGGGCGCATCGCCGAAGTCCTGCTCGGCGGATTTACCGAAGCCGACGGGCGGCTGTTTCACGCCGGTCCACGCCCAGCGGTAGAAGCGCGCGATATCGGCCCCGATGCAATACATCGCCGGCACAAACAACAGTGTGACGAACAGCGCGAAAAAGATGCCCCAGGCGAGGGCAACGACCGTCGGCATCAGGAACTGCGCGTCGGTTGAGCGCGACAGCATCATCGGCGCGAGCCCGAAAAAGGTCGTGACCGAAGTGAGAAGGATCGGGCGGAACCGTTCAGTGCTCGCTTTCGTTAGCGCGGCGACGGCGCCCATACCGCGTTTTCTCAGCTCATTCACGTAGTCGATGAGAACGAGGTTGTCATTGATGACGACGCCGGCGGCTGTACCGACGCCGAAAAAGGAAAAAATTCCAAAATCGAGACCGAGCAGGAAATGCCCGAACATTGCGCCCATGAAGCCGAACGGGATCGCCGACATGATGAGCAAAGGCTGCCAATAGGATCCGAACGCGATCGCGATTAGCATGTACATTGCGATCATCGCCGAGAGGAACAGCAAAAGAATATCCTGAACGAACTCCTTTTGCCCTTCGGCGTCGCCGCGTTCGGCGAGGTCGGCGCCCGGATGACGCTGGCGCCATTCGGGGGCGAATTCTTCCTGAAACGCTTTCTGGATCGCGGCGCGATCGACGCCCTCGCGAATTTCCGCGGTCACCTGCGCCGACCGCTTGCGATCGCGCCGGTCAATGCGCTTGAAGCTTGGTGCGAAACTCGCGTCGGCGACGGCGCTGAGCGGGACCTCGCGTCCGTCCGCGGCCCTGACGCGCATGGTGTCGATGGTGACGAGGGACTGGCGGGCGGATTTTGGGTAACGAACCATCACGCGAACGTCTTCGCCATCACGCGGCAGCCTTTGGGCCTCTTCGCCGTAAAACGCCTGCCGCACCTGCCGCGTCACTTCGCCGAGCGTCAGCCCGAAGCGTTCGGCGCCGGGCTTCATCGTGATGCGAAGCTCCGGCGTCTCTGACTGCAGGCTGTTCCGCACGTCGTAAACGCCGGGCAGGCTTCTCAAGTAATTCTGGATGTCGATCGTCGCAAGCCGCAGTTCATCGAGATTGGCAGACTCGACGCCGAAGGCGAAATCCGGCCCGCCATCATTGATCGTATAGCCGACATTGATTTCCTCGGCATCGGGAACATCGCCCAGACGTTCGCGGAACAATTCGGCGATTTCCTTGGTCGACTGCTTTCGCTTTTCCCCGTCGATGATGGTGAGGTAGGAAACGATACTTCCTTCATTGGCGCTGACATAAAGCGATTTGACGAAGTCCTCGTCGCCGATCTTCCCGAGTTCCGATTTCAGCTGGTTTCCGGCGCGTGTCACTTCATTGAAGATTTCAAGGCTGCGCGCATAGGGCGCGCCTTCTGGCAGACGGATATTCATCGAGACAAAGGTGCCCTGAACTTCCGGCTGAAACTTGAACGCCACCCATCCTTGTTGCATCAGGGCGACCGCAAACGCGAAGGCGACGAGAAAAAACGCAGCGGTGAAATAGCGGAACCGCAACGCCAGCTTGATGATCGGGTTGACCGTCGTATGCGCGAAATTCAGCAGGCCGTCAGCGAAGAAGCTTTGCAAATGATGCAGATGCCCGGACTTGTCTTCCTTTTTCAGGTGCGACAGGTGCGCCGGAAGGATGAAAAACGCCTCGACCAACGAAAATGCCAGCGCGAAGATGACGGTGAATGAGATATGCTTGGTGAACTGCGACGCGCCGCCGCCAACGAACAGCCACGGTAAAAATGCGATGATCGTCGTCAGCACGCCAAAGAACACCGGTTTGGCGACGAGCTGGGCGCCGAGAATGGCGCCGTCAAGGCCGCCACGTCCTTCTTCGGCTTCTGAGTGGATGCTCTCGCCGATGACGATCGCGTCATCGACGACGATGCCGACAACGAGAAGAAAGCCGAACAGCGACAGGATGTTCAAGGAGACGCCGGCCATCGGCATGAAAATGAACGCGCCGGCGAGCGCGACCGGTATGCCCATCGTCGCCCAGAAGGCGACCGCCGGCCGCAGGAACAAGATCAGCGTGATGAGAACAAGAATGAGACCCTGAATGGCGTTTCCGCCGACAAGGTTCATTCGGGCGAAATAGATATCGGCCGTGTTGAACCAGATATACACTTGGGCCTTGCCGGCCAGCTCCTTGTTCTTCTTGACGACCCAGTCGTTCACCGCTTTGGAAAGCTTGACGATATTCAGAGTTTCCGGCGCCTGCACCGCGATCGAAATCGTGGGTTGGCCGTTCATTTCGCGTTTCTGATTGCTGTCCTCGAACCCGTCAATGACGGTCGCAACATCGCGAACGCGGATGACCGAACCATCCGCCAGCTGGCGGACGATGATCTCGCCGAATTCGTCCGCCGAATCGGCAAGCGATCTCGCCGCCACCTGGATATTGCCGGTGTCGGTCCTCACCTGGCCGGCGGAAAGATTGAGCGATGAGCCCCGGATCGAGCGCGCGACGTCGTCGAAAGTAAGCCCGTAGCGGCGGAGCGCTTCGTCGGAAATTTCGACCGAGACCTCTTCCTGGCGCGCTCCCCAAAGGTCGACGAGCGGCGAGCCGTTCGGCAATTGCGCCAGTTCATCCTTGAGATCGCGCGCGAGCCGCGTCAGCTCGCGCTCATCGAGGTCGCCGTAGAGCGCCATGAAAACGGCGCCATTCTGATTGCGCCATTGGGAGACTACTGGAGGGAAGGTGTCGCGCGGCAGGGTCGAGATGCCGTCGACGCGATTTTTGATGTCGTTGAGAAGCTTTGTCGCGTCGCCGTTGTCGAGGCCTTCAATATTGATCTGCGCCGAATTTTCCTGCGCGGTCGATTCGATATGCTTGATCCCGTCGATTCCAGAAATCGCTTCCTCAATTCGCAGGATGATCTGTTCTTCGATTTCCTGCGGCGACGCTCCGGGCCATGCGACCGACACCGTGGCGCCGTTGAAGTCGGCGGAGGGGAAGACTTCCCGTTCAATCCGGGAAAACGCCATAAATCCCGCGATAACGATCGAGATCATCAGGAGATTAGCGGCGATCGGATTTTTCGCCCACCACGCGATCCAACCGTTCACGGCGTCGCCCCCTCACGAACGGTTTCGGCGACGGACATTTGCTCCGCTTCGCCGACGCGCATGGCACCCGGAATATCGGTCGTTAACGTCGGCGCGACCTTGTCGCCGCCTTTGGCGCCGCGAAGCGGCGATGTGACGACGCGCTCACCGTCATTGACGCCGGCCGCAAGCGTGACCGTGTCCTTGTCGGCGGAGACAAGCGTGACCTTGCGCTCGATCAGCGTGTCGTCTCTGGCGATCACGTAAACCGTGTCGCGGCCGTACAGCGCCGACCGCGGCAGGACGACAGCATTCTCGATCGGCTTGCCGGTGATGCGCGCATCGACAAAAAGTCCCATCGCGAGCGGAGCGCCGTTGTCGGCGCCGGCGCCATAGGGATCTTCAACGACGGCGATCGCCGATACTTGGCGCGTCGCCGGATCGATGGCGCCGTCGGTGCGCGCAATGCGCGCTTTCCATTCATGATATTCGCCGGCGATCGTCGCCGACAATGTCACGTCCGGGCCCTTCTTTTCAGGCGTTTCAAAAAACGCGATCGAAAGACCCGATTTAGCAAGATCGCCGTCGGTCATGGGAAGGCGCACTTCGGCGACGTCGGTTGAAAATATCCTGCCGATCGGCGCTCCCGGCGAAATGAATTGTCCGACGCCGGCGGTGCGCTCACGCACGCGACCTTTGAACGGCGCCCGGATCGAAGTCCGTTCGAGATCGAGCGCCGCTGCGGCGTAATCGGCCTGCGCCGCTGCGAATGCTGCCCTTGCCTGCGCGAGTTGCGGCATGCGTAATGTCAATTCGCTCGGATCGGCCTTGCGGCCGAGCGCTTCATAATCCTTGCGCGCGAGGTCGGATTCGGCTTCTTCGCGGCGAAGCGATTCTTCAGCCTGTGCGACACGTGCCCTGGCGCCCGCGACGGCCGCGCGATAATCGGCGTCTTCGATCTTGACTAAAAGATCGCCGGCGTTGAATGCGCCGCCAACGACGAATGCGTCCGACGTCTTGACGATCCGGCCCGCGACTTCCGCTGTGAGATTGATGTCGGTGCGCGGCTTGACCTCGCCTTGAGCGTAAACGTCGAGCGTCACGGCGCGCGGATCGGCGACGGTGAAAAAGACGGCCGGCGGGGCAAGGGCGATTTCCTTGGGCTCAATTTTCGGACGCATGGCGCCCATGACGCCAATCAGCGCGAAGCCGCCGGCGAAGATTCCGACCGTTCCTGCGATAGTCACAATCTTTCGAAACATGACGCTTACTGAACCCTTGGCGTTAACCCTAATTGATCGCGGCAGCTTCCGTCGCGGCGACAGCGGTCGTCTCAGTGATGAAGTCGCCGCCGATCGCGAGATAAAGGGCGACGCGATTTGATACGCGCTGGCGTTGCGTCTGGATGTATGAGCTTTCGGCCGAGATGCGTCGCGTTTGCGCGTTGAGTAGATCAAAGATTGTGGCGGTGCCGCTGGTATAGCGGCGCTCGGTCAGCTCTTCCGCGGCCGCCGCTTCTTCAAAAGCGAGCTTCAGCGCGCTTTCGCCCGCAGCGAGGTAATTCTCGGCGTCGATGGCGTTTTCGGCTTCTTCATAGGCCTGCAGCGCCGTCTGCGCGTAGGAGAGAAGCGAGGCCTCGGCGATCGCGCGCTGTCGTTTGGCGTTGGCGCGCATGCGGCCGCCCTGAAACAGCGGTTGAAACAGCCCGGCGGCGATATTGCCGGCGAGGCGCTCCGGATCGATCAGATCTGAAAGCTCGGGACCGCTGGTTCCGATCTGCGATGAAAGGGTAAGACGCGGCAGGAGCGCCTTGCGCGCGGCGCGGGCGCGAAGACCGTTCGCTTCCATGCGCGCTTCGGCGGCGATGAGATCGGGGCGTCGCGCGAGAATGTCGCCGGGGGCGCCAGCGCCCGCCAGCATCGGCAATTCAGGAAGCGCTTCAACGGCCGCAATTTCCGCCGCCGGATAACGGCCAAGCAGTACTTCTAGTCGCCGCGACGCTTCTTTCTCATTGCGCTGACGGAAAGCCAGATTGGCCTGGCTCGATCCAAGCGCTGATCGCGACAGCCGTACGTCAAGGCTCGATGCGACGCCGCGTTCGTAGCGCCGGTCGGTGACGTTAAGATTGCGTTCGCGCGCGGCGACGTCGCGCTCGGCGAGTTCGCGCTGCTGACGGGCTTCAATAAGTCCGAACCAGGATTGCGTCACTGCGCCGGCGATTGATAGGCGCGCACCCTGAAATTCCGCCAGGCTTGCTTTCGCCTCCTTGTAGGCAGCGCGCGTTTCATCGGTCAGACGGCCCCAGATATCGAGTTCCCACGAGATCTGCGCGCCCAGCGAATAATTGTTGATGTAGATGCGCCGGTTGGGCAGCGGGCTTTCGGCGATGCCGTCCTGTCCCGGCGTGCCGCCAGGTGCGCCTATAAAAAGATCAAGGCCGTCGAGCTTGCCATCATTGTCGGCGTCGACTCCGAACTGGTTTTCGAGGTCCTTGGCGCTGAGCCCGCCGACCGATCCGCCGGCGCCGCCAGCTTGCGCCGCGAGGGAAGGATCGGTGACGATCGCATTGCGGCTGGCGCCGCCCTGCGCATTCAGCTGCGGAAGGAGGTTTGACCGCGCCATCTTCGCGCCGGCGCGAGCGGATTCGAGATTGGCCGCGGCGACAAGCAACGAATTGTTATGGACCATCGCTTCGCTAACGAGACCGTAGAGGGCCTCGTCGCCGAAGGGCGCCAGCCAGTCGCCGACCGGCGGGTCCGCGGCATCATCCGCAGCCGCCCACTTGGCGGGTGGTTCGGGAAGCTGGGTGTTGAGAAGCTCGTCGTCGACGCTGGCGCATCCGACAGCCATTAGGGCGAGAAGCGATACGCCTCCTCTCAACATGCACTTCCTCCAAATTCCGCGCGCCGCAACACAGGCGCATGCCCCGACAAAAACGCTTCCGCACACAATCTCAAGGCCTTAGCGCCAGGAAGAGGCGACCTTGCGACAAGCCGGGGGTGGGGCGCCGCCGTCCGAATTGTCTATATTGTTTTGGTTAACCCTTTTCCGCTCCCCCCCAAGCTTCTTTGAGCACCGAATTCAGCTTTATGTGTGGAAAAATTGCCACGCTGATGGGGCAATCGGCCCGCCATTTACGGCCGGGCCGACCAAAATTCTCTGTGAGAACGTAAACCCGCTATTCGACCGGTTTCAGGCTCGGGTTTTCAACCCAGCCGACATTGCCGTTTTCGTCCTCAACCTCCCACCACATGCCTTCCTTGGCGCCGGTTGGATAAACGACATCGCCTTTTTCGAGCGTCCGAACCGAGCTGGACGACGCGGACGGCGAGCGCTTTAAATCGACGCTTGGCGCACTGACTTTGAAGGTCTCCTTCGGCGCAGCTGCGGCGGCTTCGGCCGGCAAGCCCCCGAGCTGGTCGACGATCTGGCGATAAGCATCGAGGAAGGCGTAGGTCACGACCTTGCCGACTTCCGTGTCCTCATAGCCGCCGCCGATCGCGCCGCCGAAACCGTAGCCAGCGCCGGCTGCGAAGCCGATGTCCTTCTTCGAGGCGGAGCCTTCGGCTGTAGCTTCGATTTCAGAAGTCCTGACATTCATCAGCGTAAGAACGGTCTGCGCTTCGACACGTTTTGTCTTGACGCCTCCTAGCACCCCGCCGAGTCGTCCGCCGATGACCGCCCCGGCCGCGCCGCCGACTGCGCTGCCGCCAGCATTCGAATCCGTATTGGCGATGTCGGCGACGAGAACATAGTCCGCGGCCTTAACTTGGCCGCCGCCCATATTCGACCCTTTCTGGAGCTGGCCGCCGCCGGCGAGCGCGCGCTCTCTTTCAAGCGCCGACATGCCGGCGCCGCGATCGACGAGCTTGAAGCACTTCGATTTGCTGACAAAAGCCTTGAGCAGCACTGACGGCGCGCCGAGATTGTAATAGGTCCAGCCCTGTCCCTCGCCGTCGACGATCGCGACGGATCCAAGACTCTTTTCGCAGATTGGCAATTCGACGTTTTTCGTCGAGCCGCGTTCATTGTCGACGCCGTCATCCGTTCCCTTGCGTTTTGCGAGAGCTGGCCCGGATAGCGCGATAAGAGCGGCGCCGCACACGAGTATTGATTTATGCATGATGGAAACCCCCGGATTGGATATGTAGTCTTGCAGGGGGGACCATGCCATTCGGCGGCAGGGGCCGCAATCGGCGCATCAGCGGGGAAGATGGAGGCCACGGCCGGAATCGAACCGGCGTGCACGGCTTTGCAGGCCGCTGCGTCACCACTCCGCCACGTGGCCTCATCGACGCCCCCTCGGGGAGGCGACCTCTTAGCCCGGTCCTGCGCCCCGGTCAAAAGGGTTTCGGGCAAAGGTTGCGAAGTGCCGCAACGGGTTGTAATTCCGCCATATCGAGCAAGACGAAGGCATAATCGCTCATGGATTTTTCCGCCGCCAGACAGCACATGGCCGACAGCCAGGTGCGCCCAAATGACGTAACGGACCCGCGCATCCTGCGCGCCTTTGAGACCGTCGAACGCGAACGCTTCCTGCCCGCCGAGACGAAGGCGCAGGCCTATATCGTCCGCGAGGTGGTATATGCGTCGGGCCGGGCGCTGATTTCGGCGCGCGACCATGCAAAGCTC
>Ga0155549_1140_pt1 | contig 11337 bp, 6 predicted proteins | sample RifCSPhighO2_12_FD_107206 | JGI IMG/M metagenome (GOLD analysis project Ga0155549, IMG submission 107206) | Alphaproteobacteria bacterium RIFCSPHIGHO2_12_FULL_63_12
TGACGTGCTGGCCGCCGGCGCCGGAAGAGCGAAAAGTATCAATCCGGCAATCGCTTTCCTTGACGTCGATTTCAATCGATTCATCGACGACCGGGTAAATCCAGACGGACGCAAAGGACGTATGCCGGCGCGCATTCGAGTCAAATGGCGATATGCGGACAAGCCGGTGAACGCCCGATTCCGTCTTCAGCCAGCCATAGGCGTTGAACCCGGAAATTTTGACCGACGCCGATTTGATCCCTGCCTCTTCGCCGGCCTGTTGCTCGATGATGTCGGCGTCGTATCCGCGCTTTTGCGCCCATCGCAAATACATTCGCAGAAGCATACCCGCCCAGTCGTTCGACTCGGTGCCGCCGGCGCCGGGATGGATTTCGACATAGCAATCGTTGCCGTCAGCCTCGCCGGAGAGCAGCGCCTCGATTTCCGATTTCGCCGCCCGCTCGCGCAACGCTGATAACATAGAATGAACTTCGTCGCCGGTCGCCGCGTCGTTTTCGGCGGCGGCGATTTCCGCGAGACCGACGAGATCTTCCCGTTCCGTCGCAATTTCGGAGATCGACTTGATCTGGCTTTCGAGCGAGGTGCGCTCCTGCATCAATTTGCGGGCGGCCTGCGGATCGTTCCAGAACTCGGGCGATTCAGCGAGAGCGTTCAGCTCTTCGAGGCGCCGATTTGCTTTATCCCAGTCAAAGACGCCTCCTCAGCAAACTCAGCGATTGCTGAATCTGCTCGTCAAGGCTTTCAATATCGGCGCGCATTTCAATTCCAGTTTTTGATGGCCGCGCGTGCGGCTCCGCGAGATCAAATTCGGCGCCCGATCTAATAGAGACCGTTGAGATCGTCCACAGAAGATTGAATCGCTTCGCTGGCGGGGGCCGTCGGCGCAGCGCTCAAGGGATCGAGATTCAAATCATCATTGGCGGGACCGGTGAGGAGATTGTCCTCCGCCTTGAACGCTTCAAGGATGACATTGCCGTCGCCCGGACCCGCCGGTCTTCCGGTCTTTGCGTTGACGCGCACCAGCCGGATGCCCGAGGGAACCCGAAACGGAACGCCCGGCTGATCTTTCAGCGCGGCGGCCATGAAATCTCCGAATATCGGCGCCGCGACGCGCCCGCCCGCTTCCCCCTGACCGAGGGATTGGGGCATATCGAACCCGACATAAACCCCGGCGGCAAGGTCCGGCGAGAAACCGACGAACCACGCGTCCTTGTAATCGTTTGTCGTGCCGGTTTTGCCTGCGATCGGCTTATCCACCACTTTCTTCACCGCCGAGCCGGTGCCGCGCGCGACCGCGCCTTCAAGCAACGAGACGATCTGGTACGCCGTGCGCGGATCCATGATCTGTTCGCGATCGTCCGTGAGCTGCGGCTCGGCCTGCCCTGACCAGACAATCGGGCCGCAATCCAGGCACTCCCGCTTATCGTTGACGAAGATCGTCTTGCCGTGACGGTCCTGAACGCGATCGATCACGAAGGGATCGATATGCTTGCCGCCATTGACAAAAGTCGCATAGGCGGAGGTGATCCTCATCAAGGTGGTTTCGCCGGACCCGAGCGAGATCGCCAGCTCGCGCGGCAGATTATCGGACAGCTTGAATTTGGAGACATAGTCTACGATGCGACCGATGCCGAGGTCCTGCGCGAGGCGCGCGGTCATCGTATTGCGGGATTGTTCGATTCCCAGTCGCAGCGTGCTCTCGCCGTAGAAGCGACCCTCGGCGTAATTGCCGGGTTTCCACCAGCTATCGACACCCGGCGCCACGAAGGGCGCATCGAGCACGATCGATGACGGCGTATAGCCGCTGTCGAGAGCGGTCGCGTAGACGAAAGGCTTGAAGGTAGAGCCTGGTTGCCGCTTCGCCTGGATCGCACGGTTGAACTCGGAAAGCTGGAACGAAAATCCGCCGACCATGGCGAGCACGCGCCCGGTGTGCGGATCCATCGCGACCAGCGCGCCGTTCACCGCCGGAGGCTGACGAAGCGCGAACGCGCCTTGCTTTTTCAGCGCTTCGACATAGACGACATCACCCCGTTTCAGGGCCTGATCGACTGAGGTTAATTCGGCGCCGAGCGAGTCGACTGATTTGAAGCTTCGCGCCCATTTCATGTCGTCGAGGGCGATTGCGCCTTCGGCACCGTCGGCAAACCCGATTTTCGCGGTCTTCCCCTTGGCGTCGAGCACCAGCGCCGGTTTCCACGGCTCCAGATCGGTCGACAGACGCTTGTTGCTTGAGAGGGTTTTCTCAACCTCCGCCAGTTCGGCGGCCCACGCGTCTGTCACCGCCATCGACGAAATCGGGCCGCGCCAGCCATGGCGCTCGTCATATTCAATCAGCCACCGGCGCAAGGCGTCGCCGGCGACTTTCTGAAAACGCGCATCGATCGTCGTGCGAACCGCGAGCCCGCCATCATAAAGCGCGTCGGATCCGTAGCGTTCGGCGATCTGCTTTCTCACTTCCTCGGCGAAATATTCCGCCGCCCAGTCGCGGGCGCCGAGAGGTTGCGCGATCTGCGCGTTCAACGGCTGGGCCTGCGCCGCGGTCATCGCTTCCTGATCGATCTTGCCGTCTTCAAACAGACGTCCGATCACCCAGTTCCGGCGTTCGACGGCGCGGTCGTAATTGTGGACGGGATGGTAGTTGCTCGGCCCCTTCGGGATCGCCGCGAGATACGCCGCTTCTTCGATTGTCAGCTCATCGAGCGACTTATCGAAATAGTTGAGCGCCGCCGCCGCCACGCCGTAGGAGCGGTTCCCGAGGTATATCTCGTTGAGATAAAGCTCGAGGATATGTTCCTTGGTGAACGCTTTTTCGATTCGCCGCGTCACCAGCCATTCCTTCATCTTGCGTTCAATTTTCTGCTCGCTCGACAAGAGGAAGTTCTTGGCGACTTGTTGGGTGATGGTCGACCCGCCTTCAAGCCGACGTCCGCGGATGAGGTTGCCGATATTGGACAGCTGGGCGCGCACGATTCCTTTGAAGTCGAGGCCCTTGTGTTCGTAAAAATTCTTGTCCTCGGCGGAGATGAAGGCGTCTTTGACAAGCTCCGGCATCGCTTCGATCGGCACGAACAACCGGCGCTCGCGCGCAAATTCCGCGACCAGCGCTCCGGTGCTGCCATAAACGCGCGTGGTCACCGGCGGCTCATAATTCGCGAGGACTTCGTAATCCGGAAGATCCTGGCTGAGGCTGAAGAGGTAAATCCCGAACGCGCCGACCGCGAGGATCGAGAAAAGAACGCCCGCGGCGAGGACGCCGCCGACAATTTTCACCGGGAGCGGCAATCCGCCGATCGCCGTTGCGAAGGAACGCCGGGGCGCGGTCAGAGGCTCGTCGCCGCCGGCAATCAAATCATCAGACATGCTCTGCTCGCCCTCAACCATACCAACTGACGCTCAATCCCTTTCAGCCTGCACGGCGAATTGGGTGATTTGACGGCGCCCAGACCGGCCTTATATCCGAATTCAACGCTTCAAATCGAGCCTCACCGGGCCTCGGCTGGGCTGACCTCGTTGCTGGCGTGCTTTGAGGCGGCGCGCTGCTGGAAATAGGCGTCGATCGCCGCCGCCGCCGCGCCCATCGACCGCTTGCGCCAGGCAGGCGACTGCAGGTTCGTTTCATCCAGTTTGTTGGAGATAAAAGCGAGTTCGAGCAGCACCGCCGGCACGTCCGGCGCGAGCAGCACCTTGAAGTTCCCGCGTCGGTGGGTGTTGTTGAGCAAGGGCGTCACGCCGGCGAGTTTGCCGATCAGCAATTCCGCGAATCGATCCGATTCATTGGCGGTCCGGCGCTGCGCCAGACCATAAAGGATGCCGCCGACTTCGCGATCTGCCGCCCCGATATCGAGGTCGAAGACGTTGTAATTCCCTTTGGCGAGCGCTTCCCGGGCGGAACGCTCGGTGCCCTCATCGGAGAGGGTGTAGACCGAGCCTCCCCTGACCGATTTGTCAGAATGGGCGTCCGCATGCAGGGAGATGAAAAGCTCAGCTTTTGCGTCCCGCGCGATGCGCGAGCGCTCCTCATGGGCGAGCCGCACGTCCTTCGACCGCGTCAGCACGACGTCATAGCGTCCCGTGGCTTTCAGAATATCGGCCAGGGCGAGGGCAGCCGCCAGCGTCGCCGCGCTCTCTTTAGCGCCGTCCTGACCTGCAGCGCCCGGATCGGTCCCGCCGTGACCGGCGTCGATGACGATGACCGGACGGAAAGAGACCGGGGGCAGGCTGGCGACTTCAGCGCCGATCGCCGGTCCGGCCGCGGGCAGAGATGAAACTTCCGGCGTCGCCGGAGGCGCGACAGCGGCGATCACCTCGGTCAGATTATCGAATTTCCGGCCCGGGATGCTGGCGACCAGTTCGCTCACCGGTGCGCTCACGAGATCGACCACCAGGCGATGGTTCGGCGTGCTGGAACTCGGCGCGATAACAAAGGCTTGCTTAATTTTGGCGCTATTGCGCAAGGTCACGGTCACCGCCGGCGGAACATTGCCCGGCGTCGCGACATAACCTGCCGCATGGCCTGCGCCATTTCCTGAAGCGCGCATCTGCGCCGCCAGCGACCCATGTGGAAAAGTAAAGACGAGTACGCCGGCGCCGGAGGCTTTCGCGTCGATCTGGTAGTCGGGCAATCCCTTTGAATCAAAAACCAGCCGCGTCTCAGTCGGCGAGGTCTCGCCAAACCGGATGCCGACGATCTCCGCGGCGATGGAGGGGGAGAAGGTCGAGAAAAACAGTGCCGCCGCCGCCCAAAACAGGTGCAAGCCATTGTTTTTATTTGTAGAAAATTTCAACACGCGTAAAAATCGCCTTCTTCGCCACTGGTATGAAAATCCTTCGGCTCCCTTCGTTAACGCTTGGTTACAGCTTTTTCCATCGAAACAGGGAAGACCGAGTCGGCATTAACCAAAGCTTTTCTTTTTGCCCGTGCTAATGCATTGTCGATTCAGCGTGATTTGCCGGGACGCTCGAAGCTCCCCATATCGCGTCAAGGATTTGGTTTGCGGGCGCGCCCGCAAAGAAAAGATGCAAAAGGCCAGTCGGGTTGACTGGTACACGCAGTGGTGTTGGAGCCCCCCAAAGCGGGTTTTCGCCACAGGGTACGCGCCGAGTGACTTAGCCGGACGCGCCCAAAGAGGAATGTTCCAGGCGCTTCAAGCGTCGGGAATTGGACAAACCGCCGCCCGAATGGGGGGCGGCTAATTTGAAACATGAGCGGTATGGCGCTTGAGAATGCAATTTGCGGATGGAACGCCCTTCACGGGCGGCGCCTCCCCGTTGCGCAGCGACCGCCGCATAGCAATGGAGGCGGCGACGGGAAAACGTACCGGCGCCGCGCAAGAAAACTTAATGACAAAGACGATGCTTATCGACGCGGCAAACTCAGAAGAGATCCGCGTATGCGTTCTTCAAAACGGTAAAGTCGAAGATTTCGACTTTGAATCGGCTAACAGAAAGCCGCTCCGGGGAAATATCTATCTGGCGCGCGTCACACGCGTCGAGCCGTCCCTGCAAGCGGCGTTCGTTGAGTTCGGCGGCAATCGCCACGGCTTTTTGGCCTTCAACGAAATCCATCCGGACTATTATCAGGTCCCGGTTTCTGACCGGCGCCTGATTCAGGAGGCCGAAGCGGAAGAGGCGTCGATCGCCGCCGCGCTCAACCTCACCGACGGCGCGGACGGCGATGACCGCGATCTCGACGAGATCGCCGCCGATATCGGCGAGGAACGCAGCCAGTCTTTCGACTCGCACTCGGAAAGGAACGCTTCGGAAAGAAGCGCCGATCAACCGGACGCCTCCGCCGAGGACGAATCGTCGTCCGGCGCGATCGACGACGAGCGCGACGAAAGCGAAGAGCCCCCGCACGAAGACGGTGGCGTCTCGTCCGAGGACTTTACGGACGAACGGCCCTCGCGCAGTACGCAAGATGAAGAAATCGTCACCGCCGGGTCGGAAGATTTCGACGGCGACGTAGTCGACGAAGATGAAGATGAAAACGCGGACGAGGACGACTCCGACGAGAAAGCCGAAGCGCGCCGGGCGGCGAAAGTAAAATCGCCGCTAGAGGCGGAGCTCGCCAAATTGTCCCGTCCGCAGCTGATCGAGCGTTACAAGGATGCGCGGCGCAAGCGCGCGCGCTTGCTGCGAAACTACAAGATTCAGGAAGTCATCAAACGCCGGCAAATTCTGCTGGTGCAGGCGGTCAAAGAAGAGCGCGGCAACAAGGGCGCGGCACTCACCACCTATCTGTCGCTGGCGGGCCGCTATTGCGTGTTGATGCCGAATACGGCGCGCGGCGGCGGCATTTCCCGCAAGATCCCGGTCGCTGCGGACCGAAAGCGCCTGCGCCGGGTCGTCGATAGTCTCGATGTCCCGAACGGCATGGGTCTCATCATCCGCACGGCCGGCGCCAAGCGGACGAAAGCCGAAATCAAACGCGATTACGATTACCTGATCAGGCTTTGGGAAAACATCCGGACGCTGACGCTGAAATCGATCGCGCCGAGCCTCATTTATGAAGAAGCCAGCCTGATCAAGCGCGCCATTCGCGACCTTTACGATAAAGACATCGGGGCGGTGCAGGTCGAGGGCGACAACGGCTATCGTGAAGCCAAGGACTTCATGAAGATGCTGATGCCGTCGCACGCCAAGAACGTTCAGCCGTACAAGGAAAAAACTCCCCTATTCCTTCGCTACGGCGTCGAAACGCAACTCGACGCGATGTACCGCCCGACCGTCCGGTTGAAATCAGGCGGTTATGTCGTCATCAATCAGACCGAGGCGCTGATCGCGATCGACGTCAATTCAGGCAAATCGACGCGAGAGCGCAATATCGAACAGACCGCGCTGCGCACCAATCTTGAGGCCGCCGACGAAGTCGCGCGCCAATGCCGTCTGCGCGACCTCGCCGGTCTGATCGTCATCGACTTCATCGACATGGAAGAGGGGCGAAACAATCGCGCCGTCGAGAAACGGCTCAAAGACGCCTTGCGGGCTGACCGGGCGCGAATTCAGCTCGGACGGATTTCGGGTTTCGGATTGCTGGAACTGTCGCGCCAGCGCCGGCGTTCCGGCATCGTCGACGGCACCACGCATGTTTGTCCGACCTGCGGCGGCGCCGGCGCTGTACGTTCTCACGAAATGGCTGCGCTGCGCATTCTCCGGTCCGCAGAAAACGAGGCGATCTCGAGCAAGGCTGGAAATCTCCAGATTAAAGCCGCCCTCGATGTCACGCTTTATATTCTCAATCACAAACGGGATTGGCTGCGCCGTATTGAAACCGACTACGGCGTCATGGTCGAATTGACGGCGGACTCTGCGAAGGCCGGCGACAATTTTGAGATCGAAAAAATCGGCGTGCGCCCCGAGAACTTGATGGTTCCAGAGATCGTCCGAGCCGATACGACCGAGACGATCGAACCTGACGTGGAAGAGACCGAACTTCACGCCGCCGACGACGCCCCGGAACGCCACGATTCGGGCGTCGAACAAGCGGACGACGATCAAAACGGCGCGCGCCGCAAGCGCCGTCGGAGACGTCGGCGCCGTGACGGCGAAAAAGACGGCGACGCACAGCGCCCGGAAATTCTCGTCCAGACTTCGGACGACGGCGAACAGCCGGTCGAAGAGCGTTTCTCGACGTCACCTGACGAACAGCCGACCGGAGAAGATGGCGATCGCACGAAAAAGCGTCGGCGTCGCGGTCGTCGCGGCGGCCGCCGCGGCAGACGTCCGGAAGGAGACGGCGCAAGCCCGACTTCCGAATTCGCCGCCAGCGGAGAAAATGAAGGCGATGACGCGGAGCTGACGTCAGAAGCCGAGCATTCCGCGCGCCAGGATTTTATTGAAGCCGATGCGCAGGCGGTCGATGAAGACGCAGGAGCCGACGACTCAAGACCGGTTCAACCGGAAGCGATTGTCGCGGCCGAACCGACATCACCCGAACCGGCGCCCCCGGTCGCCGATACCGTTCCCACGACATCGGGAGAACAGGCTATGCCGGAGCACGCCGCCGAACCGCCAAAACCCGTGCGACGGGGCTGGTGGAACAGGGCTCTCGGGGGCTGACGGGGAGGCATCCGGGTCACATTTTCGCCATTTGCGCGCGGGAGAGTTGCCGGATCGCGCAGTTTCAGATTGAGTTTGCGAATGAGGCGGCCCCTGATCCTCAAGACAATCGCGGCGACGGCCCTGTCGACGGCGCTATGCATCAGCTCCGCCGCCGCGCAAGGTCTGTTGCGCGACGCCGAGATTGAACAATTTCTCGATGACTATTCGCGGCCGGTTTTTAAGGCGGCGGGACTTCCCGCCGATGAAATAAAAATTCTCATTATCGGCGATCAGTCGTTCAACGCCTTTGCTGGCGGCCTCGTCATGGGGGTGAATTCCGGCCTTATCACCCTCTCCGACACGCCCAGTCAGATACAAGGCGTCATCGCGCACGAAGCCGGCCACATCGCCGGCGGCCATAGCGCGCGATCCGATGAGGCAATGGCGTCCGCAACGCGGCCAATGTTGCTGAGCCTCGTACTCGCCGCTGGCGCCATCGCGGCCGGCGCGACGGATGCGGGCGTCGGATTATTGGGTCTTGGCCAGACTGTCGGAATCGCCAACGCCCTCAAATACAGCCGGGGACAAGAATCAAGCGCGGACCAGGCGGCGCTGACCTATCTTCAGGCGATCGGACGCTCTGGCGGCGGGTTGATCGAGTCGTTTGAAAAATTGCGGAACGAACAGCTTATTCACGGCCAGCGCGTCAATCCTTACATGCAGAGCCACCCCCTCGCGGTCCAGCGCGTGACGGCGCTCGAAGAACGGGCGAAGGCTTCGCCATATTTTGACGTCAAGGACTCCCCGGAAGAGATTGAGCGTCTGCGTCTCATTCAGGCCAAGATAAACGGCTTCATGCAGGACGTGAACGTCACCTTGCGTCAGTATCCTTTGACCGATCAGTCCGACGCCGCTCACTACGCGCGCGCGGTCGCTTTTTATCGATCCACGGACATCGATCGCGCATTGAAAGAAATCGGCATTTTGCTCGAAAAGCATCCCGATAACCCCTATTTCAATGAACTGAAGGGCCAGATGCTTTTTGAATTCGGCCGGATCGCTGAATCGATTGAGCCGCACCGCCGGTCGGTTGAGCTGGCGCCTGGCAAGGCGCTCTTGCTGATCAATCTGGCGCGCGCGCTGGCCGCGACCGAAGACACGGACAACATTTCGATAGCCGTCAAGGATCTGAAATCGGCGCTCCTTCTGGAGCCGGACAATTCATTTGGCTGGTTCGAACTGGCGAGGGCTTACGGCACGCTGAACCAAGAACCGCTAGCCGACCTTGCGATGGCCGAATCCCGTTACAATGAGGGTGCGAAGCCCGACGCCGCGAAGTTTGCCATGCGTGCGCGGAACGGATTGAAAAAAGGCTCGCCGGAATGGCGGCAGGCGACCGACATCATCGTCGCCAGTCTCGGATCAGATCCGGTCGAGTCAGCCCGGCCCCGCGGCGACGAAAAATCGCCGCCGCCGGAGCCGAAGCGAAAATCAGGCGAAGTGCCGGACCCCGGTTTAAATCTCGCCCGAGAACTTCATTAACAAATTCACCCCAAACTTGGCGTGCTGAAAAGGAGTCCGGATCGTGAAGCAACGTGCGCTCATCATCGCTTCCATTGCGGGAGCGGCATTTTTCGGCGCCATTGTCGCCAATCTGGTCGCGGCGCAACAATCGAAGCCGCAGGCGCCCGCGAATGTCGATCGCGCCGCCATTGAACAGATCGTCCGGGACACCATCCGGGATGACCCTTCAATCATCGTCGAAGCGCTGAACGATTATTCCGCCAATCACGTCAAGGATACGATCCGCTCAAATCTGCCGGAGCTGCTTTCCCCGGAAAGCGGGTTCGTCAGCGTCAAGAACCCATCCGCGGCGAAAGTCGCCGTCATCGAATTCTTCGATTATCATTGCGGGTTCTGCAAGCGCAGTTCCGGCTTTGTGCAGGATCTCATCAAGAACGATCCGAGCGTCAAACTTTCATTCCGTGAATTTCCGATCCTGCGGGAAGAATCCGATGTGGCGAGCCGCTACGCTTTGGCGGCGCGCGCGCAAGGCAAATATCTCGAATTGCATTTCGCCATGCTCGGCGAGACCGGCGTCATCACCGAAGCAAGGATCAAGGAAATCGCCAAAAAGATCGGTCTCGACGTGAACAAGCTGGAAGCCGATCACAAGAATCCTGAGTTTACGAAATATATCGAAAGCGACCGCCGGGCGGCCCAGGAAATGGGCATCGACGGGACGCCGACGTTCATCGTGGCGTCGCTGGACGGCGAGTTTGTCGATATCATTCCGGGCTTTCGGCCGGAGGACGTGAAATCGGCGATCGCGGAAGCGAAGAAAAAGCGCTAGCCGTCAGATCAGCCCGGCGAGCGGCGACGAGGGATCTGCATAACGCTTTTTCGCCATGCGGCCGGCAAGATAAGCTTCCCGTCCGGCGATCACCGCGTGCTTCATGGCGGACGCCATCAGGATCGGATCCTTCGCTTCGGCGATCGCCGTGTTCATGAGAACGCCGTCGCAGCCGAGCTCCATTGCGACCGCCGCGTCCGAGGCCGTGCCGACGCCAGCGTCGACGATGACCGGCACTTTCGATTGCTCGACGATCAACCGGATCGTCACCGGGTTCAGAATGCCGAGACCCGAGCCGATCAGGGAACCGAGCGGCATGATCGCCGCGCAGCCGGCGTCTTCGAGTTTGCGCGCGTAAACGGGATCATCCGAACAATAGACCATGACGTCGAAGCCGTCCTTGATCAGCAGCTTCGCCGCTCTCAGCGTTTCTTCCATTTCGGGATAAAGCGTCTTCTGGTCGGCGAGCACTTCAAGTTTCACCAGCGACCAGCCGCCCGCTTCCCGGGCGAGACGCAGCGTTCTGACCGCCTCATCCGCCGTGAAGCAGCCCGCGGTATTTGGCAGGTAGGTGTATTTTTTCGGATCGAGGTAATCGACAAGCATCGGCTTGTCGCGATCGGTCAGGTTCACCCGGCGAACCGCGACGGTCACCATCTCGGCGCCGGCGGCTTCAGCGGCCCGCGCGTTCTCCTCATAGGTTTTGTATTTGCCGGTGCCGATGATCAATCGGGACTTGAACTCCCGGCCGGCGATGACGAGCGACGCAGACAAGACCTATCCTCCTCCGACAAAATGCACGATTTCAAGCTGATCGCCCGATGACAGGACAGTCTCGCCATAGGCGGATTTCGGGACGATCGCCCGGTTCAGTTCGACGGCGAGTTTGCGCGGCTCAAGATCGAGCGCCGCGACGAGGTCGCTGACGGTCCGCAGGCCGT
>Ga0155549_1171_pt2 | contig 11269 bp, 8 predicted proteins | sample RifCSPhighO2_12_FD_107206 | JGI IMG/M metagenome (GOLD analysis project Ga0155549, IMG submission 107206) | Alphaproteobacteria bacterium RIFCSPHIGHO2_12_FULL_63_12
CCGGCCGCGGCGGGCCCCGGCGAAAAGCTCTCGATATCCACCATGAAAAATTCGCCTCTTGCAGCGTTCGCGACTTGATATATATCATATATCGTATTTGACAAGTGTGCGAGACAGGCGCGACGCAAATGACGGCCCGACCCGAAATGCAGGACCTTGAAGCCAGGGCGGAAGAAGTCTCGGGACTTCTGAAGCTCCTCTCGCACAAGAACAGGCTGCTCATCGCCTGCGAATTGCGGGACGGTGAGGCGTCCGTCAGCGCGCTCGAAGCGGCGATCAGCGGCGCCCAGTCCAATCTTTCGCGCGATCTCGCCCGGATGCGCGAAGAAGGCCTCGTCGTCGCCCGCCGTCAGTCCAAGTCCGTCTATTACCGTCTCGCCGATGATCGACTTGCGCGCGTCGTTGACGCATTGTGCGCTGCGTTCGGTCCCGAGGCTAAACAAAAGAAAAGGAGCCGAAAATGAGCGCCCGTCCCATCGTCAAAACGTTCTTCGATGAGCCGACTTTTACCGCGAGCCACGTCGTCAGCGACCCCGCGACCAAGGCGGCGGCGATCATCGATTCGGTCCTTGACTTCGATCCGGCGTCGGGGCGCACCTCGACGAAAGCGGCCGATGAGATCATCGCCTATGTGAAGGCGCAGGGATTGAAGGTCGAGTGGATTCTCGAAACCCATGTCCACGCCGACCATCTTTCCGCCGCGCCCTATCTGAAGAAGGCGCTCGGCGGGAAGTCAGGCGTCGGCTCGCAGATCACGATCGTCCAGAAGACCTTCGGCGAAATTTTCAACGTCGAATCCGCGTTCATGCGCGACGGAAGCCAGTTCGACGCATTGTTCGACGACGGCGCGCGGTTTCAGATCGGCGAGATCGAGGCGCGCGTCATGCACACGCCCGGCCACACGCCGGCTTGCATCACCTACGTCGTCGGAGACGCCGCCTTTGTCGGCGACACGATGTTCATGCCGGATTACGGCACCGCGCGCTGCGACTTTCCGGGCGGCGATGCGGCGATCCTCTATCGATCGATCCAGAAGATTTTCACCCTGCCGGCCGAAACGCGGCTGTTCATGTGCCACGACTACAAGGCGCCCGGCCGCGAGGACTACGCCTTCGAGACGACGGTGAAGGACGAGCGCGACTGGAACGTCCATGTCGGCCGCGGCGTCAAGGAGGCCGATTTCGTCAAGATGCGCACGGCGAGAGACAAGACGCTCTCGATGCCGCGCCTTATCCTTCCCTCCGTGCAAATCAACATGCGCGCCGGCGAATTGCCGCCGCCCGATTCGAACGGCGTCAGATATTTGAAATTGCCGATCGACATGCTTTAAGGTCCGCGCAAACAGGGAGAAAAGCCTTGAAACACCAGGTCGTCATCGTCGGCGGCGGCGCCGCCGGCATTGCTGTTGCGTCAAGTCTTCTGAAGCGCCGTCGCGATCTAGACATCGCCATCATCGAACCGAAGGATCAGCATTATTACCAACCCGGCTGGACCATGGTCGGCGGCGGCGTCTTTGATTTCGATTTCACCGTACGATCGGAACAGTCCTGTATTCCGAAGCGCGCCAAATGGATCAGGAAGACCGCAACCGCGTTCGAACCCGAGAACAACGCCGTCATCGTCGATGGCGGCGAGCAGATCGGCTACGACTACCTGATCGCGGCGCCCGGACTGAAGCTGAATTTCGCCGCCATTCCAGGCCTTCAGGAAACCCTCGGCGAGAATGGCGTCACCTCGAATTACCAGCCCGGCATGGCCACCTATACCTGGAAACTCGTGCAAGGGCTCGACAGCGGCAAGGCGATCTTCACGCAGCCGCCGCTCCCCTTCAAATGTCCGGGCGCGCCGCAAAAGGCGATGTATCTCGCCGCCGATTACTGGCGCCGAAAGCAACGCCTCGACAAGATCAAGGTGTCGTTCTGTACGGCGGCGCCCGCGATGTTCGGCGTCGCCGCGTTCGTGCCCGCGCTCCTCGACTATGTGAAGGCGTATGGCGTCGACGCGAATTTCGGATCGACGCTGATCGCGGTCGACGGACGTGCTAAAAAAGCGACGTTCAGGGAAAAAGGCGCGGACGGCGCCGAGCGCGAGGTCGTTCGCGAGTTCGACATGCTGCATGTCTGCCCGCCGCAGATCGCCGCCGACGTCGTGCGCAATTCGCCGCTCGCCGATGCCGCGGGGTTCATCGACGTCGATCAGGAGACGCTGCGCCACAAAAAATTCGCCAACGTCTTCGGACTTGGCGACGCCTGCAACGCACCGAACTCGAAGACGGCGGCCGCGGCGAGGAAGCAGGCGCCGATTGTCGCTGAGAACCTTCTTTCCGTCATCGGCGGCGGCGCGCCGGAATTTATCTACGACGGCTACGCCTCCTGCCCGCTCACCGTCGCGCGCGGCAAGATCGTCTTCGCCGAGTTCGGTTTTGGAGGAAAGCTGCTACCCACATTCCCAGCATGGTTGAACGAGAACACCAAGGCGACGTGGTTCGGCTGGATGATGAAGGCGGAGATTCTGCCGTGGGTCTATTGGGAGCTAATGCTCGCCGGGCATGAATGGCTGGCCAAACCGCGAAAACGCGAGGCGAAGGCGGCGTAGTGACGGTCGGACGGTCCATACGGGATTTTGCGCCGATATTGAGATGGGCGTCGCGCTACAATGGCGCGGCCTTCACTGACGATTTGCTCGCCGCGCTCATCGTGACGATCATGCTGATCCCGCAATCTCTTGCGTACGCGCTGATCGCCGGTTTGCCGCCGGAAGTCGGACTTTACGCCTCGACCGCGCCGCTGGTCGCCTATGCGATTTTCGGCACCAGCACTGCGCTCGCGGTCGGACCGGTCGCCGTCATCTCACTGATGACGGCGGCGACGGTCGGAGACTTCGCCGACGGCGATCCTGAACGCTATCGGGAAATCGCGCTGGCGCTCGCGTTCATCGTCGGGCTTATTCTCGCCGCGCTCGGCGCCTTGCGGCTCGGTTTCCTGGCGAATTTCCTTAGCCATCCTATTATCTCCGGCTTCATCACCGCATCAGGAATCCTCATCGCGGCGGGGCAGGTGAAACACATTCTCGGGGTCAAGGCGGACGGCGACTCGCTGATCGGCATCGCACGCTCGCTAACCGAACATGCGAGCGCCGCTCACCTTCCGACGATGCTGATCGGCGGAGGCGTCATCGCGTTCCTCTATTGGACACGTTCGTATATGAAGCCCCTGCTGATGAAATTCGGCGTGAAGGACCGGCCTGCGGCGATGACGGCGCGCGCCGCGCCCCTGCTGGCGATCATCACCACGATCGCTTTGGTCACAGCCTTCCATCTCGCCGATTCTGGCGTCGCGATCGTCGGCGCGACGCCGAAAGGGTTGCCGTCGCTCACCCTGCCCGCTTTCGACTGGCCGCTTTGGCGCGCGCTTCTCGGCCCTGCGCTGTTGATCGCCGTCATCGGCTATGTTGAATCGGTTTCGGTCGCGCAAACGCTGGCGGCGCGGCGCCGTGAGCGCATCGATCTCGATCAGGAGCTGTTCGCGCTTGGCGCATCGAATATCGCGGCAGGCGTCGCAGGAGGATTTCCGGTGACCGGCGGCTTTGCGAGATCGGTCGTCAATTTCGACGCCGGCGCGAGAACGCCGGCCGCAGGCGCCTTCACCGCCGTCGGCATAGCATTCGCGGCGATGTTTTTGACACCGCTCCTGTTTAATCTCCCCAAGGCGACGCTCGCCGCAACGATTATCGTCGCCGTGTTGAGCCTCGTCGACCTCAAAACGATGAAACGCACCTGGCGCTATTCGAAGGCGGACTTCGCGGCAATGATGACGACGGTTCTGGGCGTTTTCGCGTTCGGAGTCGAAGCCGGCGTCATGGCCGGCGTGATTTTATCGATCTTTCTGCTGCTTTATCGCGCGAGCCGGCCGCATTCGGCGGTTGTCGGTCAGGTCCCGGGAACGGAGCACTTCCGCAATGTGCTGCGTCACAAGGTGATTACAAGCTCTACCGTCGCGTCTGTCAGAATCGACGGCGATCTCTTCTTCGCCAACGCGCGTTTTCTGGAGGACCGACTTGTCTCGATGGCGCCAGAGGGAAAGGGCGTCACCGACGTCGTGCTGATGTGTTCGGCGATCAATTCGATCGATCTGAGTGCGCTTGAAGCGCTGGAGACTGCAAATCGACGGTTGAAGGAGGCGGGAGTCAAGTTGCATCTCTCCGAAGTCAAGGGCCCGGTGATGGACGCGCTGAAGCGTTCGCATTTTCTCGATGAGCTTTCAGGTGGCGTTTATCTTAGCGAGTTTGACGCGATGAGCGCGCTCGATCATGCGACGTTTCACCCGGTCGCGCCCGTCAACGCCGCCCGCAACACGCCAAGCGAGGCGTGATGCCAGGCGGAAATTTTTATGCGCTGATCCATGATCGCATCTGCGGAACGCCGCATGCGCCTTTTCTCACCATTCCGGGCGGACGCCGATGGTCTTTCGGCGAGATTGATGCGTTGAGCGCCGAAATCGCCGGCGCCCTCATCCGGTCGGGCGCAAGACCCGGCGACCGAATCGCCGCGCAGGTTGAAAAAAGCGCCGAAAACGTCGCGCTCTATCTTGCGTCCCTTCGCGGCGGGTTTGTCTACACGCCGCTGAACACCGCTTATACGCCGGCCGAGATTGCCTATTTTGTCCGTGACGCTGAGCCCGCAGTGTTCGTCTGCGATCCCGCGCGCGAAAGCGAAGCGCCAAAGGGCCCTTTCATTTTAACGCTTTCGACGGATGGCGGCGGCTCGTTGATCGAGGCGGCGCGTGCGGGACCTCCTTCCACATCGATCATGCCGCGTGCGGCCGATGACCTTGCCGCGATCTTGTACACATCGGGCACCACCGGTCGCTCCAAAGGCGCAATGTTGACGCACGAGAATCTCTCATCGAATGCGCTGGCGTTATGCGAGCTTTGGGGATTTCGCGATGGCGATATCCTCCTGCACGCGCTGCCGATCTTTCACATTCACGGACTGTTCGTCGCGCTCAATACTTCCCTGCTGAACGCCTCCGAAGTGATTTTCCTGCCGAAGTTCGATGCAGGCGACTGTCGACGCGAAATGAAGCGCGCAACGATGATGATGGGCGTGCCGACATTTTACACGCGCCTCCTTGCAGGCGCTGATTTCTGCAAGGCCGACTGCGCGAATATCCGCGTTTTCATATCGGGATCGGCGCCGCTGACGGAAGAGACGTTCAAGGCGTTCGAAGAGCGGACGGGCCAGAAAATTCTCGAGCGCTACGGCATGTCGGAAGCCGGAATGATCGCATCGAACCCGCTGACGGGAGAGAGAATCGCCGGAACCGTCGGTTACCCCCTGCCTGGAATTGAAATTCGAATAACCGGTGAAGGCCGCATTCTTCCTCCCGGCGATCAAGGCGTTATCGAAGTCAGAGGGCCCAACATCTTCAAGGGCTATTGGCGGATGCCGGAAAAAACAGCCGACGAATTTCGCGAGGGCGGATGGTTCGTCACCGGCGACATCGGGTTTTTGTCCAGCGACGGCCGCCTCACGCTTTCGGGACGCGCCAAGGACTTGATCATCGTCGGCGGATTTAATGTCTACCCAAAAGAGATCGAGGTCGTTCTCGACGCCTTACCGGAAATCGCTGAAACCGCTGTAATCGGCGCGCCACACCCGGATATGGGCGAGGGCGTCGTTGCGGTTCTGACGCCGGCGATTGGTTGCGCCAGCGCGCCGCCGCTTGCTGACAGCGCCTTGAAAAAGGCGGTCTCAGACCTGGCGCGTTTCAAGCAGCCGCGCCGGTTCGTCTGGCTCGACAGCCTGCCGCGCAACGCAATGGGCAAGGTGCAAAAACAGGAATTGCGCAAACTAGTTGCGGGCGTCTTTGCGGAGCGGCCCGGCGGGCGCTAACTATCGATCTTCAGCGCCTTGATGAATGCTTCCTGTGGAATTTCAACGCGACCGAACTGGCGCATTTTCTTCTTCCCCTCTTTTTGCTTGTCGAGGAGTTTGCGCTTTCGCGAGGCGTCGCCGCCATAGCATTTGGCGGTGACGTCTTTGCGGAGCGCCGAAATCGTCTCGCGCGCGATGACCCGCCCGCCGATCGCCGCCTGGATCGGAATCTTGAACTGGTGGCGCGGGATCAGATCTTTCAGCTTTTCACACATCGCGCGCCCGCGCACTTCAGACTTGTCGCGGTGCACGATGATCGACAACGCGTCGACCGGTTCGTCATTGACGAGTATCTGCATCTTGACGAGATCGCCGGTACGGTAATCGAGGATCTGGTAATCGAAAGAGGCATAGCCCTTCGATATCGACTTCAACCGATCATAGAAATCGAAAACGACCTCGTTGAGCGGCAATTCGTAGACGAGCATGGCGCGGCTGCCGGCATAGGTAAGCTCTTTCTGGATACCGCGCCGTTCCTCGCAAAGCTTCAATATGCCGCCGAGATAATCATCCGGCGTCATGATCGTCGCCCTAATCCAGGGCTCTTCCATATGGTCAATTCGGACCGGATCCGGCATGTCGGCCGGATTGTGGAGCGCCACCTTAGAGCCGTCGGTCAGGAAAATTTCGTAATTGACGCTTGGCGCCGTGGTGATGAGGTCGATGTTGAATTCGCGCTCAAGGCGCTCGCGAATGATCTCAAGGTGCAGCAAACCTAGAAAGCCGCAACGAAACCCGAAACCGAGCGCCGCCGACGTCTCCATTTCGAATTCGAAGCTTGCGTCATTGAGGCGAAGCTTCGCCATCGCCTCGCGCAGGTCCTCAAATTCCGCGGCGTCGACCGGAAACATGCCGCAGAAGACCACCGGCTGGGCCGGCTTGAAGCCCGGCAGCGCTTTCGCGGTCGGATTTCTTTCTTCCGTGATAGTGTCGCCGACACGGGTGTCCGCGACCTCCTTGATCGCGGCGGTGAGGTATCCGATTTCACCTGGCCCCAATTCCGCGACCGGCGTTTTCTTCGGCGTCAGGACGCCGATCTGTTCGATCGTGTACGAAGCGCCGGTCCCCATCAGTCGGATGCGCGTGCCTTTTTTCAGGACGCCGTCAACGACGCGCACCAGCACAACAACCCCGAGATAGCTGTCATACCAGCTGTCGACGAGCAGCGCCTTCAGCGGCGCATTGGCCACACCCTTGGGAGGCGGCAAGCGTGTCACGATGGCTTCGAGAACTTCGGCGATGCCGATTCCGGTCTTCGCCGAAATTTCGAGCGCGTCCGACGCGTCGATGCCGATCACATCCTCGATCTGCGCCCGCACACGGTCAGGTTCGGCGGCGGGTAGATCGATCTTGTTGAGCACAGGCACGATTTCGAGATTGACATCCATCGCCGCATAGACGTTGGCGAGCGTCTGCGCCTCGACCCCCTGCGACGCGTCGACGACGAGAAGCGCGCCTTCGCAGGCCGACAGCGAGCGGCTGACCTCATAGCCGAAATCGACGTGCCCCGGCGTGTCGATGAGGTTCAGGACATAGGTCTCCCCGTCCTTCGCTTTGTAATCGAGGCGAACGGTCTGCGCCTTGATGGTGATGCCGCGCTCGCGTTCGAGCTCCATCGAGTCGAGCACCTGTTCCTTCATTTCGCGCACCGAAAGCCCGCCCGTCGTCTGGATGAGACGGTCGGCGAGCGTCGATTTCCCATGGTCGATATGGGCGACGATCGAGAAATTCCGGATGTTTTTAAGCGGGATCATCAAACTCCTGCGGGCGGGGGTCCGGCGGGTGGATATAGAGTGATGCGTCCGCTTTCAACCGGGCCTTCACCCGCCACGCGCGCATTTTGCAAAGAAAAGGGGCCCGGCGGCGCGCACCGGGCCCCTGACTTCCTGTTTCGATATCCGCTTACCGCTTGGCGAGCAGGTCCCGGATCTCCTTGAGCAGGACTTCCTGCGCCGGCGGAGCCGGCGGCGGGGCCGCTTCCTGCTTTTTCTTAAAGCTGTTCATCGCCTTCACCAGCATGAAGACCGCCCAGGCGACGACGAGAAAAGATATCACATTATTGATGAAAACGCCGTATTTGATCGCAACCGCCGGCGCATCTCCTGCAGCCGCCTTCAGCTGCCAGGAAAGGTTCGAAAAATCGACCCCGCCCAGCAACATACCAATCGGCGGCATGACGACATCGTCGACTAGCGATTTGACGATCGTGCCGAAAGCGCCGCCGATGATGATGCCGACCGCCATGTCGAGCACATTGCCCTTCACGGCGAATTCCTGAAACTCTTTGAGTATTCCCATCTTTTAACCCTCTGTTGCAGTGCTCTCCCACCGCGCCGTATTTATCAGCGCGCGGACGTTATCGTGATTTGCGAAAATAGCAATGTTATCGCGGCGGAGGATCTAAAATCGGTCGATTCGGCCAATCCCGCGGTTCTGAACCATCGTCGCTTCGCCCTCGGCCAGCAGGCGCATGGCGAGCCCCCGAAATTTGGGCGGTTTAGCGACAGGCCTCTTTCGCGCGGTCGAGCGCGGCTGATATGCCAGCGAGGGAAATCACATAGCTCGTCGCCGTGCCCCGGCTCGACATCGCCCCGATTTTCATGTCCGCGCCCTTGCGCATGGCGTTGATGAGGCTTTGTTCAGCAGCGGCGCTTTCAATGAACGCCTCGTTGTCGGATACGTACATATCCCACTTTTCCGACCCGATCCGGATGGTCGGCGCCGGCGCCGTCTGGAGATTATATCCGACCCGGAAGCTCGGCTGGTTGGCGGCGGCCCCAGACTTCCAGGTGGCGACCAGAAAGAAGATATCGCCATGGTTGACGGTCTTGGGCGATTTGTCGGCGGCTTCAGCCGCGGCGAAGCAGACCCGGTCGGTTCCCGTATCATGGACGAAAACGCTCCAGGATTTGTAGGTCGCGAGCGCTTGCGGCTCCGCCGCCGCGGGACCAGACGCCAGCAAAATTCCCAAAACGAGCCCAAGTCCGATAAGTCCGACCTTCATCGCCGCTCTCCAAACTGCACGCCAACCCAAAACCGCTGATCCGACCCCGAATCGCAGCTATTCATGGCGTCAAAATGACTACGCGAGCGTGAATTGCGCAGCCCTGACCTATACGCCATAAGAGCCCCGATTCTTGAGGAATTTGCGAACGGAGGCAACCTGTGATCCCGGGACGTGACAGCCTGAACACAAAAAAATTATTGACCGCTGGCGGGAAGACCTACGCCATCTACTCGCTCAAGGCCGCAGAACAGCGCCTTGGGGATATGTCGCGCCTGCCCTTCTCGCTGAAAGTCCTTCTCGAAAATCTGCTCCGCTTCGAAGATGACCGCTCGGTTTCGATCGACGACATCTTGGCGTTCGCCGACTGGCTGAAGGATGGCAAAAGCGACCGCGAGATCGCCTACCGCCCTGCGCGGGTTTTGATGCAGGATTTCACCGGCGTTCCCGCGGTTGTCGATCTCGCCGCCATGCGCGACGCGATGAAGGCGCTCGGACAGGATCCGGAAAAAATCAATCCGCTGGCGCCGGTCGATCTCGTCATCGATCACTCGGTCATGGTCGATTACTTCGGCGGCGCAAATGCATTCCAGAAAAACGTCGACCGCGAATACGAACGCAATGGCGAGCGCTATGAATTCCTGAAATGGGGTCAGGGCGCATTCGATAATTTCCGCGTCGTGCCGCCGGGCACCGGCATCTGCCATCAAGTCAATCTCGAATACCTCGCACAAACGGTCTGGACCGCCGACTACAAGGGCGAGACTTACGCCTATCCCGATACGCTTGTCGGCACCGACAGCCACACGACCATGGTCAACGGATTGTCGGTGCTCGGTTGGGGCGTCGGCGGCATTGAAGCTGAGGCCGCGATGCTCGGCCAGCCGGTCTCGATGCTGATCCCCGAAGTGATCGGCATGCGTCTTTCCGGAAAACTCCCGGAAGGGACGACCGCGACCGACCTCGTTCTCACCGTGACGCAAATGCTGCGCAAGAAAGGCGTCGTCGGCAAATTCGTCGAATTCTTCGGACCCGGCCTCGACTATCTCGCGCTCGAGGATCAGGCGACGATCGCCAACATGGCGCCAGAATACGGCGCGACCTGCGGCTTCTTCCCCGTCACCGCGGAAACGATCCGCTATTTGAAAGCGACCGGCCGCAACCCCGAACGCGTTGCGCTGGTCGAAGCCTACGCCAAGGAACAGGGCATGTGGCGCGATGCGTCAACACCCGAGCCGAAATTCACCGACACGCTGGAGCTCGATCTTTCCTCCGTCGCGCCATCGCTCGCCGGCCCAAAGCGCCCGCAGGACCGCGTGCTGCTGAAAGAAGCTCCCGCCTCTTTTGGGGCGGCCCTCGACAAGGAATATGGGCAGGCGGGGCAGACGAATCGCCGCGCCCCGGTCAAGGGAGAGAAATTCGACCTCGGCAATGGCGACGTCGTCATTGCGGCGATCACCTCCTGCACAAATACGTCGAACCCCTCGGTCCTGATGGCGGCGGGCCTCGTCGCCCGAAATGCGAGAAAGCGCGGCCTTAAAGTGAAGCCGTGGGTCAAGACCTCGCTGGCGCCCGGCAGCCAGGTCGTCACCGATTACCTCAACGCCGCCGGCCTCACGGATGACCTCAACGCGCTCGGGTTCAATCTCGTCGGCTATGGCTGCACGACCTGCATCGGCAATTCCGGGCCCCTGCCCGAAGCGATCAGCGCTGCAATCTCTGAAAACAATCTCGCGGTCTGTTCAGTTCTCTCTGGCAATCGGAATTTCGAAGGCCGCGTGTCGCCGGACGCGCGCGCGAATTATCTCGCCTCCCCGCCGCTCGTCGTCGCTTACGCGATCGCCGGTTCCTTGAACACCAATCTGACGACCGACCCAATCGGCAAGGACGATCAGCGCAAGGATGTCTATCTCAAGGACATATGGCCGACGAACCGGGAAATCGCCGAGATCGTGCGAGAAAACGTCACCGCGAAAATGTTCGCGACGCGTTATGCCGACGTCTTCAAGGGCGACAAAAAATGGCAGGCGATCGATAGCGGCGACGGTCAGACGTATCGCTGGCCGACTTCGACTTATGTCGCTAACCCGCCCTATTTCAAGGGCATGACGATGACGCCGAAGCCCGTGCAACCGATTGAAAAAGCGCGGGTGCTAGCGCTCTTCGGCGATTCAATCACGACGGACCACATCTCGCCCGCCGGCGACATCAAGGAAAAAGGTCCGGCCGGCCAATATTTGAAAGAGCATCAGGTTCCGGTCAGCGAATTCAACTCTTACGGCTCGCGCCGCGGCAATCACGAGGTGATGATGCGCGGCACATTTGCCAAC
>Ga0155549_1172_pt1 | contig 11223 bp, 9 predicted proteins | sample RifCSPhighO2_12_FD_107206 | JGI IMG/M metagenome (GOLD analysis project Ga0155549, IMG submission 107206) | Alphaproteobacteria bacterium RIFCSPHIGHO2_12_FULL_63_12
CGGTTCATGGGACTGCATTTCTTCAATCCGGCGCCGGTGATGAAGCTCGTCGAAGTGATACGGGGCGCCGAGACCGATCCGGGTCTCGTCGCGCAAGCGAAATCGCTGATGGAAGGCTGGGGCAAGATCGCGGTCATCGCGACCGACGTTCCGGGCTTCATCGTCAACCGCGTTGCGCGGCCCTTTTACGGCGAAGGCTGGCGCGCGCTTGAGGAAGGCGCCGCCAGCGCCGCGACGCTCGACTATCTTTATCGCGAGCTTGCCGGTTTCCGCATGGGGCCGTTCGAGCTTGGCGATCTGATCGGCCATGACGTCAATTTCGCCGCGGCGAAATCGATCCACGAAGCCTATTTCGGCCGCACGCGATTTGCACCGTCGCTGGCGCAGGGCCAGCTTGTCGCCGCCGGGCGCCTTGGGCGCAAGTCCGGTCGGGGCGTTTATTCGTATACGGACGAAGAAAAGCCGGCGCCCGAACTGATCGCGCCGCAAGGCGCTGTTCGCGACCTTTCCCTGCTGAAGGCCGTCATGGCGAAAGGCGAAGCGAATTTCGAAGGCGCGCGTCTTTTTTACGCCGACGGCAGATCCGCCTCGCGCGCCGCCGCTGACGCTCGCATGCCGGCGGTCGTCATCGATTATCTTCGCGATCCCGACGCCGCAACCGCGATCGCCTACGCCGCCTCCGACGAAAAAGCGGACGCCGCGGCGCTCGCCTTTGTGTCGCAGAGCGGAAAGAGCGCGGTCCGTCTGAAGGACCGCGCGGGGCTCGTCGTCTTCAGGACGCTGGCGCAGCTCGTCAATTGCGCGTCGGACGCCGTGCGGGATCGGGTCGCCTCGCCCGAAGCGATTGATCTCGCGATGATGAACGGAGTCAATTATCCCTTCGGGCCGCTCGCCTGGGCGAACGGGGAAAGCTTCGTGCGGATCGCCTCAGCGCTCGATGCCATCGCCGACGAGACGGGCGACGCCGCCTATCGCCCCGGTGAATGGCTGCGCGCCGCGGCCCGCAAGGCCTTGTGATAATATCCGGTCGGCTATATATTCCGTCGACAGAATGCGGAGTTCGCTTTGAAAAGCCGAGCCTTTGCGCTTGGAGCCGCCGCCTCAGGCCGTAACCGGTTATTGGGGCTTTTCGCGATTCTGTTTGTCGTCGCCCAGTTTATCGCCGCGGCTCACGCCGCGCCCGGACCGGGCGATTTGTTCGATCACACGCCGACTTCCTGCGCGGCGTGCCTCGCCGGATCGGCTTCCGATGATCCTTCATTACTGACGGTTAGCATCGCTCGACCGGATTTGACCGTTGCGCCGACGATCGTCCTCGCCATCGCCGAACGGATTTTTTCAACGCCTGTCGCCGCCGCGCCGGCGCGGGCGCCGCCTGCCTGCTGATCAATCGACTCTCTCTCTAAGAACAGCATCGCCTGTCCGGCGAATGGCGTTCGGTCAATCGATCAGCAGAGGAAAATCAACCGTGTCCGGAAAAATTTTATTACGCTTGGGCGTCGGCGTCGTCTCCATGTGCTCGGCGGCGCAGGCCGGTGAAGCCGAGGATCTGGCGGCGCTGAAGGCTGAAATCGCCGATCTTCGCAGCGACTATGAAGCGCGAATTGAGGCGCTCGAAAAAAGATTGCAGGCGGCGGAAGCAAAATCCGACGAGCCGACGACGATCGCCGCCGCCCCGCCAACGCCCACGCCAGCGCCGGCTCCCGCCGCGCCGCGCGCGCCGATCGGACAGAACGCCTACAACCCCGCGATCTCGGTCGTCCTGAACGGGACTTTCGCCGCCTTCGAAAACGATCCGTCCGCCGCGGTCATTCCGGGATTTCCGCTGGACGGCGAGGCGGGTCTTGCCGATCGCGGCTTTTCGCTCGGCGAGTCGGAGCTGGCGCTCAACGCCAATATCGATCACCGCGTCTACGGCAATCTGATTTTCGCGCTCACCGATGAAGGCGAGGTGGAGGTCGAGGAAGCTTATATTCAGACGACGAGCCTGCCGGGCGGGTTCACGCTGAAAGGCGGAAGATTTTTTTCCGGCATCGGATATCTGAACGAAAACCACGCCCACAATTGGGACTTCATCGACGCGCCGCTTCCCTATCGCGCGTTCCTCGCGAACCAGCTCGGCGACGCCGGGCTGCAATTGCGCTGGATCGCACCGACTGACTTTTACCTTGAGGCCGGCGCTGAAGTGATGCGCGGCGATGGGTTCCCGGCGGGCGGCGCGGCCAATAACGGTGCTGGAACCTATGCCGGATTCGTGCAGACCGGCGGCGATATCGGTGTCTCGTCAAGCTGGCTCGCCAAGGTTTCTTATCTGAGGGCCAAGTCGGATCAACGCGACATCAATGGCGACATTTTTAGCGGACGCGACACGCTCGGCATCCTCAGTCTCGTCTACAAATGGGCGCCGAACGGCAATGCGACCACCAGAAATCTCATCGTCAACGGGGAATATTTCTTCGGCAATGAGCGCGGCGATTACAATCTGACGCCGGTCGATCTCGACCGCTCGGGCTTTTATGCGCAGGCGGTTTATCAATTCCGGCCGCGCTGGCGGGCAGGGGCGCGCTACGCGCGGCTGATGTCCGATTCGGCGCCAGCGGGATTGATCTCGACCGCGCTCGACGATCTCGGCCGCTCGCCGGACGCGATCAGCGCGCTGCTTGAATTCGACACCAGCGAGTTCAGCCGATTTCGTCTCATGTACACCTATGACAATTCGGACACGTCGTCGAACAACGAATTCCTCGCGCGCTACACGGTCATCTTCGGGCCTCACGGCGCTCACCGGTTTTAAGGACAAAATTCATGCGCAAGATCCTCGCTCTCTCCCTCCTGTTCTCCGCCGTCGCCTTGCCGGCGCACGCCGCCCTCAAGGTGTTCGCCTGCGAGCCTGAATGGGCGGCGCTTTCAACCGAGATCGGCGGCAAGCTCGTCAATGTCTACGCCGCGACGACCGGCGGTCAGGATCCCCACCAGATCCAGGCGCGCCCGAGCCTGATCGCCAAGGCGCGCGCCGCCGACATCGCGGTTTGCACCGGCGCGGAACTTGAAATCGCCTGGATGCCGCAGGTCGTCCGGCAGTCGGCGAACTCCAAGATCCAGCCGGGCGCCGACGGCTATTTCGAGGCGACCAGCGTCATCTCCTTGCTGGAGGCGCCGGCAGCGCTCGACCGCGCGCAAGGCGATCTCCACGCCTATGGAAATCCCCACATTCAAACCGATCCGCGCAACATATTGATCGTCGCCAGAGCGCTTGCGGCGAAATTCTCCGCGCTCGATCCCGCGAACGCTGCGAGTTACGCCGCCGGCTACGCCGATTTTGAAACGCGCTGGACGGCGGCGCTGAAAAAATGGGAAGCGGAGGCCGCGCCGCTGCGGGGCGTACCGATCGCGGTCCAGCATCGCAGCTGGGTTTACATGATCCAATGGCTGGGGCTGCGGGAAATCATCGCGCTCGAACCCAAGCCCGGCATTCCGCCGACCAGCGGATATCTGGCCGAGGTTCTCGAAACGCTCAAAAAACAGCCGGTGAAGATGATCATTCGCGCCGCCTATGAAGATCCGCGATCGTCGGAATTTATCGCGCCCCGCGCCGGCGCGCCTGCGGTGATGCTTCCCTTCACCATCGGCGGCACGGAGGACGCGAAAGACCTTTTCAGCCTTTACGATGAAACCATCGGCTTGATGACGAAAGCGGCGGCGCAATGACGTTCGGCGGATTGGAGATCACCATTCTTGTTCCCGCGCTGCTCGCCGGGCTGCTCGTGCTTTCAACCCATGTGCCGCTCGGCCAGCAGGTGCTGGCGCGCGGGATCGTCTTCATCGACCTCGCGATCGCGCAGGTCGCGGGGCTTGGCGTCACGCTGGCGGGCGCGGCCGGCTTCGATCCGCATGGCTGGCAGATGCAAGCCTCGGCGATCGGCGCCGCGCTGGGCGGCGCGCTATTGCTGACGGCGACGGAGAAAAAATATCCGCAAGTTCAAGAAGCGCTGATCGGCGTTTTGTTCGTTCTCGCGGCGTGTATCGAGCTCCTTGTGCTCGCCAACAATCCGCGCGGCGGCGAACATCTGAAGGACCTTCTTGTCGGGCAAATTCTCTGGGTCGAGCCGGCGAATCTTGTTCCGATCGCGATCGGCTACGCGGTCGCGTTGGCGTTCTGGTTCGGTTTGGGAAAACGCCTCGGGCACATCGGGTTTTATGCGCTGTTTGCGCTCGTCGTGACGCAGTCGGTGCAGCTCGTCGGGATCTATCTCGTCTTCGCGAGCCTCATCGTACCGGCGCTCGCCTCGCGTCGTTTCGCGCCCGGATCGCGATTGCTGATCGGCTATGGCGTCGGCGTTCTCGGCTATCTGATCGGGCTTCTCGCCTCGGCGCTGACTGATTTGCCGACCGGCGCGACGATTGTCGTGGCGCTGACGGCGGTCTTCGCCGTGACGTTGCTGGCGCCGGGCGACAAGGGCGCGGAAAAAAGCGCCGCCGCCTGAGGGTTTCCAAGGCTGCAGATTCGTGTTGGCTTTCTCGTTATAACGCCGGCGTCAGCGACGCCGGCGCAAGTCAGATCGAGACTGAAATAATCAGCCGAGCTTGAGATTTGTCGCGGATGATTTGCCGCGTTCGTCGGTCAGATCGTAACTGATTTTCTGGTTGTCCTTGAGGTCGGTCAGCCCCGCCTTCTGCACGGCGGTGATGTGAACGAACACATCCTTGCCGCCGTCATCGGGCGTGATGAAACCGTAACCCTTGGTTGCATTGAACCACTTCACTTTTCCTGTCGCCATTTGTGCTCTCCCTAGTGCGACGTCTCGCGACTCTTCGGTCGCGGCAACCATGTCAGGACGTTCGCAAGAAAGCGGCTGAAGTCGCGGTCAGGAATATCGAGCCAAAGTCGCGGCAAGGATTGAAGCGAGAGCGGCGCGAAGCGTCAAGTGGAATTTGCCGCCCGGCCATTCGCGCCGCGCTTTATTGAAGGACCGGCCGGGGCGATCCGGGCGAGGTCAGGAGAAGCGGCTTTTTCCCCTTGTTCTCAATACGGTTTTCAGAAAGTTGCGGCGCCAGTTTGGTGTCGTTGCGCAAGAAGACGCCGCCGTCGAAATAATTGACGATCTCGTTGCCGGACACGACGAGCCGCGTCGCCGCGCCGCCGCGCGTCAGTTCGTAATTGACGATCGAATAATTCTCGCCGTCCGCCGCCTGGATGAACTTGTTGTTTTCAATCGTCACGTCGCCGCCGCGCGAGATGTCGATCGCATAGCTCGATCGGCCGTAGCCGTCGTCCATCACCGTGCCGCGAACGATCGTCACATCCGCGAGGCTTTTGATGTGATGACCAATCCGTGTACCGATGAAATGGCTGCCAGTCACTTCAAGGCGCGCGCCGCTCGACAGATAAACGCCGTGCGACTGCCCGTCGCCAAACCCGTTGTCTACGAAGTCCGACTTAAGGATCGCGACCGCGCCCTTGGGGTCGCCGGTTGAAAGGATTCCCTCTTCATTTTCGATGAATTTGCAATTTTCAACGGTGAGATTGCGGCCTTCATGGCGGATGCCGGCGCCGTTGCGGTCCCAGGATTTGGCGCCGGAGAAAGTGATGTTCCTGACCGTCAGATTGACGCCGGCCAGAGGCACCAGAATTCCTTTTTCGGTCACTGCCGCCGATCGGAAGACGGTTCCGCCGCCTGCGTCCCCCTCTAAAGTGACGCTGCGCGTGATGGCGAAATCGGTCAGGTCATAGTCGCCCGCTGGAATCTCGATGACAGCGCCGCTTCTGGCCGAAGCGATCTGACGTTTCAGCCAGTCGCTGTCGCTGGCGGAAGCGGGCGCGCCGCAGGCGCTAGCGATCGTCGCCGCGGCGAGAATGAGGGCGATGCGGGTCATGCCTTGGCTCCTTGGGTGATTTCAGCCGTGCGCTTCAGGGCGGCGGTCAACTGCTGCGGCGGCATGCCGCCTGAAAATCCGGTGCGCTCATTGACGATAAAAGTCGGAACGCCGGAAACGCCGGCCTGGCGAAAGCTGTCGGTTTCCGCTTCGATCATCGCGGCGTCTTCGCGCGAGGCGAGCGCGGCCGCGGCGAGGCCGTCGTCAATGCCGGCGCGGCGAGCGATGTCGATCAGCGTTGCGTCATCGCCGATGTCTTTCATCTCGTCCCAGAAGGCGCGGTAAATCGCCAGCACGGCGCGCTCCTGAACGCCGGCGAAATGCGCGAGCCGGACGATCTGATGGGCCTTGACGGTGTTCGGCAACAGGGCGGGGGCGGCCGGATCGAAATCGAAACCGGCGGCGCGGGCGTTTTCACGGATCGCCTCGCGCGCGGCGGCGAGCGCTTCGGCGTCCGGAAATTTCGCACGGTAGAATTCGTGACGGTCGACGCCCGCGAGCGCAAGGCCGGGGTTCAGCTGAAAGGGACGAAAACGCGGCGCGACGTCATAGTCGGCGGCGAGCGCGTCACGGCTCGCAAGAAAGGATTTCACGCCGACATAACACCACGGACAGACGACGTCGGCGACGATATCGACAATGAGGCGCGGTTTTGTCATCTCCCAAATTCCTTCAGCCGCGCCGCGGTGTCGTCAATGTCGGGAAAATCGAGTTCGACTTCCGTTTCGAGAGCTTGTTCAAGCGGTCTTAATTCTTCGTGCAGCGCGTAAAGCTTTTTGTAGGCGCCGACCGCGCCGCGGCTGCCGGCGGCGATTTCGGCGGCGCGCTTTTCGACATGCGCGTCGAGCGATGCCCGGTCTTTCAGCGCGTCATTGGCGAGGCCCCAGCGCGCCGCGTCAGCCCCGGTGAACGTGCGCGCCGTATAAGACAATTCGCGGGCCCGGCGCACGCCGACGGCGCGCGCGAGATTCTGGCTCATGCCCCAGGTCGGGCGCAGGCCCCATTTGGCGTGAGTGTCGCCGAATTTCGTATCCTCTGTCGTGAAGATGAAATCGCAATGCAGCGCCAGTTCGAGGGCGCCGGTGAAACAAAAGCCGTGCACCTTGGCGATCACCGGATGCAGGCAATGACGGATCGCCGCCGCCGCCCGGTACGCCTCGCCGTCGAAATCGCTGCTGATTCGCCCTGCGACCGGGGCCGCCCCCTTTAAGAGTTTCAGATCGACGCCCGCCGAAAACGCGCGCCCCTCGCCGGAGAGGACGACCGCGCCGACCGCCGCGTCGCGGCTCGCCGCGCCGATCTCGGCGGAGAGGGCGGCAAGAAGTTCCGGCGTGAACGCGTTCAGCGCGTCCGGCCGGTTGAAGCCGATCGATCTGACGCCGTTGGCTGTCGTCGTGGTGAGGAGGGCCATGGAGTTTTCCGCCTTTGCCGCGAGAATCGCGCGCCGCCATTGAAGCGTAAACGCCGGCGCGGCGAATGAAAACTCGGCGCGGCGGCGAGGGGCGTTTTGCGGGCGGCGATTTGTCCCTTTGCCGCCTTGGCGAGGTTGCGCCAATGCCCTAGACGCAGAGCGGCGCCGAACGGCTCCGGGGCACGGGCCTTGCAGCGAATTTCGGCTGGAGACGTTTATCGTTAAGACCGCTCCCGGCGCGTCTCGATGCGCCGGCGGGGAGCAGGAAGCGGAACGGACGGCATGACTGGCGAACACAACCTCAAGACGAAGTGGGTTTATTCTTTCGGGGCGGGCAAGTCGGAAGGAGAGGCGTCGATGCGCAATCTCCTTGGCGGCAAGGGCGCCAATCTCGCGGAAATGGCCAATCTCGGGCTGCCGGTGCCGCCGGGCTTCACCGTCACCACGCAAATGTGCACGGCGTTTTACGAAAACGACCGGAAATTTCCCGAAGGACTCGACGCCGATGTCGATGCGGCGTTGGCGAAGGTCGGCGCGGCGGTCGGCAAAGTCTTCGGCGACCCCAAAAATCCGCTGCTGGTTTCGGTGCGCTCGGGCGCGCGCGCGTCGATGCCGGGGATGATGGACACGGTTCTCAATCTCGGCCTCAACGACCAGACGGTCGAGGGACTTGCAAAGCTCTCGGGCGACGCGCGGTTCGCCTATGACAGCTACCGGCGCTTCATCCAGATGTATTCGAACGTCGTGCTTGAGGTTGACCACCACCAGTTCGAGGAGATTCTCGACTCCTTCAAGGAGGAGCGCGACTATTTTCTCGACACTGAACTGAAGGCCGACGACTGGAAAGCGGTGATCGGCAAATACAAGGCGGCGGTCCGCGACGCGCTCGGCCGCGATTTCCCGCAAGATCCAAGGGAGCAACTCTGGGGCGCGATCAGCGCGGTGTTCGGCTCGTGGCGCAATGATCGCGCCGAAGTCTACAGGCGGCTGCATGGCATTCCAGAAAGCTGGGGCACCGCGGTCAATGTGCAGGCGATGGTGTTCGGCAATATGGGCGAGACGTCGGCGACCGGCGTCGCCTTCACCCGCGATCCCTCGACCGGCGAGAATTGCCGCTATGGCGAATTCCTCATCAACGCGCAGGGCGAAGACGTCGTCGCCGGCATCAGGACGCCGCAGACGCTGACCAGGCGCGCGCGCGAAGCGATGGGCGAGTCCGTGCCGTCGATGGAGGAAGCGATGCCGGACGCCTTCGCGAGTCTCTCGAAAATCTTCGAGAAGCTCGAAGGCCATTACCGCGACATGCAGGACATCGAATTCACCGTCCAGCAGGGCAAGCTGTGGATGCTGCAGACCCGCAACGGCAAACGCACCGCGAAAGCGGCGCTGAAGATCGCGGTCGATATGTGCCGAGAGGGGCTGATCTCCGAAAACGAAGCGGTGATGCGGGTCGATCCTTATTCCCTCGATCAGCTCCTGCATCCAACGCTTGATCCCAAGGCGCCGCGCGATCTCGTTCTCTCCGGGCTTCCCGCCTCGCCGGGCGCGGCGTGCGGCGAAGTCGTCTTTTCCGCCGACGAGGCCGAACGCCTCGCGCAGGAAGGACGCAAAGTTATTCTCGTCCGCGTCGAGACCAGCCCTGAAGACATTCACGGCATGCACGCCGCCGTCGCCATCGTCACCGCGCGCGGCGGCATGACCAGCCATGCGGCGGTGGTCGCGCGCGGCATGGGGCGCCCGTGCGTCTGCGGCGCCGGCGATCTGCGCATCGACGCCAAAACGGAATCGTTCAAGGTCGCCGGCCGCGTCGTCAACAAGGGCGATCTCATCACGGTCGACGGCGCCGCCGGCAAGGTGTTCGCCGGAAGAGTTGCGACCATCGAGCCGGAGCTTTCCGGCGATTTCGCGATATTGATGGGCTGGGCCGACAAGGCGCGGCGGATGAAAGTCCGCGCCAACGCCGAAACGCCGCATGACGCGCAAGTCGCGCGCGGCTTCGGCGCCGAAGGCATCGGCCTTTGCCGCACCGAACACATGTTCTTCGACGCCAACCGCATCATCGCCGTGCGCGAAATGATTCTCGCCGAGGACCGCAAGGGCCGCGAGGCCGCGCTCGCCAAGCTGCTGCCGATGCAGCGCTCTGACTTTGAGGAGATTTTCCGGGTGATGAAGGGGCTTCCCGTCACCATCCGGCTTCTCGATCCGCCGCTGCACGAATTCCTGCCGCATTCGGACGCCGAGATCGAAGAGGTCGCGAACGCGTCCGGCATGGACGCGAAAAAGCTGAAGGACCGCGCCCACAAGCTGCACGAATTCAACCCGATGCTCGGCCATCGCGGCTGCCGCCTCGGCGTATCCTATCCTGAGATCTACGAGATGCAGTCGCGCGCGATCATCGAGGCGGCGCTGAATGTCGCCGCCGAGACCGGCGATGAGGTCGTGCCGGAAATCATGGTGCCGCTGGTCGCCGACGTGAAGGAGCTGGCGATGATGAAGGGGCGCATCGACGCGATCGCGGCGGCGGTTTTCGCTGAGCGCGGGACGAAAATCGCATATCTTGTCGGCACCATGATCGAGCTGCCGCGCGCGGCGCTGACCGCCGACGCGATCGCGGCGCACGCCGAGTTCTTCTCGTTTGGCACCAACGATCTTACGCAAACGACGTTCGGATTGTCTCGCGACGATTCCGCCTCCTTCCTGCCGGACTATCTGCGCGCCGGCATCTTCGAAAAGGATCCGTTCGTGACGCTCGACCAAGAAGGCGTCGGCGCGCTGGTTCAGATTGCGGCGGACAAGGGCCGCAGCCTGCGTCCCAAATTGAAACTCGGCGTCTGCGGCGAGCATGGCGGCGACCCGGCGTCGATTGAATTCGTCGACCGGATCGGTCTCGACTATGTGAGCTGTTCGCCTTACCGGACCCCGATCGCCCGTCTGGCGGCGGCGCAGGCTTCTCTTGCTGCAACGCAAAAGAAAACCAGCCTGCACTGAGCGAAATCAACGAACTGTAAGGTTGAAGAATTCTCAATTTTTGATTTTTCCATATAGAAAACATATAGTTAACGTGCATTAACCGGAGCGGTCCGGCGGCCATTTTTCATTTGCGTGGCCCCTTCCCATGCGCCATATTCGGGGGTGAGGCGCGCCCTGAGGCGCGTCTTTTGCTTCCTTTGGGAGGCGCAAGGAGAGTGAGCCGGTCGCACGAGGCGTCGGTTACGAGAGCGTGGAGAGGAGAGCCCGGATCCAGGGGCGAGGCCGAAAGGCGGCGCGGACGGAAGCGGGTATTGATTTCAACGGGCCTGCCGCGGGGGCAGGCGTAACGATAGCAGGCTGCCCTTTGGGTCACGAACGGCATTTTATTCCGGATGTCAGCTGGACGGTGCGGAGCCTGTTGGCGACCGCGGGCGTCGCTGTCTGCATCATGATGACGGCGATGAGCGCCACCGCCTCGGTGAAGCGCTCGCAGATTCAGCGCGCGGCGGCGCTCGACGTCGCTGACGAGGCCCAGATCGTCGCCGATTTCGCCAATTACCTCGCCGAAGAGACCGCGACCGCCCGCCGCGCGATGACCGCGCCGCGCCTGAAGCCTGCGATTTCGCCGGCGACCTTGATCGCCGAAGGCGCGCCGATCAACGATCTCGTCGATTTCGACTTCTCGACGATCGAAGTCGCCAAGCTCGACGGCGAGGAGCGAAACTGCCTCGCCCAGGCGATCTATTACGAAGCGCGCAGCGAGAGCCGCGTCGGCCAGCTTGCCGTCGCCGATGTCGTGCTGAACCGCGTCGCCAGCCCGGTCTATCCGGACACGATCTGCGGCGTCGTCTTTCAGGGCTCGCACCGCAAGACCGGCTGCCAGTTCTCGTTCACCTGCGACGGCTCGATGAAGGCGCGTCTCAATGAGCGCAAATGGCGGGAGTCGGAAATGCTGGCGGGCGCCGTGC
>Ga0155549_1074_pt4 | contig 11214 bp, 12 predicted proteins | sample RifCSPhighO2_12_FD_107206 | JGI IMG/M metagenome (GOLD analysis project Ga0155549, IMG submission 107206) | Alphaproteobacteria bacterium RIFCSPHIGHO2_12_FULL_63_12
GGCGGGGTGGCGAAGCATCAGCTGCTCGCAATTGCCCTGGATCACCTGCAACAGATTGTTGAAATCATGCGCGACTTCGCCGGCGATAAATCCGATCGCCTTCAGCTTCTGGTCTTGCGCGTGGTCCTGCTCCATGCGTTTGCGGTCGGTGACGTCGACCGTATAGAGGAAGGTGCGGCGCACCCCGTAGCCGCCGCGCCGGCGCTTTACGGGGCGCGCATAGACGCCATAGGTGCGCGCGGCGGGGCCGGCGCCGATCGTGGCGTCAATGACTTGCGGCGCGCCGCCCGATGAAGCCTTGCGGCGAATTTCAGCGGCGATCTCCTCGATCGTCTCCAGCGGCAGGACGCGGGCGAGCGGCGTGTTCTTTTTCACGCCCTCGAAAACGTCGGTGAACGTCTTGTTCGACTCAATAATTCGCGCGTCGCGTCCGATCTCGCCCTCTATGACGGCAAGACCGAAAGGCGCTTCCGTAATGTCGCCGGACATCGCCGGCGCTTCCGGATCGGCGGCTTCCTCGATCGCCGTCATTTCGACGCAGACAAATCCCTCGCCGACGCCGCCGCGGCGGAACGCGCTAAAGCTCGCGTCGATCGGGTCGGCGTCGCGGCGCCGGATTTCAGCCGCCGCCGGCGCCCCATCCGCGCGCCACAGCGCCCGCACGAGATCGCCGGACTCGCCCAGAATGATGTCGTCGATATGATGAAGCTCATGGCGCGCCAGCCCGACCGCCTTGCGCGCGGCGGCGTTGGCCCAGGCGATCTGGCCGGATTTTTCGAGCGCGAAGACGGGCCGCGGAAAATCCGCGTAGGAGGCGGCAAGAACATCATGCTCGTTTTCTTCAACCGGCAGTTCGCGCAAGCGCCAGACGACAAACTCCTTTGACGGCTCGATCGCGCGCGTCGTCACTTCGAAGCGCCGGCGCGCGCCGCCGCCTTCAAGGCCGATCTGCTGGTAAATAATCTCGGTCGCCTCGGCCGCGCTTTTCGCGGCGCGACAAAGACGAAAGACTTTTGTCGCCTCGGCCCCCTGCTGCGCGAACAGGCGATCGATGCGCGGCGGAAGACCCGCAAGGCCCATCACGCCCGCCTCGCGCGCCAAGGCGAAATAGGCGGTGTTCGCATAAATGACGACGCCGTCCGCACGCGTGATCAGGCGCGCATCCGGATCGGCGTCAAGGACTCGTTCTGACAGCGCGAGGCTCTGCAGCATGTCAGAGCCCGCAAGCTGCGCCGCATCATCCGCCGACCGTCCGGAAACCCGCTTCATCGCCGCGCTCGCCAGCATCGCCGACGGGGTCGGGCGAAAGGCGGCGAGAAGAAAAACAATCGCCAGGGCGCCGATGACGACGCCGAGCACCATGCCGGTCCCGCCGAAGGCGCCCGTCGCGAGAATATAGGCGGCGATCGCCGAGGCGACGGCAAGGCCGCCCCATAGGGCGCCGAGGAGCGCATGCTGGAACAGTCGCGCATGCTTCTGGCTGCGATCCGACTGAGTCTTTTCAAGCCGCTCGCGGGCCCGTTCCTCGGCGTCGCGCATCATCGCGGCGATATCGTCGGCGCCGGGCGGCCTTGGCGCGGCGGCGTCGTTCGCGCCAGCGATGGGGGATGGCTGATCGTCGGCAAGGGCTGGATTTGCAGTCACGGGGCCTCGGGCTCGCTCATAGGGAAAAACGATTGACTATGGGGCGACTCGGAGAGGGGCGCCACACGAGAGGCTCCCGATCGGCGGTGTATTTTTCGACAGAAGTCTAGGCTTGCGTGCGCCGGAGCCGGGATTTTCCCATGACAAAGCCGATGACCTTTGCGACCGCTTCGTAATGCTCGACGGGGATTTCTTCGTCGATCTCGACAACCGCATAGAGCGCACGCGCGAGCGGCGGATTTTCAACGATCGGCACGCCGGCCTCAGCGGCGACGGCGCGCAGGCGCAAGGCGAGATCGTCGAGCCCCTTGGCGACGCACAAGGGCGCTGCAGCCTCGCTGGCGTCATATTTCAGCGCCACGGCGAAGTGGGTCGGGTTCATGATCAGCACCGTCGCATCTTTCACCGCGCTCATCATGCGGCGGCGCGCGCGCTGGTCGCGTTGCTGGCGCTGGCGGCCCTTGATCTGCGGATCGCCCTCCGATTCCTTCATCTCACGTCGGACTTCCTCTTTGGTCATTCTGAGGCGCTTGCGCCATTCGCGCCGCGCCCAGGCGTAATCAAGCGCGGAAATCACCGCCATCGCGGCGACCGCTGCGGCGATCAGCTTGCCGACTTCAAAACCCGCGACGGAGAGAATGGAGCTCATGTCGGCGTTCGGCAAACCAGCGAGGCGTTCATGATCCGGCCACAAGGCGAACGTCAAAATAGACCCGACGATGAAAATCTTGCCGACGCCCTTGGCGAAATTGACAAGCGCTACCGCGCCGAAGAGACGCTTGGCGCCTTCGAGCGGCGACAAGCGGTTAAGCTGCGGCTTGATCTTGTCCGGCGCAATGACGGGAAACGCTTGGCCCGCGTTTGCGACAAGCGCGGCCGCGACGAACAGAAAGGCAAGGCCTGCGAGCGCGACGCCCGCCTTGATGGCGACCGCGAGGAACAGGCGCTGCAGGCTGTCCGCGTCGGCGGTGAATTGATGAGGATGATCGAGAAACGCCGCGCCCGCGGAAGACAGCGACCGCGCCGCCGGCCCCGCCAGAAGCCACAGCGCAAGCCCCGCCGCGCCGATCATCACGGTCGCGACAATCTCCTGGCTTCGCGGCGCGTCGCCTTTCTTGCGCGCCTCATCCAACCGCTTCTGCGTCGGCTCTTCGGTGCGCTGGTGCTGGTCGGGGGCTTCCGCCATCTTCTTACCGAATAAAGAGACTCATCTGTTCCTCGAAGGCGCCGAGAAACGTCGTCATCATGATGCCGGTCGTCAGCATCAGGAGCATAAGGCCGAGTATGAGATTGGCCGGCATCAGCATGAAAAAGACCTGCGCCTGCGGCATCAGCCGGTTGAGGATGCCGGCGCCCGCATAAAAGACGAGGCCGAAGACGATGAACGGCGCGGCGAGGCGGACGCCGAGCGAAAACGCGATTGATAAGGTCGCGATCATCGTCTCGGCCATGTCCCCGACCGCGATCGCGCCGCCCGGCGCGAAGAGAAGATAGGAATCGCGCAGCGCTGCCAGCAGCACATGGTGCATGTCGGTTGCGAAAATCATCGTCGTCCCCAACACCGCGAGAAAGCCGCCGATGATTGCACCCTGGGTTTCCTGAGAAGGGTCGAAAATCTGCGCGAGCGACAGGCCCATCTGCAACGCGATGATCTGACCGGCGACATTCAGCGCCGATGCGATCATCCGCGCGACAAGGCCCAGAAAAAGCCCGACGGCCGCTTCGCCGACGATAAGGGACGTAATTGCAAGGGCGTCCGGCGACCCGGAAATTTTTGGAAAATAACCGGCGAGCGACGGCGCCAGCGCGGCGCTCACGGCGAGGGCGACGGCGAGCCGGATGCGCGGGCTGAGCGTGAAGTCGCCAAAAGCCGGGGCGGTCATCATCATCGCCCCAACACGGGTCAGCACGGCGAAAGCGACGAGCGCATCTATGGGAAGCGCCGCCAAAAGATCCGAGGTCGAGTAAACGCCCGGCGCGGTCACGGCAGATCACCGCCGGCGATGATGGCGAAGATCTTCGTTGCAAATCGGCCAAGCGTCGCGCCCATGAAGGGGAGCGTCACCGCGATGACCATGAACATGACGATGATGCGCGGCACGAAGACAAGCGTCATCTCCTGCACCTGCGTCAGCGCCTGAATCAGCGCGATGCCAAGACCGACGATCAGCCCGGCGATCATCGCCGGCCCGGCGACCATCAGCGTCACCCAAAATCCCTCGCGCGCAAGATCGAGAAGCTCAGCGCCCGTCATCGAATTTCCCCTATTCCAGCTCGGCATATTTTGCCGGCCGCATGGTTAAGGGCGCGATAAGGGGAGGGTTAAGGAGAGGTAAAGCGCCGCCCGGCCGGGGTGCAGCGAAGGACGTTTCTTCTCGTCGCCGCCAGCGCTAAAAGCAGCCATCAAAGAGGGCGGCATGCCGGCGACGGTTGAAAGATATGACGTCATCGTCATCGGCGCGGGGGCGGCGGGGCTGTTCTTCGCCTCAGAAGCCGGCCGTCGCGGCCGGCGCGTGGTTGCGATCGACCACGCCGTAAAGCTCGGAGAAAAAATCCGCATCTCCGGCGGCGGGCGCTGCAATTTTACGAACATCCATGCAAAGCCCGCAAACTTTATTTCGGGGAATCCCAAATTCTGCATCTCCGCCCTCAGCGCCTTCACGCCGCATGATTTTCTGGCGCGCGTCGCGGCGGCAAAAATCACCTGGCATGAAAAAAAGCTTGGCCAACTATTTTGCGACGGCAGCGCCCAGCAGATTGTCGACATGCTGATTTCCGGATGCGTCGCCGCGGGCGTCGCCTTGCGCGCGGGCGTCGACGTTTTGTCGGTCGAGAAGGAAACTTCCGGGTTCATCGTCACGACATCCGCCGGCACTTTTTGCGCGCCGCGCCTGGTTATCGCGACCGGCGGAAAGTCCATCCCGAAAATTGGCGCCACGGAATTCGGGTGCAAAGTCGCAAAGCAATTCGGGCTTGGCGTCGTCGAACCGCGCCCGGCCCTCGTTCCGCTCACCTTCGAGGGCGACATCAAGGAAATGGCGAAAACTCTCGCCGGCGTTTCGCTTGACGCATTGGTTTCCTGTTCTGCCGCGGGCATTGCCGAAAACGGGCGGACCAAAAAGCCGCCGGCCTTTCGCGAGGGGTTATTGTTCACCCATCGCGGCCTCTCGGGCCCGTCCATCCTCCAGATTTCATCTTATTGGCGCGAGGGCGATGTTCTGCGAATTGACTGCGCGCCGGCGGCGGATGTCTTCGGCATGTTGAAAGCAAGGCGCGACACGCGCGGGAAAGTCGCGTTTCAGACCGCGCTTGGCGAAATCTTGCCAAAACGATTCGCGCAGGAAATTTGCAAGGCTTACGGTTGGAGCGGAAATCTTGGCGACTGGTCGAGCGAAAAGCTTAAAGAAGCATCTGTTAAAATCCATGACTGGACGATCAAGCCCTCAGGCTCTGAAGGCTACAGGACGGCGGAAGTCATGCTCGGCGGGGTCGACACCGACGGATTGAATTCGAAAACCATGGCAGCCAAATCCGTCAACGGATTATTTTTTATCGGCGAGACCGTCGATGTCACCGGCTGGCTTGGCGGATATAATTTTCAATGGGCGTGGGCGTCGGCCTATGCCGCGTCGCAGGCGGTTTAAATCGGCATCCGCATGATTTCCTGATAAGCCTCGATGACGCGGTTCCTGACCGCGAGCGCGGTCTCAAGGCTCGCTTCGGCGGCCGAGATGGCGGTGACGACGTCGACAAGATTCGCTTCGCCGTTCGCCACCTGAAGGGCGGCGCCTTCGCCGGCCTGCAGCGAGGATGCCGTATCGGCGATCGCCGATTTCACCATCTCGCCGAAATTGGTCTTGGCGGCATCGCCGATCGCGTCGGCGGGCGCTGCGGCTGCGGTTCTCGCGGCCTGCGCATAGGCCTGGGCGGCGCGAATGGCGTCCATCGACATCGGTTACTCCAGAATTCTCAGCGTCGCGGCCGCCATCGAGCGGACCTGATCGAGCGCGCCGAGATTTGCTTCATAGCTGCGCTGCGCTTCGCGAAGGTCCATCATCTCGATCAGCGGATTGACGTTCGGCAATTGCACATAGCCTTCCACGTTCGCCGCCGGATGCGAGGGATCGAACTTCAGCGAAAAGGCCGACGGGTCAAGCTCGACGCGCGACATCCGCACCATGTTGGCGTCGGCGTCGCGGTCGAGATAGCTGGCGAAAACCGGCACCTGACGGCGATAGGGGTCAAGGCCCGGCGCGCCGGCGGTCGAATTCGCGTTGGCGAGGTTTTCCGCGACGATCCGTATCCGTCCGGATTGCGCCTTCATGCCGGAAGCGGAAATCGCCAGCGCCGTATTAAGATCGTCCATCTGCTATCTCCTACCTGCCGCCGCGGGCTGCGAGCCGAATAAGCTCGATGCCTTTGCGGTAAACGCTCGAGGCGAGCTGGTAATCCATGCGCGTCTCGGAAAGCTTCATCATCTGCGTCTCAACCGAGACCTTGTTGCCGTTCAGCGTCGCCTCGCCATCCGGCGCGAGATGCGGGCGGGCAAGCACGGCGGCCCCCGGCGACGCCGCGATATGGCGGGGATTGCTGACCTTCAGGGCATGCGCATTGACGCGGCCTGAAAAATCGGGCGCGCCAAGATCGCGCGCGACGTAACCGGGCGTATCGGCGTTGGCGATATTTTCGGCGACGACATTGGTGCGCGCGGCGAGAAACTGAAGCCGGCCCGCAAGGCTCGCAAACAGCGACGATTTCATCAAATCCATGGCGCTCCAGCCTTTCCCCGCCGGACAAAATCGCGCCTTATGGTTAAGCGACCCTGAAAGTCAGGCGGTTGAAGCGGGGCCGAAGGCGGGCCAATATGCGGCTTAACACCTCCTAACCAAGGATTAAGCTCCGGATGGCGCGAAAGCTCGGACTGGTGCTGGGATCTGGCGCGGCGCGCGGCTGGGCGCATGTCGGCGTTCTGCGCGCGCTCGACGAAATCGGCGTCAAACCCGACATCATCGCCGGCTGCTCGGTTGGCGCGCTGGTCGGCGGCGCCTATCTGGTCGGCGCACTGGAAGAATTTGAAGCCTGGGGCAGGGAGCTCTCGCCGCTGTCGGCGATCGGCGCCTTCAATTTCTGGGTCAGCCGCGGCGGGCTGATCGACACCGGCCCGGCGTTCGAAGCCTTCGACGCTTTCGACAGGAATATCGAAGACCTTGCGGTCAAATTCGGCGCGGTCGCCGCCGATCTTGGCACCGGCGAAGAGGTGTGGATCACGCAAGGCTCGGTGATCGACGCCGCGCGCGCGTCGAGCGCGATTCCGGTGCTTTTTCACGCGGTGCAACGGGGGTCGCGCTGGCTGGTCGATGGCGCCGTCGCCAACCCCGCCCCGGTGTCGTTGGCGCGGTATCTCGGGGCCGATATCGTGATTTCAGTCGATCTGAATGCCAACCCCCGTGTTCTTTCCCGCTTCAATCCGCCGCCGGCCAGCGTTCCGGCGCTCGATATCAAACAACATGCTGCCGCGGACGACAGTTTTTCGGGGACGGTCGCCAAACTCATCGAAGAAACTCGTAGCCGCATCGACCGGCAAATGGCGATCGCCAGAGCGCGGGCGCAAGCAAAACCGCAACTGTTCGAGACCGCCTATGCGGCGATCGACATTTTCCAGATGCATTTGACGCGGATGCGCTCCGAGACGTCGCCGCCGGATTTGCACCTGACTCCCGATATGCGCGATGCGCTGCCCAACGCCTTCGATCGCGCCGATGAATTCATCGAGAAAGGCCGCCTGGCGCTGCTTGAAAAGCGCGATGAAATCGCGGCTCTTTTGAAAGAGTGATCTTGAGCGTGAGGGGCTGGGGGCCATGGTGAGGTTCAAACTTGCGGGATTGCTATTGCTGTCGGCGCTGCCGACTTCGGCTTATGCGCGCGATTTCACGTTAGACGATTTGCTGTCGATCAAGGAGGTTTCGTCGCCCAGACTAAGTCCCGACGGCGAAAGCATCGCCTATGTCGAGACAAGAAACGATCTGGACAAAGACGAGCAGCGCTCCAGCATTTTCGTCGTGTCGCGCGATGGAGCAAATGCGCGCCGCATGACGGCAGAAAGCTATTCCGCGTCCGACCCGCAATGGAGTCCCGACGGCAAATTTCTTTCCTTCATCGCTGCGCGCGACGATCTCGACGAAAACGCCGCGTCCCAGGTCTATACGCTCGATCTCGATGGCGGCGACGCCGTGCGGTATTCGAACGCGCCCCAGGGCGTTGAAGCGCATCTGTGGTCGCCAAAGGGCGATAAGATGCTGCTTGTCATTCGCGATGAAACCCCCGTCGCGAAAGAGGCGCGCCTCGCACGCGAGGCGGGTGAGGATGAAAAAGCCCGTCCCTATGTGATCGATCGGCTGCAGTTCAAGGAAGACGGCGTCGGTTATCTCGACCGCGCGCGCGCCCATCTTTACCTGCTCGCCGGGCGCGACGGCGAGCTCCGCCAAATTACGTTCGGCGATTACGAAGACGCCGAGCCCGCCTGGCGGCCGGACGGCGCCGAAATCGCCTTTGTCAGCAACCGGACGAAAGAGCCCGACGGCAATTTCAATACGGATATCTGGATTGTTTCTTCCGATCCCGCGAGGAGGAAAGAAAAGCCGAGGAAATTGACCTTCAATGAAGGCCCCGAACGGGCGCCCTCATGGAGCCCCGATGGCCGTCGCATCGCTTATGTCTCGTCCGTCGAGCCGAAGCTTCTCTGGTATGCGACGAACCATCTCGCGGTCATCGACGCCGCCGGCGGCGAGGGGCGTCTCGTTACCAAGGCCCTCGACCGAAATATCGACCTGCCGCGCTTTACGCCAACCGGGGAAAGCGTCATCGCGACCATCGAAGACAACGCCGAACAAAAGATTGCGGAAATCTCTCTTGCAACGGGGGAGGTGCGGCCGCTGATCGCGGAGGCGAACACCGTATTCGAATTTGACCTTCACCCGTCAGGGGCGATCGCCGCGCCGGTCAGCCGTCCCGATCTTCCCGGCGAGATATTTCTTTATACGGACGATAAGCTGACGCAAGCGACAAGCGTCAACGCCGCCGCGCTGAGGGGCGTTAAATTTTCAACCCCGCTCAATGTCACCTTCAAGGCCGCTGACGGCGCGGCGATTCATGGGTTCATTTATCCGCCGACCTCAGGAAAGAAGAAGGCGCCGGGATTTTTGTTCATCCATGGCGGTCCGACAGGCCAGTACGATCATTCATTCGCCCGCACGGCGCAGATTTTCGCCGCGAACGGCTACGCGGTCATCATGCCCAATCCGCGCGGGTCAACCGGCTGGGGACAGGAATTCGCGGCGAAGCTTTTCGCCGACTGGGGCGGGGTCGATTTCGGCGATGTCATGGCGGCGACCGACGATGCGGCGGCGCGCGGCCTCGTCGATGAAAAGCGCCTTGTCGTCGGCGGATGGTCCTATGGCGGCATCCTGACCGATCACGTCATCACCAAGACCAACCGCTTCAAAGCGGCGATCTCCGGGGCCAGCGAAGTCATCTATATCGGCAATTATGGCCACGATATTTATCAACGGGAATGGGAAACCGAGCTTGGCCTGCCATGGGAAAATCGCAACGCATGGGAAAAGATCACGCCGTTTTACGATGTCGCGAAAGTGACGACCCCGACGCTCGTCATCGGCGGCAAGGAGGACTGGAACGTCCCGATCGTGAATTCAGAGCAGCTCTATCAGGCGCTAAAGCGTCTCGGCGTGCCGACGGAGCTTGTGGTGTATCCGGGCGAGGATCACTCGATCGACAGGCCGAGCTTCGTCAAGGACCGGCTCGAGCGCTATCTCAACTGGTATGGGCGATATGTGAGATGACCCCAGTTTCCGCACAATTTTCCCCATCGCGTTGATGCGGCGGCGAACCGGGGTAAAAGGCTCCCATGCGGCAAGTCGTATTCGACCTCGAGACCACCGGATTCCGGTTCGATGAAGGCCACCGGGTCGTTGAGATCGGCGGCGTGGAACTCGTTCGCGGGGCGCTGACCGGCCGGACGTTCCACACCTATGTCAATCCTGAACGCGACATGCCGGAAGGCGCGTTCAAGGTTCATGGCTTGTCCGAAACATTCCTCAAGGGCTTCCCCGTATTCGCAGACCGCAAGGTCTCGCGTGCGTTCGTCGATTTTGTCGGCGACGCCGAGCTGATCGCGCATAACGGCGTTTCTTTCGACGTGCCGTTCATCAACGCTGAACTCGCCGGCGTCGGCATGGCGGCGCTGACCAACAGCATCATCGATACGTTGCATCTTGCGCGGCGCAAATTTCCGGGTTCGCCGGCGAGCCTCGACGCGCTCTGCTCGCGGTTCGGCGTAGATACCAGCCGGCGAGAACGCGACGGGCACGGGGCGCTTCTGGATTCAAGGCTCCTGGCGCAAGTTTATATCGAGCTGACCGGCGGCTTGCAGGCGGGTCTTGATTTCGCCGTCGAAGGACCGACCGCGGCGGAGCGACAGGAAACCAAAGTCCGCGGCGCCCGCGTCCGCCCGCACGCGATCGGTAGGCTGCTTACCAAGGACGAAGCCGCGGCGCATTCGACTTTTGTCGAAAAGGAGCTGGGGCCCGCAAATCTCTGGGCGCGTCACCAGGCGCAAAGCTGACCGCCTGCGCGGGACAAGGAAAAATTCAGATTATCAGTGACGGAAGCCGGACATCGCATCCGTCATCCCGCAGCGGCGCGGCGTCAGGCGTTTGCCGTTTCCTGCGCCTGTTCCGCGCGCGCGGAGAGATTGCGCTGATAGATGCCGAGGAAATCGATCGGATCGAGCATCACTGGCGGAAAGTTTCCGGAACTGGTGGTTTCGGCGACGATCTGGCGCGCGAACGGAAACAGAAGGCGCGGGCATTCGATCAGCAGGATCGGTTCGATCTGCGCTTCCGGCACATTGCTGATTTCAAAGACGCCGGCATAGGTTGTCTCGACGACGAATACGATATCCTGACCGCGGCGCGCACGGGCCGAGACCGACAATTCGACTTCGAATTGTCCGCTGCCGAAGCCGCGCGCATTGACGTCGACATTGACTTCCATGGCGGGGGCGGAGTCGCCCTCGCGAAAGCTCGCCGGCGCGCGCGGATTTTCGAATGAATGATCCTTAAGGTATTGGGCGAGGACACGCATGCCCGGCTGGCCGCCGCCTTGAGCTTCACCCGCGCCATTTGGCGTCGTTTCCGACATCGTTTTCACCATTGCGTCTTTGAACGGCCGCGTCATACACGTCGACGCTCGGGGCGGCAACCCGAGCTTGCGCCGCTGGGCGGGCTAAAAATCCTCAAAATGGCGGGATGCCCGGAATTTAAGCGGTTTGCGGCGTCGGCATTGGTGTTTTCCTAGCATCTCGGCCTATATAGTGTCGTAAGGGTCTCCCGGCGGCGCAGGTTTTGTTCGCCGGGGATCAGACCATCGGAAACCAAAGCGGCGACATGGATCCAACGCTCATCATTTTCATCGCGCTCTCCGCATTCATCGCCTACCGGCTTTATTCGGTCCTCGGCGCGAAAACCGGTGAAGAACGCCCGCGTGACATCG
>Ga0155549_1001_pt2 | contig 11085 bp, 9 predicted proteins | sample RifCSPhighO2_12_FD_107206 | JGI IMG/M metagenome (GOLD analysis project Ga0155549, IMG submission 107206) | Alphaproteobacteria bacterium RIFCSPHIGHO2_12_FULL_63_12
CCCATCGCCATCGGTTCGAAAACCGCGCGATAGGCGGGAACCGACGGACAGGCGCGCGACTTGGGATCAACGAGGACCACCAGCGGGTAGCGGCTCAACATCGACGAGAGGTTCGAGGAGAATATCTTGAAGAGGTCGCCGCCCTCCTCAGCCGGATTGACGAGGGCAATCGACAGGCTGGGGCGCGGATTGGCGCAGGATCTTTTCACGCCCAGCGAGGTCGACGCCATGATCGCGACGGCGAATGCGCCGATCACGCCGATACCAGCAAACAGAAGCAGCCTCGGCGACGGCGCCCAGCCCGCTGTCGGAAGCAGCTTCGAAAGCGGCGCCCCGGCGTCGGGCGCTTTCTCCCGCGCGACAAATCGCGGTCGATAACTGCCCTTGTCGAGGACGATGATGAACGGGTCGTCCCGGCCCGCGGTCGCCCCGTATAGGTCGAGCGCCTTGCGGAGCCTGTGCATTTCGACGCGCACGATGCTGTTCGTCGAGGCGTCGAAATCGTCGCCGAGATGGAAGACGTCCAGCGCAACCGAAAACGCCTTGGTCCGCGCGCCCTCGCCGGCGAGCTCCTGTTTGACGAGGTAAGAGAGGAGGGAAAATTGGCGCGAGTCCTCGACGATCGCGCCAGAGGCCACGATCCGGCGAATTAACGCCTCAATGTCACCGGCTGTAACGGCCGGCGCATTCTCCCCTCCCACTTCGTCTGCCACGGCGGTGTCCCCCGCTTTTCTTTTATCGCGACTTCACAACCCGCATCACCGACTCAAACTGCCAGACCGACAAAAGCCGACGGCGCGGCATTCTCCAATATTCGCCCCCCCGATTCACCGTTACATACACCGTTAACACTCTGTTGCAGCGTGACAATTCGGGTCGCCGCCCCCAAAACCACAGACAGACGCGGTTGCGAATCAAAAATCGCGATCAGCGACCACGCCGAATGAAAACCAGGAAGGGGAATACATCTTGGTCATCCAAGCCGCCGTTTCCACGAAGGATTTCACAATCCCCGGCGATCCGCCGATCAGGAGCATATTCGCTTTCTGGTCGTCAATCGAGACGCAAATCGCGGCCACGATGCGCCTGGAGGGCGGCGGCGAGAATACGATGTTGCTCGACCAGCTCACCGATGCGCAGTCGGAACTGATCACGCTGATGACGCAAAAGAACGCAACCACGCTCAATGACGTGTTTTTCAAACTGGCCGTGTGGCGACTCGAAAATTTCGGCCCAGCCGCGGAAAAAGAGGAGGATTTGACCCGTACAGAGCGGCTTGCCGTCTCAGCTTTCGCCGATCTTGCCCGAATGTTGGGAAAACATGACTTTATCGGCGAATTTTTCGAGGAAATTCGTCACCGGTAACCTGGAGTACGGCGCTGCTCTCCGATGGCCGCTGCGCTTGAATGGCGTGGCGACATAGAATTCGGCGACTTCTGCCGCCGTTGCTCCGGGCGAAAGCGCGGGCCTGTCGCATCTCCCCCGCTACAGGCCCGCGCCGTTTTTTTAGCCGTCACACCCGCTCGATGATGCTGGCGATCCCCTGCCCGACGCCGATGCACATGGCGCACAGGGCGTAGCGCCCCTGACGGCGTTGCAATTCTTCCGTCGCGGTGAGCAACAGCCTTGCGCCCGACATGCCGAGCGGATGGCCGAGCGCGATCGCGCCGCCATTGGGGTTCACGTGCTCCGCGTCGTCGGGAAGGCCAAGTTCTCGCAAGGTCGCGAGCGACTGCGACGCGAAGGCTTCGTTGAGCTCGATGACCGACATGTCGCCGGCTGACAGTTTCGCTTTCGCCAGAACCGCCTTCGAGGCGGGCGCCGGACCGATGCCCATGATGCGCGGCGAGACGCCGACGACGGCGCCGGCGATAAAGCGCGCCCGCGGGGTGAGGCCGTATTTCTTCACCGCCGACTCTGACGCGACAATGACCGCCGCCGCGCCGTCATTGACGCCGGACGCGTTGCCGGCGGTGATGACGCCGTCTTTTTTCACGAAGGGCTTGAGCGCCGATAGCGCTTCGAGCGTCGTCTCGCGCGGATGTTCGTCGCGATCGACGATCTTCGGATCGCCCTTACGCTGCGGGATCGTCACCGGAACGATCTCCGCCGTGAAGCGACCGTTTTTCTGCGCCGCCGACGCCCGCATCTGCGAGCGCAGCGCGAAGGCGTCCTGATCGGCGCGCGCGACGGCGAAATCGGCGGCGACGTTCTCGGCCGTTTCCGGCATCGAATCGATGCCGTATTGCGCTTTCAGGACCGGATTAACGAAGCGCCAGCCGATCGTCGTGTCGAAAATTTCCGCATTGCGCGAGAAAGCCTCGCTCGCCTTGCCCATCACGAAGGGCGCGCGGCTCATTGATTCAACGCCGCCGGCGATGATCAACTCCGCTTCGCCCGCCTTGATCGCGCGCGCGGCGATCGTCACCGCATCCATGCCGGAGCCGCAGAGACGATTGACGGTCGTTCCGGGCGCCTTGTCGCCGATCCCGGCCAATAGCGCCGCCATGCGCGCGACATTGCGGTTGTCCTCGCCCGCCTGATTGGCGCAGCCCAAGATGATGTCGTCGAGCGCCTCCCAGTCGATTTTGGCGTTGCGATCTTTCAACACGCGCAAGGGGATCGCCGCGAGATCGTCGGTCCTGACAGACGAGAGCGCGCCGGCGTAACGGCCGATCGGCGTTCTGACGGCGTCGCAGATATAGGCGTTGGTCATATCGCTCCTTACAAATTTTCCGTCATCCCGCACGCGCTGCGGCATGCAATGCCGCTGCGCAGATACGGGATCACTCGCAATGGGGGGCGAGATCCCGGACCAGCAGCGCAACACTTCGCGCTGCGCTGCATCCGGGATGACGGCCCAAAAATCAAGGCCGCCCTCACCCCTCCACCACCGCGCCGCCGGCCGTGCGCGACAGGCCCTGAAAGACGGCGATCGTGCGACCGTCCTCGGCCGTGATGTTCACCGTATAGATGCCGGTCCGTCCTTCGTTCGCCTCCTCATGCGCGTAGGCGGTCACCTTTTCGCCGATCTTCGCCGGCGAGATGAAGGAGATCGCCGCCGACTGCGCGAAGGCGATGACATTGCGCGAATTGCACGCCCAGGCGAAGGCGTTGTCGGCGAGCGAAAAGAGAACCCCGCCGTGGCAGACATTGTGGCCGTTGGTCATGTTTTCCTTGACGACCATCGAACAGCGGGCCCAGCCGAGCCCCGCCCCCTCCATGACGAGGCCGAAAGTCCGAGTGACGCCCTCCGTCGCGTGGAGGTGTTCGGCGATGCGGCGCGCGAGCGCGTCTTCCTTCGATAAATTCATCCGGGCTCCAGAGAAATTGACTGACCGAGCGTTCAATTATATCAAGTCGGCGCGTTCTTCCAGCCGTCATAACGGAGGGCCGCGCGACGCAGGATGCAACCGCCGGCGATGGCAAAGGGGCGACGATGGGCTTTCAGACCATAGAATTCGCAATCCATGACGGCGCGGCGCGCCTCACCCTCAACCGCCCGGACCGGCTGAACTCCTTCACCGTGCAAATGCATGGCGAGATCGCCGAGGCGCTGACCAACGTCGAGGCCGACAGATCGATCCGCACCCTGCTGATCACCGGTGCCGGGCGCGGCTTTTGCGCCGGCCAGGATTTGTCCGACCGCGCGGTGACGCCGGGCGGCGACGCGCCCGATCTCGGCGAGTCGGTTGAAAAGCGCTACAACCCGCTGATCCGGCGGCTGACCGCGCTGCCGATGCCGGTCGTTTGCGCGGTGAACGGCGTCGCGGCGGGCGCCGGCGCCTCGCTCGCTTTCGCCTCGGACATCGTGATCGCCGCGAAGTCCGCCAAGTTCATCATGTCCTTCGCCAATATCGGATTGGTGCCGGATTCGGGAAGCTCGTGGGCGCTGCCGCGGCTCGCGGGACAGGCGCGCGCGCTCGGCCTGGCGCTCACCGGCGATCCCCTCCCCGCCGCGATCGCCGCCGATTGGGGCCTCATCTGGAAATGCGTCGACGACGACAAGCTCGCCGAAGAAGCGAACGCGCTGGTCGCGAAATTCGCGTCGGCGCCGACGCGCGGCCTTGCTGAAACCAAGAAGCTTATCCGCACGGCGTTCACCCGCGCGCTCGACGACCAGCTCGATCTTGAACGCGACCGCATGCGCGAGCTTGGCCGCTCGGACGACTACCGCGAGGGCGTCGACGCGTTCTTGAACAAGCGCAAGCCGAGCTTCAAGGGGCGGTGAAATTGCAATGCCACCCGATGCGTCATCCCGGATGCGGCGCAACATGAAATGTTGCGCTGCTGATCCGGGATCGGCCTCCAATTCTTCCAGATCCCGCATCTGCGCCGCAGCATTGCATGCTGCAGCGCGTGCGGGATGACGTTCGTTGAAAGGATGCGATCCATGACCATCACTCTTAAAAACTACGCCCTCGGCAAATGGACGGAGGGAACCGGCGCGCTCGCCGATGTCCCGTCCGCCGTCACCGGCGAGATCGTGGCGCGCGGCGGCTCCGGTGGACTCGATTTCGCCGCGATGGCGACTTACGCGCGCGAGGTCGGCGGCAAAAACCTCCGCAGACTGACCTTTCAGGGCCGCGCCGCGATCGTCAAGGCGCTGGCGCAGGCGGTGATGGAAAAGAAGGAGGAGCTCTACCAGCTCAATTTCCATACCGGCGCGACGCGCAAAGACGGCTGGATCGACATCGAGGGCGGCGCCGGGACGCTCTTCTCGATGGCGTCGAAGGCAAAACGCGAACTCCCCGACGATTTCATTCTGGTCGACGGGGCTGTCGAACAGGTGTCGAAAGAAGGCACGTTCCTCGCCCAGCACGTCTACACGCCGCTGAAGGGCGTCGCGCTTCATATAAACGCCTTCAACTTCCCGGTCTGGGGGATGCTGGAGAAGCTTTCGGTGTCGCTGATCGCCGGCGTTCCGGCGATCGTGAAGCCCGCGACCGCGACCTGTTACCTCGCCGAAGCGGCGTTCCGCGTGCTGATCGAGACCGGCAAGGTTCCGGAAGGCGCCTTGCAGTTTATCGCTGGGTCGACCGGCGATCTATTCGATCATTTGACCGGACAGGACGTCGTCTCCTTCACCGGCTCGGCCTCGACCGCCGCGAAGCTGAAAAGCCATCCCGTCATCATCCGCGAAAGCGTGCGCTTTGTCTCCGAACAGGACAGCCTCAACGCGACGATGCTGGCGCCCGACGCCGGCGCCGACAGCCCGGAATTCCAGCTTTTCGTCAAGGAGATCGTGCGCGAGATGACGGTGAAGGCGGGGCAAAAATGCACCGCCATCCGACGCGCCTTCGTTCCCGCCGCGATGATCGACACGGCCCAAAAAGCGATATCGGAGCAGCTCGCAAAGACGACAATCGGCGATCCGGCGAACGAGGCGGTGCGCATGGGCGCGCTGGTCAGCCTCGCGCAGCGCGAGGACGTTCGCGCCAAGGTCGCCGCGTTGAAATCGGAAGCGCGCGTCGTCTTCGGCGATGCGGCCGCGATCGAGGTGATCGGCGCCAACGCCGTTTCCGGCGCCTTTGTCGCGCCGATGCTGTTGCGCTGCGACGATCCGTGGCGCGCCAAAGCCGTGCATGAGGTCGAGGCGTTCGGGCCGGTCGCGACCTTGATGCCTTATAAATCGCTCGACGACGCGATGACTCTCCTCAATCGCGGCGGCGGCTCGCTCGTCATGTCGCTGTTCACGCACGATCCTGACATCGCGCGGGAGGTCGTCATCGGCGCCGGCTCGTTCCACGGCCGCGTCATCATCATCGACCGCGATTGCGCGAAAGAATCGACCGGGCACGGATCGCCCTTGCCGGTTCTCGTTCATGGCGGCCCGGGCCGGGCCGGCGGCGGCGAGGAAATGGGCGGCATGCGCGGCGTCCGGCACTACATGCAGCGCACCGCCATCCAAGGCTCGCCCGAAACGCTGCGCGCCGTCACCGGTCAGTGGGTCAAAGGGTCAGGCGTTGAGGCGAAATCGCCCCATCCCTTCCGCTACCGCTTCAGCGAGCTTGAAATCGGCAAGACGATCCAGACGCCGGCGCGCACCATAACGATGGACGACATCGAGCATTTCGCGCATTTCACCGGCGATACTTTTTACGCGCATATGGACGAGGCGGCGGCAAAGGCGAACCCGTTCTTTCCGGGGCGCGTCGCGCACGGCTATCTCATCTTGTCCTTCGCGGCGGGCCTTTTCGTCGATCCGGCGCCCGGCCCCGTTCTCGCCAATTACGGCCTCGACGAATTGCGCTTCCTGACGCCGGTCTCGGCGGGCGACGCGATCAAGGTGCGCCTTACCGCGAAGTCGAAGAAGAAACGCAATGACGACTACGGCGAAGTGAAGTGGGATGTGCTCGTCACCAACCAGAAAGATGAAGCCGTCGCGACGTATGAGTTGCTGACGATGAATGCGATCTGACGCGTGGCCCGCAAACAGGCCGCCGACTACGAGGAAAAGCGCGACGCCATTGTCGACGAAGCCGCGCGCCTTTTCGCGGCGCAGGGGTTTTCCGGCGCCTCGCTCGCCGATCTCGCGACGGCGTGCGACATGTCGAAGTCGCTGTTCTATCATTATTATGCGTCGAAGGAGGCGATCCTTTTTGCGGTGATGAACGGCCACATGGACGATCTTCTGACGGCGCTTGAAAAAGCGCCGGACGGAGAACCCGACGACCTGCGCGCGTTCGCCCGGCGCCTGCTGCGGCTATACGCCGGCGCCGCGGCTAAACAGAAAGTCCTGCTTTACGAGCTTGGGCATCTGCCGAAATCGGAACGCGATGAAATCGTCGCCAAGGAACGGCGGCTGATCGCCCATGTGGAAAAATTGATCGCCATGGCGCGGCCCGATGCGGCAAAGGTGCGGCTGAAAGCGCAGACGATGCTGTTCTTCGGCATGCTGAACTGGACGCACACCTGGCTCAAACCCGGCGGCGCCGTCAGCCGCGACGATGTCGCCGACATGGCGGCGAAAATGGCGCTGGCAAGCGCCTGAGCCGGGCTGCGTGTTGCGGTTTACCGCACCCGACAAATGCGCGACAAGAGCGTCGGGTCAAGCCTTCGAGAGGGCGCACGCCATGAAAGCCGCCGCAATCCGGATATTGTTCGCCTCATCATTCGTTTCGCTCACCGCTTGCGGCGCGCCGACAGCGCCGAGCATCGACGACGCCGTCTTGCGCGCCTTCAACGCGGCCCCCGCCCCCACCGGCGTCGACGCCGCCGCCATCATCAACGCCGACGCGACCCCCGGCGAGTGGCTGACGCATGGACGGACATATGACGAGCAGCGCTATTCGCCGCTAGGCGCGATCAACACGGACAACGTCAAAGACCTCGGCCTCGCCTGGTCGTTCGATCTTGGCGTCTCGCGCGGCATCGAGACGACGCCGATCGTCCATGACGGCGTCATGTATGTGACAGGAAGCTGGAACATCGTTCACGCGCTCGACGCCAGAACCGGCGCCGAAATCTGGTCGTTCGACCCGCAAGTCGACCGCAGCCGCGCGTCGGTCATGTGCTGCGACATCGTCAATCGCGGCGTCGCGATCTGGGACGGAAAGATTTTCACCGGCACGATCGACGGGCGGCTGATCGCGCTCGACGCAAAATCCGGCGCCAAACTCTGGGACGTTTTGACCGTCGATCTGACGAAGCCCTATTCGATCACCGGCGCGCCGCGTATCGTCAAGGGCAAGGTCCTGATCGGCAATGGCGGCGCCGAGTTCGGCGTCAGGGGCTATTTGTCCGCCTACGACGCTGATTCCGGCGACATGCTCTGGCGCTTTCACACCGTGCCCGGAAATCCCGCCGACGGCTTTGAAAACGCCGCGATGGAAATGGCGGCGAAGACCTGGAACGGCGAATGGTGGAAGCTCGGCGGCGGCGGCACGGTCTGGGATTCGATGGCGTATGATCCAGCCCTCGATCTCCTTTATATCGGCGTCGGCAACGGCTCGCCCTGGAACCAGCGGCTCCGCAGTCCCGGCGGCGGCGACAATCTGTTCTTGTCCTCGATCGTCGCGTTGAAGCCGGACACAGGCGCCTATGTCTGGCACTATCAGACGACGCCGGGCGAGACCTGGGACTACACCGCGACGCAGCACATCATTCTCGCCGACATCGAGATCGACGGCGCCCCGCGCAAGGTCCTGATGCAGGCGCCGAAGAACGGCTTTTTCTACGTTCTCGACCGTGCGACCGGCGAGCTTTTATCCGCGAAGAATTTCGCGCCGGTTACCTGGGCGACCGGCGTCGACATGAAAACCGGCCGGCCGATCGAGAATCCCGCCGCGCGCTGGCCGGGGTCGGCGCCGTCGTTCCAGCTTCCAGGGCCGCTCGGCGCGCATAACTGGCATCCGATGTCGTTCAGCCCGCGGACGGGTCTCGTTTACATTCCCGCCAGCGAGATCCCCTTCGCCTTCGCCGACCAGCCCGATTTCAAGGTGAAAAAATCCGGGTGGAACACCGGCGCCGAATTCCTCGCCGGTTCGTTGCCGACCGACGAGGCGACCCACAAGGCGCTGCGCGCCATGATGAAGGGCCGCCTTCTCGCCTGGGACCCCGCCAAACAGGAAGCGCGCTGGTCGGTCGAGCATTTCGGCCCGTGGAACGGCGGCGTTCTTTCAACCGCGGGCGACGTCGTTTTTCAGGGAACTTCCGACGCGCATTTTGCCGCCTATGACGCGGCGAGCGGCGGAAAATTATGGGACTATTTCACGCAGACCGGCGTCGTCGCGGCGCCGATCGCCTATGAGCTGGACGGCGAAGAATATGTGACGGTCGCCAGCGGCTGGGGCGGCGCCTACGCCCTGATCGCCGGCGGCATTATCCCGACCGGAAGCGAGGCGAAAGTCGGGCGTGTACTGACTTTCAGGCTCGGCTCTTCCGGCGAATTGCCGCAGATCGCCCCGCCGGCGCAGGCGAAGGCCGCGCCGCCCCCCTCGACCGCATCGGCGGAGACGATCGCCGCCGGCGCCCTCGCTTACGCCGCGAACTGCACCGTCTGCCATGGCGAGCACGCGATGTCGTCGGGCCTGACGCCGAATTTGCGGTATTCGCCGCTGCTCGCCGATGCGGCGCTCTGGAAATCGGTCGTTCTGGACGGCGCGCGGAAGGAGCTTGGCATGATGAGCTTCAACGGCATACTGGACGAGGCCGGCGCCGAAGCGATCCGCGCTTATGTCATCAACGAAGCAAACAGCAATCGCGACGCCGCCTATTATGAGGCGATCGCCGGCACGGAGAAAAAACCATGAACGGCGCCGACGCCCTGATCGAAACGCTCTACACGGCAGGCGTCAAAGTCTGTTTCGCCAATCCCGGCACTTCGGAAATGCAGCTTGTCGCCGCGATCGACAAGCACCCCGACATGCGCGGCGTTCTCGCGCTTTTTGAGGGCGTCGTGACCGGCGCCGCCGACGGCTATGGCCGCATGGCGGATGCGCCGGCGGCGACATTGCTCCATCTCGGACCCGGCTTCGCCAACGGCGCGGCGAATCTTCACAATGCGCGGCGCGCACGAACGCCCGTCGTCAATCTCGTCGGCGATCACGCGACCTATCATCGCGAATTCGACGCGCCTTTGACCTCTGACGTCGAGGGCGCGGCGCGTCCTTTCTCCGACTGGGTCAAAACATCGTCCTCGCCTGACGCGCTCGCCGCCGACGGGGCGGAGGCCGCCGCGCAGGCGATGCGCTATCCGGGCGCCGTCGCAACGCTGATCGCGCCGGCGAATTTCGCGTGGGAGGAGGCGAAAGGCGCGGCGCCCGTCATCACGCCGGACGCCGCCCCGCGAGCGAGCGCCGCGATGATCGATCGCGCGGCGGCGGCGCTGAAATCCGGCGAGGCGGCGGCGCTTTTCCTCGGCGGCATGGCGTTGCGCGAAGACGCGCTTCATGAAGCGGGCCGCATCGCCGAGGCGACCGGCGCGCGCATTCTTTGCGAGACCTTCACATCAAGGCTGCAACGCGGCGCGGGCCGCGTCGCCGTCGAACGCCTTCCCTATTTCGCAGAAATGGCGGTCGACTATCTCGCCGGCCTCAAACGCATGGTCTTTGTCGGCGCCAGGCCCCCGGTCGCGTTCTTCGCCTATCCCGGCAAGCCCGGATGGCTGTCGCCGGCAGACGCGGAAATCGTCGAGCTCGCCGACGCGCGCACCGATGCGCTGCACGCCTTGCGCGCGCTCGCCGATAGGATCGGCGCGCCAAAGACGCATTCAAAGGCGCAAGCCCCCTTCATTCCGCCGAAAATGAGCGGCAAGCTCGATCCCGCCGGCGTCGCCGCCGCGCTCGCCGAACTTTGCCCGAAGGATGCGATCATCGTCGATGAAGCGGTCACCGGCGGCATGGCGATTTATCCGATGACGATGGGAATGGCGCCGCATGACTGGCTCTCGGTCACCGGCGGGGCGATCGGTCAGGGCCTGCCCAACGGCATCGGCGCCGCGATCGCCCGTCCCGACCAAAAGGTCATCTGTCTCCAGGCCGACGGCAGCGCGATGTACACGGTGCAATCGCTGTGGACGATGGCGCGCGAGAAGCTCGACGTGACGACGATCATCCTCAACAATGCGAGCTACGCGATCCTCAACATCGAACTCGCGCGCGTCGGCGCCAGCAATCCGGGTCCGAAGGCGCTGTCGCTGCTCGACCTGTCAAATCCGATGATCGACTGGGTCGAACTCTCGCACGGCATGGGCGTTCCCGCCGTGCGCGCAACGACGGCGGAAGACTTCCGCGCCGCCTTGAAGGAAGCGCTGGAGATCAAGGGACCAAGGCTGGTTGAAGCGGATTTGCGGTAGCCGGCGCCCCCCGCCTACCCCGATGGCGCCGCTTTTTCCGGCGTGGTATCCTGCTTGGCGACGAACCGTTTTCGTGAGCTGGAGGGAGATGCCATGCTTGCATTTGTCAAACGCGTTTTGTTCTTCGGACCGCTGATCTTCGCATTCGGCTTTATCGCGCCGCTGATCATGCAAGTCATGGCGCGCGCCGGTTGGGCGGCGCCGTTCGGCCTTTCGCCGCTGGACTTCGCGCTTTCGCTCGCGGGCGCCCTTGGCCTCGTCGCGCAGGTGCGGGGCCGCTGGTTATG
>Ga0155549_1002_pt1 | contig 11075 bp, 10 predicted proteins | sample RifCSPhighO2_12_FD_107206 | JGI IMG/M metagenome (GOLD analysis project Ga0155549, IMG submission 107206) | Alphaproteobacteria bacterium RIFCSPHIGHO2_12_FULL_63_12
CCACTTCGGCCTCCGACCCGTGGCCGTCCGGAGGGCAGATCCTCCGCCGCGTCTCGAGCACGCTGAAGCTCGCCAAGGACACCTATCAGGCCGCCGAAATCGCCAGCCATCGGCAGATCGCCGACTTTCGTCACGGCACCAAGCGGGTGACCGGTGGCATCAGCGGCGAGTTCAGTCCGGGCACCTACTGGGAACTCATCGAGGCGGTGCTTCGGGCGAACGACGCCGCGGCGGTGTCGGGAAGTGAATCGGATTTCACCAGTGCCACGTTCGACGCTTCGGCCTCGACCGTCGTTTTCGCGGGCGGCGACGCTCACACCGTCGGCTTCCGCATCGGCGACATCATCCAGTTCACCGACCTCGCCGAGACGGCGAACAACTCGACCAATTTCCTTGTCACCTCGATGAGCGGCAGCAACCGCACACTCGGCCTTTCGCCGGCGCCGACGACGGCGATCGCCGACACGGCCTTCAGCGTCACTGCAGTCGGACGCTCCGCCTTCATGCCGGATGTGAGCCATGTCTCCCGGAAATTCGCTTTCGAGCACTGGTTCGAGGACATCGACCTTGCGCGGCTCTTCCTCGAATGCCGCATGGAAGGCTTCAATATCCAGCTTCCGGCGACCGGGCTTGCTACCATCGACCTCACGGTCATGGGCCGAGATATGGAGATCTACCAGGACTCCAACTCGCCGTTCTTTTCGGCACCGGCCGCGGCGACATCAACTGGCATCTTCGCCGCAGTCAACGGCGTGCTCCTTGTCGGCGGTTCGCAGGTCGGCGTGGTCACCGGCCTTAATGTCCAGGCCGCCCTCGGCGCCTCGTCGCAGGCGGTCGTCGGCCAGAACTATGTCCCCGAGGTACATCTCGGTCGCCTCAACGTCACCGGCCAGATGACGGCACTCCTCGAGGATGCGACCTTCCTCAACTACTTCAAGGACGAGACCGAGGTCGCCATCCTCGCCTACCTGACGACGACATCGGCGATCGATGCTCCCGCAGCCTCGATCTATCTGCCGCGAGTCAAGTTCGGCGACGCCGATGTGCCGTTGAGCGGGGAAAGCGGACAGATCATCACACTCCCGTTCCAGGCACTCAAATATGCATCTGCCGCCGCCGGCATCGAAGCGACGACCGTGCGCTTCACCGACACGCAGGCCACCGCGTAGTAAGTACAAACAGTTTGCGGGTGCGGGCTCTCGTCCTCGGTTCGGCCGAGTGCCTGTTCACCGATATCGAGGTTGCACGGGAACTGTTCGAGCCGGATCTGATTGTCGCCTGCAACGACGCCGGCGTCGCCTGGCCGGAGCGGCTCGACCACTGGGCGACGCTTCATCCGGAAAAGTTCCTCGACTGGATCGAGCGTCGGCGCGTCGCGGGTCGGTCGGCCGCCGGATGCCTGTGGACCTACGGCAACGGCCGGGCTCCGGCGGGTCTGTCGGTCAGCCGCGTCGCTGAAAAGGACGGCTCGTCGGGGCTTCTTTGCATCCGCGTCGCCGGTCTCGTCGGCGGAACCAAGATCGTTCTTTGCGGAATGCCGCTTTCGGCGGCGGCCCACATCGACGGTATCAGCCGCGATGAATCGCAGCGCTGGCCGTTCGAACGGAACCTCCGGACATATCGTCCGGTGTGGGAAGCAAACCGAACAGGCATTCTCCGCAATGTCCGTTCGATGAGCGGATGGACAGCCGATCTTCTCGGTCGGCCGGATGGACAATGGATTTCGTGAATCTCCGGCCGCCACGGGGACTGACGCACGCCGGGAACGCCGTGAGGCGCACCTGACGGGCGGTTGCGCAACCGGACCGGGATGAGCCTGGCGGATCATCCCGGTCCCCTTACCGCCAGAAGGACACTCCGATGACTGGAAAATTCGCAGGTCTTGAGCTCGAGGTTGATCGCTCCGTCAAAGTCACGATCCTTCATCCCGTCAGCCGTCAGCCGTTGCGCGACGCCGACGGCGGTGAGGCATACATCGAGATGCACAGCGGCGACAGCGAGGTGGCGCGCAAGCATCAGCGGAATGTTGCCAGGCGCCGGATCGCCATGCGCGGCCGGGGAAAGATCACGCCGGAGGAGCTCGAAGCCGAGGGCGTCGAACTTCTGGTGGCGCTCACTGTCGGTTGGCGCCTCGTGGCGCTCGACGGCGGTGCTCTCGACGTTCCGTTTACCCAAGACAATGCGCGCGACCTCTTCTCCAGTCCGCGCATGACATGGCTGCGTGAGCAGGTCGAAGAAGCGGTGGGCGACCGCGAAAATTTCAGGCAGGCCTCGTCGACGAACTGATCGAGTACGCCGAGCACGAGTTCACGCTCGGTCGACCGACAGACGACGGGGCCACCGAGGGGGATCATCGACAATCGGCCGCCCGCCAACTGGCAAAGCTGCGCCGACCGGTCAAGGCGGAGTTGCTGTCGGAAGCGCCGCCATTCCCCAATCTGATTACCTACCTTTGGATCTGGTTCTGGGAGATCCACAACGGCTGCGGATCGAACGGCTGGGGTCCGGCCGAGATCACTTGGCGCGATCTCAGCGCTTGGTCGGAATTGACCGGGAACTTCCTCGAGCCGTGGGAATGCGCCGCGCTCATGCAGCTGAGTGCGTCCTACGTGCGCATCCGCTCGGCGAAGAAGCCGGGCGCCACCTAAGCACCCGATGCAGGAATGCGAGGCCCTCTACGAGGGTAAAGAGAGTGATGGCAGCGCTCTGACCGACTGAGCTACGTTCTACTCTGGGTGCTATCCGCGGTCGCCCATTTGAAACGAGTGGATTCGAACCACCGACCTCTGCCTACAACGACTGTACACTGTTGTCCCAGCGGCGATCAACCAGGTAGTGACGCATTTTGAGTTAGGGTGGTGCCGATGCGTGAAATTAGATGGACGCTCATTCGCCTTAGAGAGGACGCTATCGCCCGAAGAATGTTCGATCTAGCCGAAGCCTATGGCTGGTCGGCAATTCGCCTCGGCTCCGAAATTCTCGCTCAGGAATATAAATGAGCGGCGAGTCGACGTGGTTGATCTTCCTCGCAATTGGTTGGGCTGCATCCTGCTGGTATGCGTATTCTCTTGGTCGCCTCCGCGGAACGACCGATGGTTTGCGCGAAGCCAATGAGTCATGGCGGAGCGCCCATGAAATCTGTGGCCTCGTTTGCAAAGATGCGCACAGTGCCGCTGACCCGGGATAGGCCACCATGACAGACGTCGTCCAACAAGCGATTTACCGGATGGGAGTCGAGGGCGTCGAGAAGCTCAACGCCGCCGGCGCCGCCATCGATAATACGGCCGTCAAGGAAGAGAAGCTCACCCGGGCGACACGGACGTCGGGCGACGCCATGGGCCAACTCCTCGGCCGGCTTGACGCGCGCGTCCGCGCCGAGCGTGCGCTCCAGAACGCCCTGCAACAGGTTAATCGCTTCGAGGAAGAGGGCATTGGAACTGCGGGAGAGCGAGCCCAAGCAATCAACGCCGCGACCATGCGCTACAATGAGTCGATTCAGCGGATCAGCGGGACCAAGGCGCAGGATACTTTCCTCGGCGCCGGCAACGCGGCAAGACTTTCGGCCTTCCAGATCCAGAACCTGTCGTTCCAATTGCAGGACGTCGGGCAGGCAGTCCTCACCGGGCAACCGCTGTTTCGGACCTTCATCCAACAGGGCTCGCAGATTGCCCAGATCTTCGGACCGGGCGTCGGCGTGGCGGGGGCTATTCGCGCGGTCGGAACTGGAGTTGCTCAGTTCCTCCTCAATCCGCTCAATCTTCTTGTTCTCGGGTTTGCCGGAGCCGTTGCCGGTGCGGGTGCGCTCTTCACGCTTCTTCGTGGCGATACGACGTCGACCGTCCTCGAGAAGCATGAAGACGTCATCAAGAGCATCAAGGAGCGATGGGAAGAGGCCGAGGATGCCGCCGTTCAATATGGCGAGCGGGCCCAGGCCGCGATCACTTTCGAGGGCCGCCAGAACATCGTCGGTTTGCAGGATCGCGCTGATTCCGAACTCTTAAGCCTCCGATCGACCCTGAATGCCATCGAATCGATTGCCCGCGTGCGCCGTGTTTTCGGCGGCGTCGGCGACCTCGGCGCGGGGCCAGTATCGGAGATCGCCAACCGCCTGGCAGAGGATCTCCGCGACGGCACGGCGGACATCCAGGCCTACAATGCCGAGGTCGAGAAACTCGCCAACAGCGACCCTGCCGACAAGGGGCTGCAGAAGCTCGCGAAGCGCTTCACTGACCTGACAAAGGAGGTGACAAGCCTCGTCGAGGCGAGCAAGGAAGCCAACAAGCAACTGTACGAGTTGACGCTGCTCGGGGCTCGCACGACGGCCGCAGCCAACGCCCGCGAATTCATCGGGCGGAACGCCCAGGAGGCGATCGAACTCAGGAATCGGCAGGCCGCCGCGCTGCAGGGTGTCTTTGCCCGTTCACCGGGAGAAAAGGCGGCCGCTGCAGCAGCAGGCGTCCTCGCGGCTCCGGTCGATCCGAACGAGAGCGCTGAGGGGCGCAATCTCCGCGCTCAGAATGCGGCCGCGCTCGCCTTGGCAACGGCGGAGCATGCCCTATCCGAGGCGCAGCGCGAGCGGAAGCGGAGCCTCGACGAGGCCATGCTGTCCGCCGCGCTCGATCTCGATCTCCTCGGCAAGAGCGTCGGTGCCACCACCGCGCTCCGGATGGAATATCAACTCACCGCGCAACTCCGCGCCGAGGCAGCGAAGAACGGCACCGTGATCGATCAGCGCGAGATCGAACTGATCAAGGAAAAGACTGCTGCTATTGGTGCCTATGCTCAACAGTTGGCGGAAGCCAATGCGCTGCGTGACGCCCAATTCGCCCGCGAGCAATTCGGCCGTTCGCCGATTCAACAACAGGTCGCTGGCGCGGTTAGAAGCATCTATGGCGACGACTATGCCCAAAACCTGCATGGTGCGGTCGCCTCGCAGGTCCGCCTGAACGAGCAGATCAAGCTCGGCGCGGATCTGGCTAAAGATTTTGTTGGCGGCTTCGCTTCAGATCTTCAGAACGGAGTCTCGGCCGTCGAAGCGCTCGGCAATGCGTTCGATCGACTCAGCGCGCGCCTGATCGACATGGCCCTTGATCAGGCGATCAACATGCTGTTCGCCAATCTATTCGGAGCATTTGGTGGCGGAACGGTGTCGGCTGGCATTGGCTTCCATGCCAAGGGCAATGCCTTCGACAGTGGGAATGTCATTCCTTTCAGGCGCGGCGGTGTGATCGACCGACCGACTCTTTTCCCGATGGCCCGCGGCATGGGCTTGATGGGCGAGGACGGCCCGGAAGCGGTTATGCCGCTCAAGCGTGGTGCCGACGGTCGGCTCGGCGTCGAGGCCGGAGGTGGCGGTGTGAAGGTCGAAGTCGTCAACGAGATCGTCAACAACAACGGCAGCGAGGTCAGGACCGAACGTCGCCGCGACGGCAACCGGGAGATCAACCGGATCATCATCGGTTCGGTGCAGACCGGAGCGGCGCGCGGCGATCTTGATGGCGTCCTTGGCGGACGCATGGGCGCCCGCACCCGGGTCAGCCGGACGAGCTGATCATGCCCTCATGGCCGGCTACCCTTCCAACGGCGCCGCTGGTCGACGGCTTCTCGGCGCGCCGGCAGGACAACAAGATCCAGTTCAAGCCTGAGGTCGGCGACGCCAAAGTACGCCGCCGCTTTACCGGCGTGGTCAAGGAATTCACGGCCGTTTTCGAACTCGACGACGATCAACGCGGTTATCTCAACACCTTCCACGACACGACGCTTGAGGACGGAACCCAGACCTTCACCTGGACGGATCCGGAAAGCCGGGACTCCGCCACGTTCCGATTCATAGCGCCGCCCCAGTGGGCGGCGATCAGCGGCCTCATCTGGCGGGCGACCTGTCAGATCCAGCGGATACCCTGAGCATGTCGAAATTCACCGGGCCGCTTCGGCTGGAACATCTCGATGCCGACTGGAAGCGCTGGAAGCTCCTCGAGCCTCTGGTCTGGGAGATCGACACGCTCGGCTCCGGCAAGGAGATTGTCGTCGAGGCGGGCTTCATCTTCGATGGCGCCACGACCCCGCGACTGATCTGGGCAGTGCTTCCGCCGACCGGTGCCTATATGCGCGCCGCCGGCCTTCACGATCGGTGCCTCGAGTGGTTGAAGGCGGGAACGCCAAACCCATATGCGCCGACACGGCGCAAGGCCGATCGGCAATTCCTGTTGGCGATGAAGGCCTGCGGCGTCAGCTTCCTCGTTCGCTGGGCCATGTATCTCGGCGTCAGGGCCTACGCGATCTGGCGAGGCCGATGACATGCCGCGCTCGATTTCGACGGCGTTCCGCACTGCGATCGAGCGGCAGCATTCGGACGACGCCGCGCTCGAGCTCGTCTGGATCCAGCATCCCGACCTGATCGAAGCCATGGGCTTCGCCAACAACACCGAGGACGTCGTTTCCAACGGGCGGACCTATCTCGGCTTCCCGTTCGAACTGACCCGGCCGGACGAAAGCGACGGCCAGGCGCTCGGCTCGATCTCGATCCAGAACGTCGACCGCGAGATCGGCGACGAAGTTCTCGCCCTCGACGGGCCGCTGACGATCTCGCTCTATGTCGTGCTCGCCGATGATCCAAACGAGATCGAAATCGCGATCGAGGATCTGGTGCTGCGCGGCGTCGAAGGCGATGCCATGACGATCAGCGGCGATATCGGGCTCCGCTACGATCTGGCGACGATTGCTTATCCCGGCCTCCGGGCGACACAGGTGCGCTGCCCGGGGCTGTGGAGGTGAGGCCATGGCGGATGGACAAGCCTACGCGCTGATCAAGCAGAACAGGGTCGTCAACCTCGTCGCTTGGGATGGGGTGACGCCCTATGAGCCGGACTGCGACGAGATCGTTCTGTGGTCAAGCCTGCCGGAAGGCGTCCAGATCGGCTGGCTCCGCGATGATGAGGGTAACTGGGCGGCGCCGGAATGAGCGGGACGTGGGCGTCGGCCTATATCGGCCTGCCGTATCGTGCCAACGGCCGCGAGCGCGACGGTGTCGATTGCTGGGGCCTGGTGCGGCTTGTCCTGGCCGAGCACGCGGCCGTCGACGTGCCGGACTATGGCGAAGTCGACGCGGCGGACCTGTTGCGGGTCGCAGGCAGGTTCCGGCGGGACTCGCAGTCCGGTCCCTGGCGGCGAGTAGAGCCTGATCAGGATCAAGCTTTCGACGTCGTGCTGATGAAGGCACGGGTTCGCGAGAACGATCGTTTCGCGCGAGTTCCGGCCCATTGCGGCGTGATCGTCAGGCCGGGGTTCATGCTGCACATCCAGAAGAAGACCATGTCGGCCATCGTGCCCTATCGCGATAGCGACAGCGCCCGGGCCCATGTCTCGGTCGTGCATCGGGTGATCGGCGTCTACCGCCACGGGGCGCTGGCATGAACGCGATCGTCCGGCCGATTCCGGTCGCCTTCGGCCGCAAGCCGTTCGGTGCCGCAGTCGACCGGTTCGTCGCGCTGGAAGGTGCGACCCTCGCCGAGATCGCGGCGCAGGTGCCGGATCTGCCGAGCCGGTTCTGGTCGGAAGGAATCATCTGCATCAACGGCGATCCGGTCTACCGGGAGGTCTGGCATCTGGTCCGGCCTCGCAGCGACAGCCGTAAACCGCTCGGGATCACGCTGCACCTGCCGCTGCATCGCGGCGGTGGCGAGGACGGCGGTGGCGGTGGCGGCAAGTCGGCGCTCGCCGTGGTCGCCTCGATCGCGCTCTTGGCGGCAACCGCCTTCGTCAGCGCGGGCTTCGGTGCCGGCATTGCCGGCGGGTGGTTCGCCGCCGGCTCGGTTTCGGCGAAGGCTCTCGCCGCCGGCATCAGCATCGCCGGGTCGCTCGCCATCTCGGCGGTGTTTGCGCCGCCGAAACAGCCGCTGGCTCTCAGCCGCGGTGGTGATGACGATCGTGATCTCGGCTCGGCGAGCCTTGAGCAGAATGTGGCGGAGCGCGGGGCTACCCTGCAGCACGCCATCGGCACGGTGAGGGTGTTTCCGAATCTGATTTCCCTGCCGCTGACCGAGATCATCGACGATGACGAATACGTCGAGGCGGTCATGGCCCTGGCCGGGCCGCACCTCATGGAGGACATCCGCCTCGGCGACGTGCTGTCTACCGACCTCGAGGACGTCGAATACGAGATCCGCGAGGGCTGGGTTGATGACACTGCGCTGACACTGGTCACCCGCCAGGGGTTCGAGGATCAGCCCAACGTCATTCTCGCCGAGTACAAGTGGGAGGCCTCGCCCGACGATCATCTCCTCGAGGATCAGGATTCGCCGTCGAATTCGTTGCCTTTCTGGTCGGGGACGACGGCGCGGGATGAGCCCGACGAGATCTGGCTGTCGCTGTTCTGGCTGGAAGGCCTCTACGACGAATCGTCGGCGGTCGATCAGAGATTGCCGGTCCGCTTCCGCATTCGCCTGGTCGGCGCTTCGACCTGGATCAACCTTCCGGAGATCCACTTCATCGGCCATCGCCAGACGCTGATCCGGAAGATGGTGAAAATCTTCTGGGCAACAGCGGGAACGGAACCAAGCCCGCCGACCACCGAGGGCCCGGTCGCCGCCTATAAATCGGTGCCGGTGCAGACTACCTCTGGCGGCCCGGCAAGCGGCGGCTGGACAGCGCATGCACATTTCGGTGCAGGCGGTGCCATCACCGATACCGACAACGTCCATCTCTATGCGGACCGCGTCGAATTCTACCTCGACGAGGCGACCTTCCCCAAGGGCACCTACGAAATCCAGGTGATCAAGGGGCAGTTGATCACCGACAGCAACTTCACGGCGTCGACCTACAATTACTCGGGCATCGATATCCCGGACCTCTTCGGCTACTACCTGTCGTCGGGTCAGGCACGCACGGTCAAATCGCAGGCCGACCTGCACAGCAAGATGGCGCTGGCGCGCATCGCCTCGGTGTGGAACGAAGCACCGCTCGCTGCGGACGACCGCCTCGCCAAGATTGCCATCAAGGTCAAGAACCGTCGGGCCGACCGACTGAGCGTCATGGCGTCGGCTTACGTCCGGGATTGGCGCGACGGCGAATGGGGCCATTGGACGACGTCGTCGAATCCGGCACCGCACTACCGCGCCGCGCTGATCGGTTATCTCAACCGGCGGCCGCTCAAGGCCACCCAGATCGACAACGAAAGCCTGGTCGCGTGGCGGGCCTTCTGCAACGGCCAGGATCTGAAGTGCAACGTCGTCGTCCAGGACTCCTCGGTGGCCGATGTGCTGCAACTTCTCGCCTCGGCCGGTCATGCAACCCCGCGGGCGATGCCCTACGGCGTCGCCTGGGAATATGACCGCTCGGCCGAGGACCCGATCCAGACTTTCTCGCCGATCAATTTGGCCGGCTACCGCTTCGAAAAGGCCTATCCGACCCTGCCCGACGGCTTTCTCGTCACCTTCCTGGACGAGGATAATTTCTACCGGCCGAAAGAAATCCGGGTCTATCGCGACGGCGTCGATACCACCGATCCGGATCTCGTCCTCGAGGCGATCGAGTACCGCCAGATCACCGATGAAACGCTGGCAACGATGCGGGCGCGGCTCGACCTCCGCCAGGCAGAGCTCCGAAACGTCTTCCACACCATCGAGACCGACGTCGAATCGGTCCTCTGCCGCCGCGGCGACCTGATCGGTTTGCAGCATGATGTTCTCGACCGCCGCGCCGGTTTTGCGCGTATTGCGGAAGTAACGACGGCGGCCGGGCTGGTGACCGGACTCACCCTCAATAATGCCATCCCGGTGACGACCGAGACCGACTATCTGAACGATGTCGTCGATGTGCCCTCGGTGCCGGACCTGACCGATCTCGGCGTCCGGACCGGGGTGGTGATTCGCCTCGACGACGGCTACGGCACGGTCATCACCAAGGAAATCTCGACGGTGTCCGGGACGACCGACACGATCGCTTTTGCGACGCCGTTCGCGGCACCCTCCGGCCTGTCGGAGGGTTGCTGGCTGGCGTCGGGCAAGCTCGAATCCGAATTCCGCCGGATGATCGTCAAGGACGTGCTGCCGTCGCGGGAGCTCGGCGCGACCATCGTCATGGTCGACGAGGCCCCCGGCATCCATCCGCTGACCGAATAGTTCCGCCTCCCCTTTTTAGTCGCGCTCCAGCGTCCGGCGGGTTTCGCCGAGCGAAGGATTCCCCATGACCGCAAACCGTCTCTCGGCATCGGCGTCGACCCCGACGTCCGGCGCCGACTACATGGACGACGTCGCGGCGGAAATCATCGCGCTGTGGGCGCGCTCGGCCGACACGCTCACCAATGTCGCCGGCACCAATGCGATCACGGCAACGGCCAGCGTATCGATCTCGGCCTATACGGCGGGATTGGCCTTCTGGCTGATTCCGGTCAACGCCAACACCGGCGCGGTGACGGTTAACGTCGACGGGGTCGGCGTGACGGATCTCCTCGATCGCGCCGGCGACCCCTTGGTTGCGAACGCGCTCGAGGCGGACGGGCTCTATCTCATCGTCAGGAGCGGCAGCGCGTTCCGGCTCTTCGATGCGGCGCCGACGGCGAGCTCGGCCCTCGTCGGTGCCGATATCCAGCAGTTCGATCTGAGCGGCACCTGGACGAAGCCGGCCGATTTTCCCGACGACGCGATCGTCGAGATCGAGGCCTGGGGGGCCGGCGGTGGCGGCGGCGGCAACGGCACCGGCGGCGGCGGGGGCGGCGGCGGCTACAAGCGCCGGACGATGACGATCGGCGATCTCGGCGCTACCGAGACGGTGACGGTCGGCACCAGCGCGATCAGCACGGCGGGGGGCAATTCGAGTTTCGGCTCGCATGTCACCGCTTACGGCGGCGGCGCGGGCGCAAATTCCGCGTCGGGCGGTGGCGGTGGCGGTGGCGGGCTGACATCGGCCGGGGCCAGCGGCAGCGGCTCGACGGGTGGTGCCGGTGGTGGGCCGAACCCCGGCGCCGCCGATGCGGATGCGATGCTGGGCGGCGGCGGCGGTGGCACCAGCGGTGCGACTGAAGCTGGCGGCAAAGCGCTTCACGGTGGTGGTGGTGGCGGCGCGGGGGATGCGGGCAG
>Ga0155549_1167_pt3 | contig 10794 bp, 9 predicted proteins | sample RifCSPhighO2_12_FD_107206 | JGI IMG/M metagenome (GOLD analysis project Ga0155549, IMG submission 107206) | Alphaproteobacteria bacterium RIFCSPHIGHO2_12_FULL_63_12
AAATTCTTCCTCGCGCGGATGCTCCCCGATACGAAATCCCACCTCGCGAAACTGAAAACCGGCGCCGAGCCGTTGATGACGCTCAGCGCCGAGGCGTTTTAGGGCGGGGCGCGGCCGGCGCAAACGATAGGTCAGGCGAGCCGATGGCGCGCCGGAGCGAATTGCCGCGCCGGTAAAACGCCGATAACCTCCCCGCCCTCCGCCATAAGAAGAAGGGATCAGGGCTCATGCGCCATCGCACCACACGTCATCTGACGCTCATTTTGCTTGCCTCCGTGTCGCTCGCCGCCTGCGGCAAGAAGACCGCGCCGGCGCCCGACGCCGCAGTCGAGGCCGCGCTCGGCGCCGAGGCGATCGCCGCCGAATCGGACCGGCTCAATCAGTGGTTCGATGCGAAATTCGAAGAGCAGCTCGACTTCTCCCCGATCCAGCGCACCTTCCTCGGCGACAAGAAGGACTACGACAAGATCGACGATCTGTCGGAAGCGGGCGAGGACGCGCAGCTCGCCTGGATGCGCGCGGCGGCGGCGGAGATGAAATCCTCGTTCGATTACGACAAGCTCTCGCCCGAGGCGAAGACTTCCTATGACGTCTGGCTTTATCAGCTCGATCGCGCCGAAGCGGCGGCGAACTTCCGCCGCGACCAGTATGTCTTCACGCAGATGCAAGGACCGCAGGCGTTCCTGCCGCAATTCCTGATCGTCTTCCACAAGGTCGACGAGCCGGCGGACATGGACGCCTATGTCGCCCGGATCGGCGGCGTCGCGCGCGGCATCGACCAGCTTCTCGAGCAGGCGAAGACCAACGCCGCCGCCGGCGCCCGTCCCCCCCTCTTCGCGTATGAAGGCGTCATCGCGCAATCGAAGAACGTCATCGCCGGCGCGCCGTTCACGGCGGGTCCCGACAGTCCTGTCTTCGCCGACGTCAAGACCGAGATCAAAACGCTGCTCGACGCCGGCAAGATCGACGCGGCGAAAGCTAGCGCACTTGAGGCCGCCGCGAAAACCGCGCTGGTTGAAAAATTCGGCCCCTCCTACCAGGCGCTGATCGACTGGTTCGAGGCCGACAAGGCGAACGCCGACAAAATCGCGACCGGCGTCGGCAAGCTCCCCAATGGGAAAGCGTTTTACGAAATGCGCCTCGCCAGCGCGACGACGACGGACATCACCCCGGACGAAGTCCATGCCTATGGCCTGTCGGAAGTCGCGCGCCTTCACGGCGAGATGGAGAAAATCAAGGAAAAAGTCGGCTACAAGGGAACGCTGCAGGAATTTTTCACCTACATGCGCGACGACGACCAGTTCTTTTATCCGGATACGGACGAAGGGCGTCAGGCGTATATCGACGCCGCGACCGCGCATCTCGACTTCATCAAGGCGAAGCTTCCCGACTATTTCGGCATCCTCCCGAAGGCCGATCTCGTCGTGAAACGGGTCGAGCCGTTCCGCGAACAGAAGGGCGCCGCGCAGCATTATTTTCAGGGAACGCCGGACGGCTCGCGGCCGGGCGTTTATTACGCGCACCTCTCCGACATGCGCGCGATGCCCAAGCCCCAGCTTGAGGTTGTCGCCTATCATGAAGGGCTTCCCGGCCACCACATGCAGATTTCAATCGCGCAGGAAGCGACCGGCGTTCCGAAATTCAGAACGCAGGCGGGGTTCACCGCCTATAGCGAAGGCTGGGGCCTTTATTCCGAGCTTTTGGCGAAAGAGATGGGCGCTTACGAGGATCCCTATTCCGATTTCGGGCGGCTTTCGGCCGAACTCTGGCGCGCCATTCGTCTCGTCATCGACAGCGGCGTTCACGCCAAGGGTTGGACCGAGCAACAGGCGGTCGACTATTTCCTCGCCAATTCGCCGTCGGCGGAAGGCGCGATCCGTTCGGAAGTCCAGCGCTACATTGTGTGGCCGGGCCAGGCGACGGCCTACAAGATCGGCATGCGGAAGATTCTCGAAGTGCGCGAGAAAGCCAAAGCCGAGCTGGGCGAAAAGTTCGACATCAAGGGCTTCCACGACACGGTGCTCGGCGGCGGCGCCTTGCCGCTCGGCGTTCTCGAGCGGCGCGTCGACGAGTGGGTTGCAGCCCAAAAGGCCTGATCGCGGCGCCGCCGAATTCGAAATGCGATTTCGGCGGCGCTATTTCGTAAGGTGGACGCTGACGATCTCGTCCGCGATCTTCTGAAACGCGGTTTCGAGCGCCTTGGAATCGGCGGCGTAGAAGAAGTGCGCCTCGTCGCTGGCGCAGTTTTTCAATAGATCATAGGTCTTGGTGCCGGGGCCGGCGTCAGCGCTGACCGCGATTGAAAAAATTTCGATGCCGAGCGTTCCGTAGGCTTTCGCGTTGTCGCACGCTTCCATGGAGACCTTGTAAAGGTCATCGGCGACGTCGGACCAGCTCGCGGGGTTGGAGCCGAAGGGGTCCGAATCGCGGATGAAGCCATAAGCGGAAAATTCGTCCCTCGCGCCGTAGGTCGTGAGTTTCTTCCCGGCGAGGCCGAAATTCTGCGGATCGAATTCGAAGGGCGTCACCGAATTCGTCGCCGCGTTGCAGGTCGGGCGCGTGCCGTACTCGGCTTCCGTCGTCTGTTCGCCGTCGGTGAGGACGACGATGATCTTGCGAACTTTTTTGCTTTCGGGCTCGCCTTGCGTGAAGGGTTCGGATTCCGACAGCACGCGCATCCCCCAGGCGACGCCGGGCGCGATGATCGTGCCCATGTTCGATTCAGCGGTCAGCTTGTCGATCGCCGATTTGACGGCGCTCGGATCTTCCTCCAGCGGCGTGATGGCGTGGCGCACGCAATTATAGTTCGGCCCGGCGGTCTGCGCCTTGTAGACGCCGATCGGGTTGGTGACGACTGACAGATAGCCGCTGTTCGTTCCGTCCGACCTGTTGGAGCAGCTGCCGCCGGAATTCGGCTCCGGCGGCCAGATATAGGCGTGCCATTTGCCGTCGGCCCCCGATGAAAACTGGTTATAAGCATCGCTGTTGGCGCCGGCGCCGGCGCGTTCGAGAACGCAGCCCGCCCAGCTTGTGCCCGCGAACAGCGCATGCGTCGACTCCGTGACGAAGGACGTGTTCGCGGCGCCGACATTGACGTTCATGTTGAAGGGAACGATCGCGTAAGCTGGCGGCGACGACGGGACCGCGTTCTTGTTGACAGTGTCGATCAGGGTTTTCGTCGATTGTTTCAGAACGTTGATGCGCCGATCGACACCCATAAAGGCGCGCATCGATCCCGAAACATCCAGCACGAACGCGATTTCGGGGCGCCGGACCGACTGGGCGGCGACGGCCGAGGCGTTGATGTCGATGGAGGAAAAACCGATCAGCTTGGCGAATTTGGTGGCGACGCGGCCGCTGGCGTCAATTTTGACGACGCCGTCCTCGGAAAGGTCGACCGTAACCGTCGGCGGTTCGATGAATTCGTGGTCCGGCGGCATGGCGGCCGCGAAAACCGTCCCGGCGACCGCTTCGCGCTTTGTATCGTCCAGCGACGGGACGGACGCCGCGAGCACGGCGCTGTCGGCCGCCGCCTGCATTTCCACCCTGACCGCATTGGCGTAGCTGAAATCGACGCCGCCGCCGACCGCACCGACCAGAAGCGCGAACATCAAGGCGGCGATAATCGCAATATTGCCCGATACGTCTCGAAATAATTTTCGCATAGGAAAAATGTCGACCGAATACAAATTCGGACGACGATAACGCGACAAGCCTTTATCGCGGCTTAACAAATTTTACGCGATCATTAATCTTGCGTTTACGATCCGCGTTCAGGCGCGCAGTTCACGCCATTCGGGATGCCGGCCGAAGACGCGATCGACATAGGGGCACACGGGGTCCACCTTGCGGCCGGTCGCCCGCGCGTCTTCAACGGCTCTGGTGACGAGGGCGAGCGCGACGCCGCCGCCGCGCGCGTCGATCGGCACAAAGGTCGAATTGATGATCATCTTGTCATCCTCGCCGAGCGAATAGACAAGTTCAGCTTCGCCGGCGCTGGTCACCATCCAGTAGCGGCCGCGGTTGTCTCGTTCATTGTGGCCGATTTTTATCGCCGGCCGGGTTTCTGGTTTTGCAACGGGCTTGGTCATCGGCTGTAATGCGGGGGTCAATTCAACTCTCCAATTTTTGACGCCTTGCTAGCCACCCCGCAATCTTGTTGGCCTCTCCGGGTAAATCTTTCAAGTCACATTCCCATGAAATTTTTATACGCCATCCGTGACGCTGCAACGCAACAATCGCATCGTGATCACGTTTCCTGTTGCGCGCGATCTTCGAGCGCCAGTATTCTGCGTTGGTCTTCGGGGCCCGCGCCCCGCGCACGCAGTCATGGCCGTGCCAAAAACATCCGTGTACGAATATAACCGCCCGGTGTTTGGGGAAAACGATGTCCGGCCTGCCGGGCAGGGTTTTCACATGGAGGCGGTAGCGAAAGCCTTTGGAGAACAGCGCTTTTCTAAGCGCGATCTCGGGCTTCGTGTCCTTCGCCTTCACCGCGCGCATGATCTCGGAGCGCTTCTCGGCCGGAAAGATATCGGTGCGCTTTTTCCTGCGGCTCATGCCGCCTTTTGCGCGCGCGCCAGCATCGGCTCAAGCACATTTTCGGCGAGCCAGGCGACGACCGGCGGCGCGACGCCGTCGCCGACGAGTTTCAATGCGGCGGTCGCGCCTGAGGGAAGGATATAGGTATCGGGGAGCCCCATCGCCCGCGCCGCTTCGCGCGCCGTCATCAGGCGCGAGCGCACCTTGCCGCCGTCGATCGCAAAAATAATCTGGCGGGAGGAGCCCCCGGCGGCTGTCCTGACGCATCCTGCAATCCCGTCGAAGCGGGCTTCGATGCGGACGCGCCTTGCGCCGTCTTCGTCGCGAACGCGACGAAAGGCGGCGCCGACATGGCGGGCGCCGCTCGCCTGCAGCTCGCTGATGACGGCGCGCTGGCGCGCGACCATCTGCGAAAGCCGCTCGCGCGTCGCGCTCGCAGCGTCGAACGCGGCGTCGTCGTCGAGGATGTCGATGAGGGCGAGGTTTCGACGGCGTCCCGGCGCGGCGGCGATCCAGCGCCAGCGCGCGCGCGACTCGGGCGACAGCTTTTCAACCGCCGCCGCCAGCGCCGGCGGCGTGGAGGGCGGCGCCGCGCGCGTGAAGATCGACGCATCGGCCGCCCGTGCGCCGATGATAAAGAGGCGCGGCCGCGACTGCGGGACGAAATCGGCGGCGTTAAGGACAAGGCCGCTCACCAGATAGCCGCGCGCCGTCATCAAGCCGACAACGCGCGCGAAATCGGCGCCGTCGTTCGAGGTCAAAAGTCCCGCGACATTTTCAACAACGAGCAATCGCGGCGCGCGCCCTTTTTCATCCAGCGCCTCGATCAGTCGCCAAAAGCCGAAAAAGGCGCCGCTGCGGCGGGCGCCGAGCCCCCCGCGCGCGCCGGCCAGCGACAAATCCTGACAGGGCGACGACGCCCAGGCGAGATCGGCCTGATCGGCCGGCAGGTCGGCGAGGCTGAGCGCGTGAATATCCCCCGCGACATGATGGGCGAGCCCGAAATTGGCGCCGTAGGCGGCCCGCTTCATCGGGTCGAAATCATTGGCGAAGATCGGCCGCCACCTCTGGCCGAGCCCGAGCGCCGCCATGCCGCCGCCCGCGAAGAACTCGAGAAAGGTGAACTCCCCGCCGCCCGACAAACCCGATCGCTCCCTTGCCAAGCCGGCCCGCGCGCCGCCTTCTCTCCGAGGATGGGGCGACCCTCCAACTGTTCTGTCGCGGATTCAACGGCTTGCCCCCGGCGGCGTTGACGAGGCGGGCGAACACTTCAAGGACTTCATCCCTGGAACGGTCGAATGGCGACAGGACGGATGTTGCTCAGAAAAGTCGATGCGGCGCTCGTCTTCGCGGGGGCGGCGGCGATGGTGTTCGCCGTCGCGGCGCTGGCAACGGTTGGGGCGGCTGAGCCAGGAGGCAATCTCGAAGACGTCCAGATCGGCGAGCGCGGCGAGATCTTGCGCGTCGCGCTCATCTGTTCGACGCGCTGCGACGTGGTTCCGGACGCGGGCGTCAATTTCAGGATCAACGGCGTCGTCGCCGATCTCGATGTCGATCTTGGCTCCCGCAGTTCGCTGGCGCGACGGCTGAGGATTGTCGCCGAAGACGGGGCGAGCCTCGTCAAACTCGATCCCGCCGCGCGCATCAATGAAGCCCGCGTCGTCTCTTGCCGCTCCGACACCGGGCTCGCGCCCTGCATCGAATACAGATTCGATCCGCCATCGCCGGTCGCCGGAAAGGCCGCGCCCGCCGCCGCGAAGATCGCCGCGCCTTCTCCCGCCATTCGCGATGACAGCGCCGCCGGCGAGCGCGCGGGCGCGATCGAAAAGCGCGACGACATGCCGTTCATCGGCGCGATCATTCTCTCGCCGGGCCCGGTCCTTCGCGAGGAGCCGGCGGGCGGCGTCCCGCACCTGCCGCAGTTTGCGCCGCCCGAGCGGCCCGATCGCTCCCTTGCCAAGCCGGCCCGCGCGCCGCCTTCTCTCCGAGGATGGGGCGACCCTCCAACTGTTCTGTCGCGGATTCAACGGCTTGCCCCCGGCGGCGTTGACGAGGCGGGCGAACACTTCAAGGACTTCATCCCTGGAACGGTCGAATGGCGACAGGACGGATGTTGCTCAGAAAAGTCGATGCGGCGCTCGTCTTCGCGGGGGCGGCGGCGATGGTGTTCGCCGTCGCGGCGCTGGCAACGGTTGGGGCGGCTGAGCCAGGAGGCAATCTCGAAGACGTCCAGATCGGCGAGCGCGGCGAGATCTTGCGCGTCGCGCTCATCTGTTCGACGCGCTGCGACGTGGTTCCGGACGCGGGCGTCAATTTCAGGATCAACGGCGTCGTCGCCGATCTCGATGTCGATCTTGGCTCCCGCAGTTCGCTGGCGCGACGGCTGAGGATTGTCGCCGAAGACGGGGCGAGCCTCGTCAAACTCGATCCCGCCGCGCGCATCAATGAAGCCCGCGTCGTCTCTTGCCGCTCCGACACCGGGCTCGCGCCCTGCATCGAATACAGATTCGATCCGCCATCGCCGGTCGCCGGAAAGGCCGCGCCCGCCGCCGCGAAGATCGCCGCGCCTTCTCCCGCCATTCGCGATGACAGCGCCGCCGGCGAGCGCGCGGGCGCGATCGAAAAGCGCGACGACATGCCGTTCATCGGCGCGATCATTCTCTCGCCGGGCCCGGTCCTTCGCGAGGAGCCGGCGGGCGGCGTCCCGCACCTGCCGCAGTTTGCGCCGCCCGAGCGGCTTGCGCCCCCGAAAACGCCTCCAAAATCGTCATCCGCGCCGTCGCCCGAGGCGAACGCCATTCCGGCGAATGTCGATATCGCGCGCCCGTCGCTGATCGCCGTCGATCGCGCTGGAACCATCGGCGCCGGCGCCGCTTTCGACATCAGACGCGAGGCAACGGAGCTTCTCGGCAAGACTTTCAGCGTCGGCGCCTGCGAGGGCGCAAAAGCGCGCCTTCAGAACGACGCCTGGGCGCTCGATGCGATGATCGATCTTGCCTATTGCAAGGCGGCGGATGGAAAACTTGAAGAAGCGGACGCCGATTTCGCGCGCCTCCTCGCCTACACGCCCGACAATTACGAAGCGCTGGTCGGGCGCGGCATGATCGCCATCGCGGCGGGCGAGCGCGAAATTGCGCGCGCCTTTTATCAAGACGCGCTGAACGCCTTGCCGCCGATCGCCGAGAGCGACCGCATCGTCGCGGCGATGGATCGGATCTAGCGCGCCGGGCGCAAGGTGCAAAGGTCCGCCGCCGCGCCGTCGAGCGGCTCGTTTTTCGCGCTCTCGCCGCGCGCTTGGTTCAGCGCTGCTGAAACGATCGGCTCCTTGAAGAACATGTCGAAGAGCCGCGCCTTCACCGGATCGCCCTGCGTGAAGGCCGACTCATCGGCGGAAAAGTCGATGGTCAGCGGCGCTGCCGCCGAATGCGCGGCCGCCTGTTCAGCGACATGATCGAGCAATGTCGCAAGACGGCCGAGGTAAGATGCATCCGTCATGATCGCGCCGTGTCCGGGAATGACGGTCGCGGCCGGCAGTCCCGCCAGCTGGCGGACGACGCGCGCCCAGTCTTCTGGATAGCTTCCAAAGCCGTATGGAACCGGTGCGACGACGATGTCGCCGGTCGCCAGCACCTTTTCCTTCGGCAGGTAAAGCGCGAGATCGCCCGCCGTGTTGCCTAGCCCCGCGTAAAGCAGAGTCGCTTTTCTTCCGCCAAGATCGATGACAGCCGACTCGTCGATAGCGCGCGTCGGCGGCGTCACCTTCATGCGCGAAAGCTGCGTCTTGTACTCAGGATAGTCGGCGACCATCCGCGCGAAATACGCCTTCTCAGCTTCCGAGAGATCGGAACCATCAAACCATTTGCCGCTTTTGACGGCGGCGCCGACCGCCTCATAGGTTTCGTCGAGCGCCGCTTCCCCTTCTTCGACGCGGCGTTCCGGCCCGTCCGCCATCGCCGCGCAAGTGAAGCGATGCGCAATGATTTCGACGTTTGGAAAGGCGTCGATAATAGGCGCGGCGCCGCGGTGGTGATCGCCGTGCCAGTGGCTGATGACGAGATGCGTCACCGGCTTTTTCGTTTCAGCGCGGATTTTGGCGAGGACTTGTTCGCCCTGCGCGGCGTAGCCGCCGCCGTCGAATACAAGCACGCCCTTCCTGCCGATGACGATCGTCGTATTGGCGACGACCGGATAGCGCAGCGGATCTTCTCGCCCGCCGACGAAGACGCCCCTCGCGACCTCGCGCCAGGTAAGATCGAACAGCCCGTCATCCGCGACGCCGGGAGCGGCGCCCGCGATGAACGCAAAAGCGGCGATAATGAAAAGGCGCATACGGAGCGTCTCCGGGCTGATCACCCATTAGACACCCGTCCGGCGGCCGGCAACAATCTGTTGCGATGACGCGAACGAGTGAAGCGGCGAGCCGTCGCCGGCTCGCCGCTCCTCGTTCGCATCCGTCGGAAAGATTTAGTGTTGCGGCGCTTCTTCGGCCGCCGGGGCGTCCGCCGCCGGTTCATCGGCCGCCGGGGCTGCGTCAACCGCCGGCTCTTCCGCGGCCGGCTCTTCGACGACAACGTCCGCCGCCGGCGCCGCTTCGTCGGCTTTGCCCGGCATGAAGCTCATCGCCTTGTCCTTGACGCCCAGCAGCATGTCTTTGCCGCCCGGCATGTAGAACCACGCGCCCGCAAGCGCCGCGCCGATGATGATGATGAAAACAAGAAGACGACCCATGATGATACCCGCTCCGATTTAACCCGCCCCATGGCGGTTCCAAGGCTTTCGCGGGTTTTTCCCCAGCCCCCGCGCCCCGACGCACTCTAGCAAACCTTAACGCCGGCAGGAAAGGGCTGTGGCCGGCGCTTGTCGCCGCATCGCCGACGAGGCCCTCTTGCTGTGGCTCCACGGTCATAGGCGGCCCGCCGCGCGGCGCCCCAAAGACCAGAAAACCGGGATTTCACCTGTGATTTCGCGTCCGAAGCCGCCGCCGGGCGCGCGAACCGCGTTCAAATTTGCAACTTATTGATTTGGCGCAGGTCCGCCGACGGTCCCGCCGTCCTTGCTGCGGACGGCCTTCATCCAATATCAATTTGAGTTGGGGGGAGTGCGGATGCGAAACACCTCAGCGGCGGCAAGGCGGAAATCCGCATGGGCGGGCCCCTCGCCGGTAACAGCCCTGATCATCGGCCTCGCGCTCGTCATCTGGTTCGCGCAAGTCGTTCCTTCGACGCTCTATTCGGAATGCGCCTACGCCGCCTATTGGGTGAGCGGCTGGTTTTCCTTCACGTCTCTTTTCCAGTGGACGGTGGTCGCGATCGTCGCGGCGACGGTCTTGTGGCTCGTCTCGTTCCTCGATCGCGAACAGCGCCGGTCATGGGGTGAAAAACTTGCGCAGGGCGCCGTTATTCTCGCGCTCGCCTTCTGGGCAGTCGCCATCAAATCCTTCCTTTTTCCCTTCGCCTCGCCGCCGCTTGCGCACACGACGATGGTCGTGAATGCGCTCTTTCCAACCGACGTGCGCCTCGAAACGGAGCTGGCTTCGTTGGACGGCCCTGACGCTCCGCAACGGCCGAATGTCGAGTTTGAAAATCACCCGCTGTCTTATCCGGCGATCAACCGGAAAACCGGCGAGATATTCACGAGCGGCTTTTCTCCGACCGGCGCCGACATGCGACGCCTTGAACAATGTCTCGCCGAACAAAAACGCGCTTTGGCGCAATATGAAAAAGACCGTGAAACGCTGCGCGCCTTCATGGAAGACGAATTCCGCGCGATGAAGCCGGTCCGACCACGCGACTGGCGCGACCAAGAGCTTGACGAGCGCCCGGCGGGGGAACGGGAATAAAGCAACCGCCGCCGCAGGCGGCTCCGAGTTTTCTGGCTCCGGCCCGTGATCCGAAGCACCGCCTTATTACATAAGTTCAAAAGTGATGACCGTCTGCACGCCGCGTCGCCATCGCGGGTCGCCGTTCTCATCGGTCGCCGGCCGATATTCCCATCCCGACACTGAGGCGAGTGCGGCTTTATTGAAACACGCGTTCGTCGAGTCGACGACGCTGGCGTTCACAACGCGTCCTTCGGGGGCGACATCGAATTCGACAGCAACGACCTCCTTCGATTTGGCGCGCGCGAGACATTTTCGGGGATATTGGGGCGGAATTCGGACCCGCGGCGGCGCGTCGCGATCATTATAGGGTTGTGCGGCCGGGGCCGGCAAAACGGCTTCGCCAGCGAGGCGGCGCGACTCGTCTTGCGGCG
>Ga0155549_1074_pt5 | contig 10703 bp, 11 predicted proteins | sample RifCSPhighO2_12_FD_107206 | JGI IMG/M metagenome (GOLD analysis project Ga0155549, IMG submission 107206) | Alphaproteobacteria bacterium RIFCSPHIGHO2_12_FULL_63_12
CAGCGCGCCAAGCCGCCTGCGGAAACCCGCGCCCGCGAAGAAGCGGCGACACCCGCAAAGCCCCTGCCGCCGGTCTCGGCGGCGGCGGAACCGCTCAGGGCCGCCGATCCGGCTTTTGACGAGCGCGCTTTTCTGGACGGCGCCCGCGGCGCGTATGAACTGATCGTTGAGGCGTTCGCGTCGGGCGATCTGAAAAGCATCCGCCGGTTTTTGAGCCCGTCGGTGTTTGAAGCCTTTCGCGCGGCCGTCGCCGCCCGCGAGGCCTCTGGTCACCGAACGGATTTGAAATTTGTCGGGATCGATGACGCCAGGATCGCCGCCGCCCGCGTGGAAGCCGGCGGCCTTGTCGCGGTGACCGATTTCCTCTCCAATCAGGTGCGCGCCACCTATGACAAGAATGGCGCGATCGTCGACGGAGACGCCGCGCGCATCGATCTGGTCAAGGACCGCTGGACGTTTTCCCGGCCGATGAACTCGAGCGATCCGAATTGGATTTTGGTGGCGACAGGCGGCGGCTGATCGGCGCGCCGATTTCCAGGGGCGAGATCATTGCGTCTAAACACCGATAAAGCGCTGGCGGCCGCTTTGGTCGCGTCCCTTCTGACGGCGGTCGGCGCTATAACGTATTCCTTGACGTCGGTATTCGGCGACCGGCCGACGAATTATCCGGACGAAGAATTCGACATCGCCGGCGCCGCGTTTGAGCGCGTGGATTATTCCGAACTGGACGGTTGGCGGCTTGACGAGGCGGACGCAAGCCTGCCGGCGTTCATGCGATCGTGCCGTCGCCTGTCGGATCTGCCCGACAACGCGCCTTTCGCCGTCGCGCTTTCAAAGGCGGGCGCGCCGACGGGCGTCGTCGGCGATTGGCGCGCGGCCTGCAAAGAGGCGCCGCGGGTTTTCGAGCAGCCTTATGCCGACACGAATGCGAAGACGAGCGCGATCAGGGCATTTTACGAATACCATTTCCGGCCGGTTCGCATTTACGCCCGGCTGACTCCGAAACCAGGCGGGGCTGCGCAGGGGAAGGCGGAGCGTTTGTCGCCCCTTGGACGGTTTACCGGCTATTTTGAACCGTTTTACGAGGCGAGCCCTCAACGGACCGCGGTTTATTCGGCGCCGGTCTATGCGCGGCCAGACGATCTTGTGACCGTCGATTTGGGGCTGTTCAGGCCGGAACTTGCGGGGCAGCGCGTCGCCGGCCGAGTCAAAGACGGGGTGCTTGATCCGTACCCAAATCATGCGGCGATCAATGCGGGCGCGATCGTCGGCCGCGCCCGCGTCCTCGCATGGATGCGTCCGACCGATTTGTTCTTTTTGCAGATCCAGGGATCGGGGCGGCTGTCGCTTCCGGCCGGCGAAGTGCGTGTCGGTTATGACGGGGCCAATGGTCGGCCTTATACCGCGATTGGAAGGACGCTGATCGACATGGGTGCGCTCACGCGCGAGGCGGTCAGCATGCAGACAATCCGCGCATGGTTGAGCAACGCGGCCGACGCCGAGGCACGAAAGGTGCGCGAGACAAACGAGTCGTTCGTCTTTTTCCGGATCCTCGACGGGCTTCCCGACAGGAATTTGGGACCGATCGGCGCCGAAGGGACGCAGCTGACGCCCGGCCGGTCGCTGGCGGTCGATCCGGCCTATATCGCCTATGGCGCGCCGGTATGGATATCGATCGACGGCAAGCCGGAGAGCAATAAGGCGCCGGTCCGGCGCCTGCTGATCGCGCAGGACACAGGCGGCGCCATCAAGGGACCCGTGCGCGGCGATATCTTTGTCGGCAGCGGGCCGCTCGCCGGCGACGTCGCGGGCGGGTTCAATGAGCCGGGCGAGATGTATGTGCTGCTGCCGGCGGCAGTCGCCATGCAATTGCCGAAGGCCGAAAAACCGTGAGACGGCGCAGCGTTACCGGCGAGGAGCGGGAATTATGGCGACGCGCGGTTCGCGACGTCGCGCCATTTCGGGGTCGAATGCGAGTCATCGACGCCCCGTCCGACGCGAACGCGCCGCCCGATCCGCTGAGCCGTCCGGCGCTAAGGAGCGCGGCGCAAACCCGCGCCGCCGCGCCGGCGCCATCGCGCCACTTCGTCTTTGGCGGCGGCGATCCGGGCCTTGATCGCGCGGCCGCCGCCCGGCGCATCGGGATCGAACGGACGCTTGATCTCCATGGGATGACGCAGGTTCAAGCGCACCGCGCACTCCTGCAATTCATCGCATCCGCTGTGCATGACGGCGTGCGGCTCGTCCTCGTCATCACCGGCAAGGGACGCGCGCCGACGCCGGAGGCGCGCGGCGGCGTTTTAAGATCGCGATTTCTCGACTGGGTGGAAGAGCCGCCCTTGAAGGGCGAACTCGCGCGCGTCTCGCCGGCGAAGCCGAAAGACGGCGGTGCGGGCGCGTTTTATGTTTTTCTGAAACGGAAAAGCCGGGGAGGCCCCCCGCGCGCCTGAGCGCACGCGGGAAGAATTACTTGCCGCCGCCGATCAACATCCACGCCGCATAGGCCGCGAACGCGACCGGAATGACATAGAGCAGCAGGCGGGAGAGGCGGATGAACCAGGTCTCGACCGCGTCCGCCGCCCAGGCGCTGAGGCCTTCCGACCACCAGCGCCGCTTGCCGGGTTTGGGCAATTGATAGGCGCCATGTTCGATCGGCATCGCCGCAACAACGAGGACGCCGCGGTTTTTCCAGCGCTGGAAAGCCTTCTTCAAGGCGCCGTTGGCGACGGAGTTTTGCAGGCGGCTCGTCAGCGTCGTCACCGGATTGAAGGAGAAATCGTCCGGCGTAAATTCGACATCAATAATCACCGGCGCCGGCTCATGGCCTTCGCTGTCTTCGTCGGTCCGGACGACGGCGTAGCGAACGCCGTGATTGCGCAAATAGTTTTCAAAGTCGCCCGTGGAGGCGGCGGTGCTGTTCCTGAGGAAGCGGAACATCACCCGCACGCCCTGCTTCGCGCCGCCCTGCGCCTGCGTCAGCACCCAGGATAACGCGCCAACGCCAAGTCCCGCGAGCGCCAGCGCAAACCCTGTCTGGGTTACCGTGCCAAGCAGCGCCGGAAGGCTCATCTGTCCCTGATAGCCGGCAAGACCCATCAGGCCGAGCGCGACCATTCCGGCGCCGACCCCAAGCCCGATAGCGCCGACCGTCTTGACCCCGCGCGTTTCAAGCGAGCCGGCCGCTTTCGACAGCGCGCTGAGACGGCGATACCAGTACCGCGTTTTCTGGTCGGTTGTGCGATAGGCGTCTTCGATCAACGTATGGTCAGGGTTCGCCTCGACCACCATGAAGCGCGTTTTCGCCGCCTGCCCGTCATCGTAATTGTGGTCGACGATCACATAATCGGACGAGCGCATGGCGACTTCATAGGGAAGCACCATGCCGAAAAGCTTGCCGCCCTGCGCTTCGGCCCCAAGGCTTGAAAAGAACTTCGTCTCGCCGCTGGTCGGGTCGAAGAAGGTGTTGGTCTGACGCGTCGAATTTGCGGTCGCGCGGGCGCGCCGGGCGAGTTCGCGATGCGGCTCGATCATCGCCGCGGTTTCCTGAACCTCGACGCCGATCGAGCGCAGCCCGTCCAGTTTCGACTTGCAGCGCCGCGACGCTTCAGGACCGGCGAAAACGACATCAATCCGGTCCCGGATCAATTTCTGGTCCGACATGTCGATCGGAAGCCCGGCGCGCGGCATTTCCGCATCGTAACGCGCCCCCGGCGCATTGCCGCTTCCGGCGTCCACCGCGCCCCAGGATTTCCGGAACCGCCGCTGCAGCGCTGAAAAGCCGGTGCCGGGATGCGACGACTGAATAAGATCGTAAAGCTGCGACTCATGCACCGCGAGGCAGAAATTGTCGGTCGCCTCGACCTGTTCGACACCGAGCAGGAAGATCAGCGAGCCGAGCGCGCGAAGCGTCTCGAAATCATAGCCGAAATAGGGATGGTAAAACGGCACCACGGCGAAATCGGCCGTGTGCTGCTTGACCGCCATCAGCGATTGCTCTTTCGTCCGCAGCGGCTGCCATGTGGGCGCGCTGAAATCGAATTTCTTGTTTTCGCCGCCTTCAAAGCGATCGGCGTAAAGGCGAAATTCCTGTTCGGTGCGCGCTTTCGCGACGGCAAGGCCGGCGTCATAGACGGGCCGTTCGCGGCCCCGGCGGGCGAACAGATCAGCCGCCTGATAGCCAAAGCCGAACTCCTCGCCGGTAAACGCGACGCGCGGGCGTTCCTTGTGATGGTGCTGGCCGAAGGCGTGTCCATGACCACCATGATCGGCGGCCGGAGCCGGGTCATGGCCGCCATGCGATCCGTGCGCCGACCGCCGGATTGACTGACTGGATGCGCCGTCCGCCATGGTCATGGCCCCACTACTTCCCCAAGGAGCGCAGAGCTTAACCCGCCATTAACGAAACGAAAAGGCCGGGGAAGGCCATTCCTGTGGCCCCCCGGCCACGCCGCCGGCCCCTTCGCGGCTTAAAGGATATACCGCGAAAGGTCTGAATTCCGGGCAATTTCGCCAATCCTGGCCTCGACATAAGGCGCGTCGATCGTCACGCGCTCGCCGGCCCTGTCGGTCGCGGAGAAAGAAAGATCCTCCAGAACCGCCTCAAGGATCGTCGCCAGCCGCCGGGCCCCGATATTTTCAACCGAGGCGTTGACCGCGGCGGCCGCGTCCGCGAGGGCGTCGAGCCCATCCTCGGCGAAGGCGAGATCGACCCCTTCGACCGCCAGAAGGGCTGAATATTGCCGCACCAGGCTTGCCTCGGTGTCAGTGAGGATCCGCCTCAGATCATCCCGCGTCAGCGCGTCGAGCTCGACCCGGATCGGCAGCCGGCCCTGAAGCTCGGGGAGAAGGTCGGAAGGCTTCGACAGGTGAAAGGCGCCCGACGCGATGAACAGCACATGGTCGGTTTTGACCGGGCCGTATTTGGTGGCGACCGTCGCGCCCTCGATCAGCGGAAGAAGGTCGCGCTGTACGCCTTCGCGGGAAACATCCGCGCCGCGCGCGCCTTCGTGACCGCCGCGCGCGATCTTGTCGATCTCATCGAGAAACACGATCCCGTCATTCTGCGCGAGATCGACCGCCTCGCGCGCCATCGTCTCATTGTCGAGAAGCTTGTCGGATTCCTCCGCGACCAAGGGCTCATAGGCGTTCTTGACACGCATCTTTTTCTTTTTGACCGGCCCGCCGAACGCCTTGCCGAGCATGTCCGTCAGATTGATGACGCCCATCTGCGCGCCCGGCATGCCGGACAGGTCAATCCCGCCCGCGCCTCCCGCCTCGCGCAAATCCAGCTCGATCTCGCGTTCGTCAAGCTCGCCGCGCCGCAGCTTTTCGAGAAAACTCGCCCTCGTCGCGGCGCTGGCGCTATCGCCGACAAGGGCGTCGACGACGCGCGCTTCCGCCGCCTGATGGGCGCGCGCCTTCACTTCCTCCCGTTTGCGCTCGCGCACGAGCGACATCGCGATTTCAACGAGGTCGCGCACGATCGAATCGACGTCGCGGCCGACATAGCCGACCTCGGTGAATTTCGTCGCTTCGACTTTCAAAAACGGCGCGCCCGCGAGTTTCGCAAGACGGCGCGAAATCTCAGTCTTTCCGACGCCCGTCGGCCCGATCATCAGGATGTTTTTCGGGGTGATCTCATCGCGCATGGCGCCCTCGACGCGCCGCCGCCGCCAGCGGTTGCGCAGCGCGATCGCGACCGCGCGCTTGGCCGCATTCTGGCCGACAATGAAGCGGTCAAGCTCCGAAACGATTTCCCGGGGGGAATAGTCAGACATCAAACGCCTTCGCCCATCTTAGTGCGATCGGCATTTAAGCGCTCTAACCCTATATGAAAAGAGCGACAAAAAAAGCGGCCCTTGCGGGCCGCTTATCGCTGATGGGCCGCTGGCGTCGCGGTCAGCTCATCGCGGGCGCGTAGCGCGTCGCGGTGATGGTGACGCTGCTGAGGCCAGGAGTGAGTTTGATCAGGAAAGCAAAATTATAGGTGATGACGATTTCCTTGAACGCCTGGCCGCCGAAATCCACGTCCCTGAAGGTCACATTGGCGTCAAAAGGAAGTTTGGCGTCGATCGCCGCTTCGATATTAGTCTCGTCATCGCCGCCGTAAAGCGTCACCGCGCGCGCGCCCGCCGACGCCGCCGCAGCGAGCCGGCTTTTTTCATAGGTGAGGCGCCCGACCTCGAACACGCCGAAGATGAACGCGAACAGGACGGGCGCGATGATGGCGAATTCAACCGCCTGCGCGCCGGACCGGTCGCGTGTAAACTCGCGAAACGCAAACAACTTACGCATCTTAGCGCACCTGCACTTTCATCTCCGTCTCCAGGGTGAAATCGGGGATGAAGATGCCCTGATAATCCTTGCTTGCCGCGAAATCATAATAGATCGACGGCGGAACGTCGCCGACGCACAGCGCGTCGCAGGCGACGGCGACGCCGCTCGCGTCCGGACATTCGCAGGACTTCGTCACGTCGACATCCGGAATGTCGCTTGAATTCACGTCGCCCATTTGGGTGCCATAGGCGCCAGTCGCCGCGGACTTCACCATATCCTCGAGTAATGTTTCATCCTCGACGCTGTTCATGGCGAATTCGGCGCCGGCCCTGACCGACTGGTCGAGATTCATCCGGTCGCTGACGGCGAGGCCGATATCAGTCACGATGATGAGGCCGATGAGAAGAACCGGCGCGCCGACCGCGAATTCGACGGCGGAAGAGCCGCGCTTGTCGCGGGCGAAAGCTTTCACATTGATCTTGAAATTACGCATGTGTCTCACCCCACGATTTTGATCGATTGCGCCGTCACGATCGATGTGGTGCCGGACGCTGAACAGTCGACGTCGAAGTCTGCGTCGCCGCTGAACGTGACGGTTCCGCCGATGACTTGAGTGCATTCGCCCGGCGCAAAACCCGAGCTGTCGCCAATGAAGGTGATGTGCGAATTTGGCGAATAGACCGCGCCGACGACGGTGACGCCGCTGGTGCCGGAAAGGTCAAGCGCGCCGGCGCTGTCGCGATCGCCGAATATCGCGATTCCGGAAAAAGCGCCGGAGACGGGAGCGGAGATGTCGAGCGACGCGTTGCCGTTGATAGTTATGGATGATGTGCCTTCGAGATAAATCGTAATATGCGTACCGGCGATCAGTCCGCCGCCGCTGAGGTTGATGTTCACATTCTTGAAGACATAGGTGCCCGACGCATTGAGATTTACCGTCTTGGTGACGCTGAGCGTCGTTTGCGCCGCGCCGCCCCAGCAACCGACGGAGTTGATGTTCTTCGGACTGGGGCCTGCAGTGAAATTGCCGACGGGCTGATAGGAGGCGCAAGCCGGCGGCTCCGCCACGTTTCTATAAGGATCCTGGGTCACTGGGGCGTTTTCGATCGCTTCCGGGCATTCAGTCAGATCGATGACGCCGCCGCCGTCGCTGACGCCGCCGACCGTCGATATGCAGTTGGTGTCGAGATCCGCCGCGCCGCCATTAGTCAAAATCGCCGAGGACGAAATCGAGTTCGCTGCGACATCGCATCCCGTAAGCGAGATATTCGCGCTTCCGCCGATGCTCACGGCGCCCGACGCGCTCGGGTCGAGCGCGAGAACGCAGGCCGGCCGGCCGTTTTGAACATGCGCGAGCGCTTCCGACTGGATAGTGATCGAATTGTTGGCGGCGAAGAATTTCGTGAAATTGCGATTCGCCGTCTGCGATAGCGTCACATAAACATAGGATGCGTCGCCGTTCGGATCGGTTCCGTCAGCGGCGTTCGGGGCGCTCGACGGCGGATTTTCAACGGAAAGGCCGGCTGCATCGCCCTTGTAACCGCTGACTTCCGCAACGGCGAGAGCCGCCGCGGCGACGACGTCTGATTCCATGCCGGATCGAACTTGCGTCGCGGCCGCGTAAGCCGCCGTGTCCGCGGCGTTCTGCACCTGGCGCTTTGTCAATTCCCAGCCGCCGACTTCGGCGCCGAACGCCAATCCGCCGATGATGATCGGCGTCATCAGCGCCATGATGATCGCGGCGCCGCCATAAACATCTTCAAGATAGGAGACGCCGCTCTTCAGCGCGGATTTCAGCTTGAATGTCGTCATAAACATCATCCCCGTCTTTTTGCGCTGCTGCGCCGTATTCCGCGCGAACCTTACATGCGCGCAAGAATGCACCGCTATTTATTGACGAGCGGTGTTGACGGGTCGTTTAAAAAGATGAAAACTTTTCCGTTAATCGGATCGCATGGATAACGGAAATTAAGGTTAATCCGTACACGGCAACTGCCTGACTCAGGCTGCTGCCGCGCCGATCTTTTCAACCGTCAGTCGGTCGTTCGTATAAACGCAGATCGAGGCGGCGATCGCCATCGCGCGCCGGACGATCGCTTCCGCGTCGAGAGAGGTTTCTTCAACCAGCGCGGTCGCCGCCGCCCGCGCGAAATCGCCGCCCGATCCGATGGCGGCGATCCCTTGGGCGGGTTCAAGGACGTCGCCCGCGCCGGTGAGGGTCAGCGTCACGCTGGCGTCGGCGACGATCATCATCGCCTCAAGGCGCCTCAGATAGCGGTCCGTCCGCCAGTCCTTGGCGAGTTCGACCGCCGCGCGTGTCAGATTGCCGGGGTGCTGTTCAAGCTTGCCTTCTAGCCGCTCCAGAAGCGTGAAAGCGTCGGCGGTCGCGCCCGCAAAGCCCGCGATAACCTTGCCGCCCGTCAGCCGCCTGACCTTTCGGGCGTCGCCCTTGACGATCGTCTGGCCGAGGCTGACTTGCCCGTCGCCCCCGATGACGACGAGGCCCGCCCGGCGAACGCTGAGAATGGTCGTTGCGTGCATGTCAGCCTTCATGCCGCCTTTTCGCCCGCTGCTTTCCAAATATCAATGCGCCTTAAACGGCGGGCGGCTCGGCTTGTCGCGCTTGACGGCGTTAACCATGGCGGGCCACAAATCGTCCCGCTGGGAGCCGATCAACATCGAAGGGGCCTACATGAAATTGATAATTGCATTTGGCGCATTGGCGGCAACGCTCGCCGCGCCCGCCCTCGCCGGCGAAATGGCGGATGCGTGCGTCGCCAAACTCGAAGCCGAAGGCCGCGATACGTCCGGCTGCGGCTGTCTAGAAGGAAAGGTCGCGGCCGATCCCGCCTTGCAGGAGGAATTTCGCTCGCTGGCAGAAATTGACGACCGGGAGGCGCGCTACGCCGCCGCGTCGGATAACGCCAAAGCGGCGATGGACGCCTGCACGCGCTGAAATTGAACGTCATGATGGAGCAAATCTGATGATGAAATTTATTTCCGCCGCCGTCCTGCTCGCAATGCTGTCGCCGGCGAGCGCCAATGAAACCGCCGACTCCTGCCGGTCCTATGTCGCGGAGAATGGCGGCGACGACTCCGGCTGCGAATGTCTTGGCGCCGCAGCCGCAGCCGACCCCGATCTCGCCGCGGCGATCGCGGCGATCGAAGGGCCGGAAGATCTCGAGGCGGCCGACCAGTCGACAAAGGACAAAATCGCCGCCTGCTTCCCGAACGCCGATCAGGGCTGACCGGCGCCGGATAAGATGCCGGCATCGACGGCGAGCTTTTTAAGGCTCGCCTGCGGCCGTGCGCCGAAATGACTGATCACTTCGGCCGCCGCGAGCGCGCCGAGCGCGCCGCATTTTGCGAGGCTCAGTTTCAAGGAGAGCCCGTAAAGGAGCCCCGCCGCATATGCGTCGCCGGCGCCGGTGGTGTCGACGAGTTTGGTCGGAACCGCCGCCGCGACGCGCACGACATCGCCGTCGCGCGGGATGAGGATTGAGCCCTTTTCTGACATGGTGACGGCGGTCAGCGGGCAAAGCGCGCGCGCGCGCCTGATGATTTCCTCGAGATTGTCGGTTTCAAAAAGCGTTTCCGCTTCCCGCTGATTGGCGAGGAGCACGTCGACATGCGCGCCGGAAAACTTGACCAGCGCCTCATGCTGACGATCGACGCAGCTCGCATCGGACAAGGTCAGCGCGGCCATGCGGCCCGCCGCTTTGGCGAGCCGGCAGGCTTTGACGAACGCCTCGCGCGCCACCGGCTGCTCGAAGAGGTAACCTTCAAAGAACGTGATCGCGGCGGCCTCGATCTGCGCCGCATCGATGTCATCCGGCGAAACATAACCCGCCGATCCCAGATAGGTGGTCATGGAGCGCTGCGCGTCCGGCGTCACATTAATGAGGCAGCGCGCGGTTCCGGGACCCTTGTCGAGTGGCAGGGTGTCGAAAGCGACGCCGAGCGCCCTCAGATCATGGCGAAAAATATCGCCGAGATTGTCTCTCGCGACTTTGCCGACAAATCCCGCCCTGCCGCCGAGCGAGGCAATGCAGGCGACCGAATTGGCGGCCGAGCCGCCGGAAACTTCGACGCCCGGCGCCATGTGGCCGTATATGTCGCGCGCCTGCGCTTCGTCGATCAGCATCATCCCGCCCTTCGGGATCGAATGGGCGGCGAGAAACGCGTCGTCGGCCTCGGCCAGCACATCAACAATGGCGTTGCCGACGCCGACGACATGGAGGGCGGTTGAACTCATGGGTCTTCCTCTGGCTGATTGCGGGCTGACGCCGGTCAATCTAAGACGACAGGCGGGCGCGGCGGAACTTCGGCCGCCTTGTCATCCGCTCGGCGGCGCCGGTCAAGCCGAGCCGCCGTTCTGAAGGGAGCCTTTGGGAATGCTGCGCGCGCTCGCGATTGTCACAGGAATG
>Ga0155549_1048_pt6 | contig 10383 bp, 9 predicted proteins | sample RifCSPhighO2_12_FD_107206 | JGI IMG/M metagenome (GOLD analysis project Ga0155549, IMG submission 107206) | Alphaproteobacteria bacterium RIFCSPHIGHO2_12_FULL_63_12
GCAATATCCTTTTGCTCGATATCGAGCGCGCCGCCGCCGGCGATCTTCAGCTGCCACTCGATGAGGTCGCGGCCGGTGACCATTTCGCTGACCGGATGTTCGACCTGTATGCGCGCATTGACCTCGATGAAATAGATCTCGCCGCGCTCCACGTCATAAAGGAACTCGGCCGTTCCGGCGCTGCGGTAGTTGACGCTTGAGGCGAGGGCGACGGCGCATTGGTGCAGCTCTTTACGCAGCCGCTGCGGCAGCGCCGCCGACGGGGCTTCCTCGATCAACTTCTGGTAGCGTCGTTGAACCGAGCAATCGCGCTCGCCGAAATGCAGCACTTTTCCGGTTCCATCTCCCATCAGCTGGACTTCTACGTGCCGCGCGCGCGGAACGAAGCGTTCAAGAAACAGCGTGCCGTCGCTGAAAGCAGCTTCAGCCTCGGCGCTCGCTTTTTGAAATCCCGCTTCAACTTCGGCGCGATTGTTGGCGATCACCATGCCGCGGCCGCCGCCGCCCGCCGACGCTTTCAACAGCACGGGATAGCCGATGTCGTCGGCGACCCGCGCGGCGTCGGCGGCGCTTGCGATATTGTCGCTGCCGGGAACGAGCGGGACGTTGGCGCGCCGCGCCATCGCCCGCGCGCTCAGCTTGTCGCCGAGCGCTTCGATGGTGTCGGCCTGCGGGCCGACGAAAACGATGTCGTTCGCCGCGCAAAGTCGCGGGAGAACCGGACGCTCCGACAGAAAGCCGTAACCTGGATGCAGGGCGTCGCATCCGGTCTCGCGCGCGGCGTGAACAACGAGCTTCGGGTTGAGATAACTCTTGCCGGCGGGACCAGGTCCAAGGACGACGGCGCGATCGGCGAGCATGGCCGCCGCGCCTTCCCGGTCGGCGTCGGAAACGCCGACGACCGTTTCGATGTTCAGCTTTTGCGCGGCGCGAACGATCCGAAGGGCGATTTCACCGCGATTGGCGACGAAGAGGCGTTTGACCGTCACCGCCGTCAGCTTTCCGATGCAAGGGCGAAAAGAAGTTGCCCCTCTTCGACCATTTGTCCGTCGACGGCGTAAATTTCGCGGATGACGCCAGCTATGTCGGTGCGAACCGCCGTGAACAGCTTCATCACTTCGACAAGGCAAAGATCCGCGCCGGCTTTCACCGTCGCGCCGAGTTCGACGAAATTCGGCTCGCCGGGCTTTGGCGCGCGATAGAAAGTGCCCTGATAGGGCGCGCGTATGGCGAGGCAGCCCTCCGGCGGATCTTTTGGAATAGAAGACGCGGCCGGCGTTTTGGAAGCGACTTTTGCGACGGTGGGCGACCCCGTCGGTCCTGTCGTTCCTTGCGCCGGCCGCGCAAGTGCAGAACCGTCCATAGGGCGGCTCTGAGGGAGGGAGGTAAAGTCCTTTCGTTCTGCGTCCTTTGACAGAAAGATTTCGAATGTCGCGGTTTTGACGTGCAATTCGACCAGAGCGGATGTCTGGAAATCGCGGATGAGCGTCTCGATCTCCGCTTCCGTCGGTTCGGCGGATTTCGCGGCGTGGTCTGTCATATCGCCTCGCGAAGGCTTTCGATTTCGACGGCGCTCAGTCCGGCGCCGCGATCTTTGAGGTTGCGGGAAGTCATCTGTTCAAGTCGGTAAAGCTCGTCAGCCCGCGGATCGTCCGGATTCCATTTGACCCAGCTGTCGCTCAGATGATTGAAGCGCGGCGCCATCTGGGCCGGGCGAAACTTTCCGGCGCGCGCGTTATAGTCCGCGAGGGTCAATACGCCGGCGGTCGTGCGGTACCGGTCCTGTTTCGCCCCGAGGCTGGTCACGCCCGGCGCAATTGATGCGGGCAATGATCGACCAGCGCCGTCGAGCGCGGTCGGCGGAATATGCGATAAATAGCGCGCCGCCTGACGATTGTGTTGCATCATGACGTGACTGCCGAGGCGCTGCGTCGGAAGATCGACAAGCCCGACCATTTCACCGAGAAAGTCGCGGCCGAACTCATCGTTCAGCAGGGGACGAAAGCGATCGGCGCGTTCGTCGACGCTCATCCAGTCCTCATGCCGGTAGACGCCGGCGACGTGGGCGAAATCCTTGATGATCGAGAAATAGGTGATCGCGCCCGCGTCCATCATCTGGTCGCGCGACCAGCCGGCGACGCGCCGCCACAACGCTGCGATCGCCGTCTTGATCTTGTCGGCCAGGGCCTCGAACGCGGCGGCAAGTTCGTCCGCCGATCCCATGCCGACCGGCAAAAATCCTTCGCTCAAGACATCCGAAGTATAGAGCCCGACGCCGATGAGCTTGTCGGCCGTGAATTCCGGGCGGGATTCAAAGCTTCCCCAGTCGTCCATGAGGTAAAAGTGGCAATCCTTCACCTCCATCGCGACTGTCAGATTGTTATAGGGAATGTCGTCGCCGACGCCGTCGAGCCAGGGGTAATCGCCCTGCGCCAGATCGGTGAAATCGCGAATGATAAGTTCCCGGTCGTCGCCGAGACGATAGGGACCGCTATTGTTCAGCGTGACGCGGCTCTCGCATGAAATCAGGAAGCCGTATTGCGACGCGGCGGCGAGGAAGCTGTGCGCTGCTTTGTGCAAGCGGTCGCCGGGACGGCAACGGTGCATATCTGCATGAAAGACCTGCACGCGGCGCTCCGGCAGAAGCTGCACGCGCTGACCGAATTCGCGGGCGTTCAGGTGACCGTCTTCGCGTTGCTGCGCGAGTTTGAATCGCCGCCAGAAATCCATGACGAAGGCGACATCCTCGGCGGCGTCTTCCGGGCGCAACATCCCGAAATTGAGAAGCATCTCGCGCCCGAGCAAAAAGAAAGTCGGCATCGCCCAGCCGGGAAGGTTGCCGAATTTCGCCCCCATCATGCGCGCGCGGTCGCCGATTTCGCAACGGTGCATATCTGCATGAAAGACCTGCACGCGGCGCTCCGGCAGAAGCTGCACGCGCTGACCGAATTCGCGGGCGTTCAGGTGACCGTCTTCGCGTTGCTGCGCGAGTTTGAATCGCCGCCAGAAATCCATGACGAAGGCGACATCCTCGGCGGCGTCTTCCGGGCGCAACATCCCGAAATTGAGAAGCATCTCGCGCCCGAGCAAAAAGAAAGTCGGCATCGCCCAGCCGGGAAGGTTGCCGAATTTCGCCCCCATCATGCGCGCGCGGTCGCCGATTTCCTCGGCGGGCAGGGCCTGATCGATTTTCCGCAGCAGAGCCGGGTAGCGGTAAAAGCACATCAAATAGGAAAGCAGCATATAGGCCGGAACAGGAAACAGCTTCGATTCCTGCACAGTCCGCGTGACGCAGAGCCAGTAAGTATCGTCGCCATTTGTTTGAATGGCGTTATTGGCCTCCAGAATCTGGCGATAGGAGAGCGTCGAGGGCCTTTGGGGCATTGTTTTCCTATATCTCCCGTTTTGCTGGCCAAGGTCCCGGTGACCCCCTGTATATATCAGACGAAAATGTCTGACAATATGAGATGTCTTCGGTTCGGCATTTTCCTTACCCATCCGTGGCGCGGGTCTAGTTCGGGTTGGCGGGAGCTTTCAGCCCACGGCGTCCCGCCCGATGCAGAGGCCCGACGCGCAACGCCGTCAACCCGCCGACGGCGGCGCCCGAAGTCGATGATCCGGGAAAATGAGAGGGCTTTGGGCGATCCGCGCGCGAGCGTTCATCTACCGGGCTGGAAGGTTAAACGGGTAGGCGGCGCCCGCTGATGCAAGCCGAAACCGGATCGGGAAACGAAGGCCGTGTGGATTACGCGCGCGCAATCTCGCGGACAAGGGAGACGACCGAGGGATAGAGCGTGGGGAAGCGGATTAGATCGATGAAGAAAGAGCGGTCGATTTATCTTTGTTCGCGCATGCCGCTGGATTTTGCGAAACGCGTTGGGTCATGATCACAGCGCTAGAATTTTCCACTCGCGGCGAAATCCGCAGCCGCCGCTCAATCACGAAACATCGCCGAGACGAAGGCGTCGATCCGTTTGTTCAGCAATTCAAGGTCCGAGTTTCTCTTCACTTCATTCGAGAGGCCGAATTTGAAGATCATGAAAGCGGATGCCGCGTGGTTCGGTTCAACGTCGGCCGGGATCAATCCGGACTGCTTCGCCTTAGAAAATAGATTCGTTAAAATCGCTTCCTTGGTCAAATAGAAATTCTGACAGTATTCCCCGAGGTCAGGCGTGTATTGCCGCATGTCAGTAAAATTTTCGCAGACGAGGCATCCGGCCTGAGAGGCGGACATTTCCTCGGCCGCCGCATACAAATTGCGGCGGACCGCCTCTCTCGGCGTGATCGACGGATCATTCGTCAATTTTTCCAGATTTTCGATTTGCGTTGCGCAATATCGGCGGACACAGGCCTTGAAGAAATCCGATTTGGCGCCGAAGGCGGAGTAAATGGCATACCGATTGAGCCCTGACGCGGAAACAATGTCGTCAATGGAGACATTGCCAAAGCCCATTCGCGTAAAGAGCTTTATCCCTTCGGATATAGCATAGTCATATTGCTCAGACGTGTGGGTCACTTTGAAGAAATCCGCATTCTTGTCTTGCTCTTGGGCCGGCGCCATGAAACGCTTCGGCGGATTTTACAATTACCTCGCCGCCGAGGCGTTCCACTCATCTCATTTGTTATGATAAGGAAGTGTGGACCGCAACGGCCGTCAATCGGGACGATAGAGGAGCGTGTGATTTGCTTCACAGTTTATATCGATTAAATCTAATGCATCAGGACGCCCGGCGGCAGCAGGGGGTCACCTTGCTCGAGATGCTGGTCGTTCTCGTGATCATCGCGCTTCTGGCGGGTCTTGTCGGCGTCCGGCTGCTGTCGCAGGTCGATCGTTCGAAAGCCGTCGCAGCGAAGGCGCAGGTTGAAAGCCTTAAAAGCGCAATTGAATCGCTCCGCGCCGATATCGGCCGACTTCCGACCGCGGAAGAGGGCCTCACCCTCCTGACGGTCGCGCCGCCGGAGATGTCGAACTGGTTCGGCCCCTATATGGACGCGGAAATTCCCCTCGACCCGTGGGGAAGACCCTATCGCTTCGAAACGGATGCGGCGGGGCGTGAATACTTTCTCTATACCTTGGGCGAAGACGGTGTGGTCGGCGGACAAGGGGCGGGGCAGGATATTGGAAAGCTTCCGCCCGCCGCCCAATAGGCGGCGGAACGCCGCCCGGTCATTTCAAAAGGCCATTTAATAGCGCGTCGAAAGCATCGGGACCGCCGCCAACAGCGTTTGCGAATCTCCGGGGGCGGCCGATTCAATGGTCACGACGATGAGGGCGGGATGCCGGTCCCGATCGACCCAGCTGTCGTAGAAGACAATCCGCCCATCGGCGTCTCGATCGCCATACTGGAATTTCAGTTTCCCGGACGTCGTCAAAAGTTCCCTCTCTGACGCCCGTGAGTCCGCCGTGAGGGGATTGCGGCCGATCACGAGCTTGCCGTCGGCCGTGCGGATGGCGGTTCGCTGAAGCGCCGGCGTCTCGGCTTCGGACCGTGACGCGGAAACAAATCGCATTTCGCTTTGCGATCCGTAAAAATCGAGAATCGGAACGCCATTGCGAATTTCGCGCACCGCCGGCGCGATATTTTCAAACTGCGCGGTCAGGAACGATAAGGCATAGGCGTTTTCGATATTCTGCTGCCGCTTTTGTGCGGCGGCGTTCAGAACCCTGGCCGAACTTGTCATCGACATGGCGGCTATGATCGCGAGCGATAATATGACGAGCGCGATCAGCGTTTCCAGCAAGGTCATGCCGCTTTGCGCTCTTGCGGTCACTGTGCGGGCTCCACAATGACGAACCCGGAGAGTTCGACCCGGCGATTATTTTCCGCCGACGGATCGGTAATGAAAACCGCCACTTCAAACAGCGTTGCCGGATCTTCCGGGCCGCCGGCGATCTGTGCGAGCTGCGCCGCTTCCCGAATTTTGAGGCCGTCGACAACGGTTTCACGGTCGAATGCGAGCGCCGCCGCGCGGACTTCCGCCTTCAGCATCGACAGACGGGACTGGGCCTCGCGATAGAGTTCATAGCGGGCGGTTCGGCTTTCAATCTGTCGCGCGCCGACGGCGAACACCGACATGACGGCGGTAGCAGCGATTGACAGGATCATCAGCGCGACGAGCGCTTCAATGATGGTGAAGCCGCGCTGCGTAAGCTGACGCATCACTGCCGCCTTTCGCGGTTGAGCCGCACGGCCCCGGTCAGCCAGTCGACCTCGATCACATCGGATTCATGCTTCGAAATGATCCGAACGACGCCGCCTGACGACGCGCCGTCTGAATGCAGGCGGATGACGCCAGCGCCGGACGGCGTCATCAATTCCCGCGCGCCGGTGAATTCCAAGGTCACGCCGGGCGACAGGGCGAACGGTTTCTGCCCCTCAATGCCGTATGTTCGCTCTGATGCGTCGAAGATAAAATCTATCGCGCGGTTGGCGGCGATTGCGTCGGCGCGCGAGGCGCGTAGAGCCGTCGCGATGCTTTCCGCGTCCCTCAATCCCCGGTTTTTTTCCGCGCCGGCGACGATCATCGGTGCGAAAAGCACGATCGACATGCTAAGAATCGCGAGCACGACGAGCATTTCGAGCAAGGTGACGCCCCTGGAGCGTGCGCATTTATCCGACGAGAACTTCATTGGCGCCGAGAATGGCTGATAGAACGACGGCGATGAGCGAGCCGACAAGGACGCCCATCACCAGAGTCAAAATCGGTGAAAGCGAAGTCATGATCCGGTCGATGCTGCGGGTGGCGCTCGCTTCCGCATAGCCGGCGGCGTGCGACAGCATGTCGGCGAGCCGACCGGTCTGCTCGCCGACCAGAATGAAATGGCGAACGGTAGCCGGAAACGCCGGCATGTCCGCGATCGCGCTGCTGAGCGAATCGCCTTGGCGCACCCGCTCGCGCGCGCCGCGAAAATAATCGCGAAACGCGGCGTTGCCGAATACTTCCGACGCTTCGGCGAGAGCGTCGGTCAGGGGAGCGCCGGCTTTCAGCAACGAGGCGAGCGTCCGGCTGACGCGCGCCGCCTCGCTGTTGGCGATCGCGCCGCCGATCACCGGGAGCGCCAGCGCCGCCGTGTCGATCCGTCGGCGAAAATCAGGATTGGCGAGCGCGCGCCCAAACCAAATGCCGGCGCCCGCGAAGAGCAAAAAAATCGCCCACCACCACCCGCGAAGAAGGTTTGAAAAGGCGATCAGCGCCGAAAACGCGAATGGCGGCGTCGCGCCGCCGCGCTCATACATCGGAAGGATCGTCGGCGCCAAAACGAGAGCGACAACCAGAATCGCCGCCGTCGCCGCGAAAGCGAGGATCGCCGGGTAAATCATTGCTGAAATGAACTTTCCCCGGACCGCCAGCGATCGCTCGAGAAGATCGGCCGCCATCGCGGCGGCGCCGGCGATATCGCCGCGAACTTCCCCGTTTCGAAGGAGGGCGATTTCAAAAGTTTCAAACGACTCCGGATAGTCGCGAAGCGCGGAGGAGAGTGAACGGCCCTGACGAATTTTTTCGCGCAAATCGGCGATGATCGCCGCTTGCTCCTTTTTAGGGAAAAGCCGTTCAACAATTGCGAGCGCCTGTTCGATTCGCAATTCCGCGCCGAGCATGACGGCAAGCTCGCGATAAAAGAGCGCCGCGGATTTGCGCGGGATTCTGACGCGGGCGCTGCGCAGCGATATTGGAAGCAACGTCTTTTGATCGGCAAGCGCTTCGGCGCGATACGGCGTGAGGCCGCGGGAGCGGATCATGGCGAGCGCTTCATCGCGACTGGGCGCGTTGATTTCTCCGCTGACCGGGACGCCGCGCGAGTCGTAGGCCTTGTAGGTAAAGTCGCTCACCGCGCGCTATGTCCTCACGGCCCTGAGCACCTCTTCGATCGAGGTGACGCCTGACAGGGCTTTATCCAGGCCGTCCTGAATCATCATGCGCGCGCCCTGCGCGATGGCGATTTGCTCGATCTCGGCGGCGGTCGCGCGGCGAGCGATCGCTTCTTCGATGTCGCGCGTGACGCGGATGATTTCGCTGACCGTCGTTCGGCCGGAATATCCGGTTCCACGGCAGTCGGGGCACCCGACCGCGCGGCCGACGGTGGTGCGTTCGTTGAGCGAAACGTCGAACCGTTCAAATATTTTCGCCGGCGCCGGCGCCGAGCCCGCGCATTTGCGGCAAAGCGTTCCGACAAGCCGCTGCGCCGCGAATCCGCCGGCGCAGGACGCGATCAAATAATCTTCAACGCCCATGTCAATCAGGCGAGTGACGGTTGCGGCCGCGCTGTTGGTGTGGATCGTCGCCAGCACGAGGTGGCCGGTCAACGCGGCCTGAACGGCGATTTGCGCCGTCTCTCCGTCGCGAATCTCGCCGACCATCATGATGTCCGGATCCTGTCGCAGGAGGGAGCGCAAGGCGCTGGCGAAAGTGAGGCCGATTTTCGGATTGACCTGCACCTGATTGACGCCGGCGAGGCGATATTCGACCGGATCCTCGACCGTGAATATCTTTCGCGTCGATTGGTTGAGCTTCAATAGGGCCGCGTATAGCGTTGTCGTCTTGCCGCTGCCGGTCGGTCCCGAGACGAACACGAGCCCGTTCGGCGCCGAGAGCGCGCCTTCGAGCGCCAGCCGGTTATTTTCGGAAAAACCCAGCGCCGCCAGGTCGAGTTTCATCGCGCTGCGATCGAGGATGCGGATAACGATGCTCTCGCCGTGTAGGGTCGGCGCGGACGAGACGCGCAAGTCGATATCCTTGCCGCGCACGGCCGCTTTGGCGCGACCGTCCTGGGGGAGGCGGGTTTCCGCAATGTCCATGCGGGCGAGAATTTTCAAACGAGATATCGCCGCGAGTTTGAGCGAATAGTTGATCGGCTCCATATCCTGAAGGTCGCCGTTGATCCGCATACGGACACGAAGGTCCGTTTCGGTCGGCTCGAAATGGATATCGGAGGCGCCAAGCGCGCACGCCTTTTCGATGATGCCCGACACGGTTTTTATCACCGGCGCGCCGCTCGCGAGATCTTGCAGCGCCTCAAGGTCGGCGGCGGAGACTTGCGCGTTCGGCGCCTTTGCGGTGTTTGCGTCGGGCGCGAAATCCTGCAGCGCCGCGTCCACCTCGCTCAACGAGGCGATCAGCCGGACGACCGGCTTTTCAAGCTTGTAGGCGATCGCTTCAGCCGCCGCGATATTAAAGGGATCGGCCATGGCGACGGCGGCGCGTCCATCCGCCAATTCCAGCGGAAACATCCGGGCGCTCTTGAGAAAGCGCTTGTTGAAGCCGGGTAAGCAGGTCTCCGCCGAAAGTTTTAGTCCCAATTGCTTCGTCGTCGACAGCTTGGTGATTGTTGAGAGGAATTTCAGCAACTCGTCTTCGCCCAGAAGACCGAGCTGCTGGACAAGAATAGTCGACGATTCTTTCGATGCGCCTTTCGCCCGGTGCAGCCGGTCGAGCGAGGCTTGATCGAGCATTCGGTGCTCGCCCAACGCCGTCGCAAAAGGATCGCCGACAACCGCTGCGGCGCTGAATGAATCGTTATCGGTGCGAATGGCTGACATCGTTTGAATTTAGAGCCGTTCCCTGAATATTTTTCCAGATACATCGCAGCGGAAATTCCACGAACGCGTTAATCGCTGGAATTAATAGTAAAAAAAGAAAATGTTGCACATGCGAAAAAGTCAGAACGCACGTTCTAATCTTCCCTTGGCGACTGGCTGTTTTTTACGTCGATTCACTCCTATGGTCGGCGTCGGAGAGAAGTGCGGTTTTCGCCGGGAGAGCGCGAAAATCGAACTGGCAGAGCGCTGGGGTCCCGAATCTCGGGAGCCAAACGGGAGGCTATTTGGGGGCGGTCGCTGAGTTTCGGCAAGGCGACAGCGCTGGCTTCAATCTGACAGATTGATCCAAAAAAAGTTCTGAAAACAGACGGCGTACGTTTTACCGCTCTTGATCAAGGGCCGAGCCTCGCTGTCCGGTTTTCCGATCCGGCCTAATTCTGAATTTTGCTATCGACGCTTGAAAAAGACGGGAGAATTTGTGCGCGGAATTTTCGCGCGGGTTGCTTTCGCCTGCCTGACATCAAGCCCCGGTGAAGCAGATCAACGCGAACGTCGCGTAAATCGGCGCGAAACGAGAAGAGAGAGAAAATATGCACGACAGAAGAGATGCATTGAAATTCGGCATGATGCTGATGGGCGGCACGTCCGCCGCGACCGTGGCGAAAGCTTCGGACGTCATTGACGGGCGACAGGTTCCGCAGTCGGGACTGGTGTTTCCTGATTCCGGCGTTCCGAGCATTATCGCTCGGCCAAGCCCGCCCGTGGTTCCCTTCCAGGATCCGCTTTATATCATGCCGACCGCCCAGGCGTTGCCGATGAGCGCGCTGCAGGGCCCCGCGCCCGA
>Ga0155549_1006_pt7 | contig 10323 bp, 11 predicted proteins | sample RifCSPhighO2_12_FD_107206 | JGI IMG/M metagenome (GOLD analysis project Ga0155549, IMG submission 107206) | Alphaproteobacteria bacterium RIFCSPHIGHO2_12_FULL_63_12
GCATCTTCGATTTGAGATAGGTGAGCCAAGACGCCATCACGAGATAATCGGCGGCGAGTTCGAGGCTTCGGGCGCGCGCGGCGGCGATGAATTCGAGATACTGGTCGACAAGGCGGATCATCGAGATCTTGCGGATGTCGACGCGCTGCGTGCGCGCCAGCTCCAGAAGGACGTGCAGCGGCCCTTCATAACCGTCGAGATTGACGATCAGCGCGTCGATGTCGGTTTCGGCCGCCGGGCCGCGAACCGGCGAATCGAACGGCTCGTCGCCGCCGTCGCTGACTGTCATCGCCTCTTCCATCCACGCACCTAGACGGCGATTCTCGCGCGGAGACGCCGCTCTTTTTCCACTTGTAGGGCGGGTTTTAACCCGCCATCTTTTTTCCCGCCAATGTCGGCGCCGGTTGCGGGAGCGCCGGCGGGCTAAAGCCCGCCCTACCGGGACGCCTGTTTTCCACTTTCAGGCCACCAGCGCCGGCTTGATGAGGCCCGCCAGCCGCTCATAATCCCTTGCCGTATCGCCTCGCAAGACAGATTTCGGGGCCCGGCTGAGCGCCTTTTCGGCCCGTTCGAGCGCCCTGCCGGCGAGCACGGGCGCCGCGTCCGCCGCCTCGATCATCTGCGCCAGCGAGAAATTGCAGCAGCAGGCGATATCGACGCCCGCCGCGAGGCAGTCGCTGACCCGCGCGCCGATCGGACCGCCGAGCGCCTGCATTTTGAGATCGTCAGAGAGGAGGAGCCCGTCAAAGCCGATGTCGCCGCGAATGACATCGGCGATGATCGTCTTCGACATCGTGGCGCAGTGCTCGCGGTCATAGGCTTCATAGACGATATGCGCGGTCATCCCGATCGGCGCGTCGTTCAACGCCCTGAATGGCGCAAAATCGGTTTCCGCCAGATCGCGCTTCGAGGCGACGACATGCGGCAGGCCGTAATGGCTGTCGACCGTCGCGCGCCCATGCCCCGGCATGTGCTTGATGACGGGAAGCGCGCCGCCTTGCATCAGCCCTTCAATCACCGCGCGGCCGAGCGCGATCACCTGATCGGGGTGGGTCGCCAGCGCGCGATCGCCGATGACGGTCTTGTCGCTGTCGAGTTGCGGGACGTCGAGCATCGGCGCGCAGTCGATATTGACGCCGATATCGGAGCACATCCGTCCGATCAGCATGGCGTTGAGCCTTGCCGCTTCGACGGCTTTCGACGGATCGAGCTTCCACAATCGGCCGAACATCGCGGGCGCGGGATGGGCGGGAAAGACCGGCGCTTTCATGCGCGCGACGCGGCCGCCTTCCTGATCGATCAGGATCGGCGCCTCGCGCCCGACGCTCTCGCGCAGTTCGGAGCACAGCGCCGCGATATCATCCGCGGACGGACAATGCCGCGCGAACAGGATGAAGCCCCAAGGGTCGGCGTCGCGATAGAGCGCTTTTTCGTCGGCGGTCGGGCGCGCCCCTTCGCAGTCGAGGATGAGCGCGCGCGGCATTTGTCAGCTACTTCGCCTTTATCAGGCAGTCCGTTCCGCGCTCTTTCAGGCCCGAGCAATAGGTCTTGGCGGCGTCCGCCGACGCGAACGGCCCGACGCGCAAGCGATAGAACGTGCCCTTGTCGCCAAGGTCCGCGCGTTCAACGTCCTGCGATTTGCCGTCGAGAAATGAGCCGAGCTTGCCCTGCAGGCGCGCCCACTGGCTGTCCGCTTCCGCCTCTGACCGGAACGCGCCGATCTGAACGAGATGCGAACCGGTCAATGCGCCGCCGGTCCGATAGGAGACGGTCGGCTTGGACGCTTCGGCCGCCGGCGCCGTGCTGACGGAGGTCGGCGCGGTCGCGGGCTTGGGGGCGGGCTTGGTGGCGGGTTTGACTTCAGCCGGCGTCGCGCTTGCGGCAGGCGCTGCGTCCGCGAATTTCGCTTCCGCGGCTTCCGCGAGCTTGGTGATCCGGTCGGCAACCGCGTCGTCGGCCACCGGCGTTTGCGTTCTGGCGGCGATCGCCCCGATCGGATCTTCGGCGCCGCGCGCGACCGGCTCTTCCGTGCCTTCCGCGATCACTTCGACCGGATCGGTTTGCTGGCCGCCGACGCGATCATAGACCGCAAGGTCACCGCCATTGGCGTCAGCGGCGACGTCGTTTTCGATTTTGAGCGGTTCGGGGTCCGCCTGAACATAGGGCGTGCCGCCCTGCGCCTGGCCGTTTCTGACCCCCTGCTGGTAGGCGATCCAGACGACCGAGGCGAGCGCGCCAAGCATGACGACGCCCATCAACAGCACGACGAGACCGGAGAGACCGCGCTCTTCCTCGCCTTCGTCGTCGTCGAAATCTTCCAGCTCGTCGAGTTCATCGTCGAATGACACGGCGTCGGCTTTCATGATCGTCTCCTTCGCGGGTTGCGCGCCGCCGCGCGTTCCGCTTCGAACCGCCCTCGATCGCACCCCTGAATGCGCGAATCGAAGCGGCGGCGCAAGCATACCATCTGATCCGGGACCGGTCGAACCGCACCGCCGCCAAACCCTTGTTCTGGGGAAAATTCAGGCGATTTTCGGGTCATATCAGCGGCGCCCCGCTAAACAGTCTTTCATGTTCGCGCAAGGCGTAGCGATCGGTCATGCCGGCGATGTAGTCGCAGACCGACCGCGGCAGCGCGTCCGCCGGCGCGCGCCAGGCCGGCGGCAGGGTGCCGGGCTCGTCGACAAAGACATCGAAAAGCGCCCGCACCACGCGCCGGGCCTGACTGCGCGCCCGGTTAACCTTGTAATGGCGGTAGACGTTTTCATGGAGGAAGGCCCGCAGGCCCCCGAGCTGCGCCTTCATCCCCGGCGAAAAGTCGACGATCTGACGGCCGGCATGGCGCACGGCGTCGGCGTCTTTCGGCTTCAGCTCGTCGAGCTGCGCGCGGGTTTGCGCGACCACGTCGCCGATCATCGCGCCGATGAGATCGGAAACCGCCTCGGCGATGACGATGTCGCGCGGCGCGTCGGGATAGATTTTTCCAACCCGCCGGATCGCCTCCCCGACCAGCGGCAATTCAAGCGCCGCTTCGAATGAAAAGAGCCCCGCCCGGAGCCCGTCATCGACATCGTGATTGTTGTAGGCGATGTCGTCGGCGATCGCCGCGACCTGCGCTTCGAGCGAGGCGAAACTGTCGAGCCAGAGATCGTGCGTCTTCGCATATTCGGCGATGGCGGCGGGAAGCGGCTCTTTCTTCACCGCATCGGGGCCCGTCAGCGGCCCGTTATGTTTGACGACGCCTTCGAGCGTTTCCCAGGCGAGATTGAGCCCGCCAAAGCGCGCGTGACGGCGTTCGAGCTTGGTCAGCAGGCGAAGCGTGTGGGCGTTGTGGTCGAATCCGTCCTGCGCCGCCATGCACTCTTTAAGGACGTCCTCGCCGGTGTGGCCGAAAGGCGGGTGCCCGAGATCGTGGGCCAGCGCCACGCATTCGGCGAGGTCTTCATCGAGCTTTAGAATGCGCGCAATCGAGCGCGAGATCTGCGCGACCTCAAGGCTGTGCGTCAGCCGCGTGCGATAATGGTCGCCCTCGTTGCTGATGAAGACCTGCGTCTTGTGCATCAGCCGCCGGAAGGAGACGGCGTGAACGACGCGGTCGCGGTCGCGCTGGAACGGCGTTCGCGTCGCGCTTTCGCCTTCAGGATAAAGGCGCCCGCGCGATTGCGCCGCGTTCGCCGCGTAGGGCGCGAGCGGGGCGGGAAACGCAAGGGCGCTCATCGCGCGCTCCCGCTATCGGGGGATGTCTTTTGGAACGGCGCCGTGGCGCGATCTCCCCGCCGCGCCCGGTTTCCCGGTCTCATGTCGCCTTTTCGCCGTTCACCCTCAGAAAACACCATCAAATCCTTCAGCCGCCTGCCCTTGCGGGAACTATAAGACCGTTCGCCGGCTGTAGGACGGTTTTTGTTTCGGAAAGAAATCAGTAATTTAGATGGTTAACGCGTTTTTGAGCGTCGGACGGGGAATAGCGCGCCCCTGCCCCTTTCGCTCGCCCCGCGCCGCCCCTATCTTCAGCCCATGTCCGAAGTTCTCGAAGCCCCGCCCGTCACGCTCTCAACCAGAGCCGCGCGTCGTATCGCGAAAATTCTCGAAAGTGAGCCGGCGGGCTCGATGCTGCGCGTCGCGGTCAATGGCGGCGGCTGCTCCGGCTTCCAGTATGAATTTACGATCGCCGCGTCGAAGAACGCCGATGATTTGGTCATCGAGAAAGACGGCGTCAAAGTCCTCGTCGACGAAGTCTCGCTCCAATATATGAGCGGCGCGGAAATCGACTACGCCGAAGAGCTGATCGGCGCCTCGTTCAAAATCAAAAACCCGAACGCCACGATGAGCTGCGGCTGCGGCACGAGTTTTTCGGTTTAGATCCCCTCACCCGCTCGCGCTTCGCGCTCGCTGGCCTCTCCCAAGGGAGAGGCGAAGGCGCCCCTTTCTTGCCTCTCCATTGGGAGAGGCCAGCATCGCGCAGCGATGCGGGTGAGGGGATTTATTTCCTCCCAATCCTATCCTTCGCGACATGAAGCACATGGTCCAGCGCCGCGTGGGGATCGCGCATAAAATCATTGTTCCAGAGGCGGAAGACCTCATATCCCGCCGAGCGGAGATAAGCATCGCGAACAATGTCACGCGCGGCGCCTTCGTCCTGTCCGTGCTGGTCGCCGTCGAGTTCAACGATCAGCGCCGCGTCCTCACAATAGAAGTCAGCGATATAAGGGCCGACCGGAACCTGACGCCTGAATTTCAGGCCGCCGAGCTGGCGATTTCTGACCCGCGCCCAGAATTTGCGTTCAAAGACCGTCTGCGCCTGACGCAAATCGCGCGCGCGGTCCGTCATCGGGTTCTGCATCATGATCCCCTCACCCGCTCGCTACGCTCGCTGGCCTCTCCCGAGGGAGAGGCAAAGAAAGAAAGGCGCCGCGCGTCGCCTCTCCCTTGGGAGAGGCCAACATCGCGCAGCGATGCGGGTGAGGGGTTCACTCCACCCGCTCAACCACCCCGCTCTGCTGTTCGACCAATTCCTCCGCTGTGAACCATAAATCGCGGCCGCGCCAGTTGGCGCGGAGTTTTTCGCGCCATTCGGGGTTCATCTCCGACTGGGTGAAATAACGCTCGAAAAATTTCTCGCTGGTCATCTTCTGTTCAAAACCCGGCCTTTTGACCTTCTCGTCGGTCGCGAAATCGTAGGACGAGGGCTCGTGGAACATGAAGCGCGCGTCGGCCGCGGCGCTGCGCTTCTCGCCCGCCAGATAGATCGGCACACACATCGAAAGGCAGTCGCCGCCGGCGCCGACATAGGTGTCGACCTCGTGCGTCGCTTTCATCGCCTCGATTTCGGCGATGACGAGGCGGCCCTCGACCAGCGCGCCGCCCGGCGAATCAAGCTCAATGACGAAGCGGCGGGTTTTGTCTTTCCAGGCGGCGAAAGCGGCGGCGAAGCGCTCGGCCATCGGCGCCTCGACGCCGTGCGCCCAGCGCAGCACGACCGCGTCGCCCGCCTGCGCGATTTGAAGCGAGGGCCCCTCCTCATAGACCTTGCGGCCGCTCTTCCAGGCGAAAAACGCAAGGCCCGCGAAAAGCGCCAGCGTCAGGGCGTACCGAATGCGGTTCGATGACCCAACCATAGGGACGCCATCATTGACGCTTTCGCGCATTTGCGAAAGATGGGCGCCATGACAAATAGATCCGCCTCCGCCCTCCTCCGCTCCCGCATTTCGACGCGGGCCTATCTCGACACGCCGGTTCCCGAAAGCGAGATCCGGGAAATCCTCGATATCGCCAGATACGCGCCCTCGGGCGGCAATCTTCAGCCATGGAAAATTCACGTCGTCACCGGCGCCGCGCGCCAGCGCGTCATCGACGCGGTGAAAGTCTCGCTCTCCGGCAATCCCTTCGCCGTCGAAAGCGAGTTAAAGATTTACCCTGAAAATCTCTGGGAGCCGTATCGCACGCGCCGCTATGTCCTCGGCGAGGCGATGTATGAAAAGCTCGGCATTGCGCGCGAGGACAAGTCCGGGCGCTTTGCACACCTCGCCCGCAATTTCGAATTCTTCGGCGCGCCGGCGGGTCTCTTCTTCACCCTCGACCGCCGCTTCGACAAGGGTCAGTGGGCGCATCTCGGCATGATGATGCTGGCGATATCGCTGGTCGCGGAGGAGCGCGGGCTCGCGACCTGCATGCAGGAATCGTGGACGACGCGCGCCAAAACCGTCTGCGATACGCTCGGCATCCCCGAGACGGAGCAGTTCTATTGCGGCATGGCGCTCGGCTACGCCGACAAGTCGGCGCCGGTCAACGCCTTGCGCTCCGACCGCGCGGCGGTTGAAGAGTTCGCGACATTCCATCAGAAGTGACGCCATGAAAATCGCGAGCTTCAACGTCAATTCGATCAATGCCCGCCTGCCGCGCATTCTCGACTGGATCGACCGGGCGCGTCCCGATGTCTGCGTGTTGCAGGAAATCAAATGCGTCGACGAGAAATTTCCCGCCGCCGAGTTCGAGGACCGCGGCTATAACGTCCATGTTCACGGCCAGAAGACCTATAACGGCGTCGCGCTGCTGTCGAAGCATCCCTTTGACGAGCCGCGAAAGGGCCTCCCCGGCGATGACGCGGACGATCACGCGCGCTACATCGAAGCCTTCGTGACGCCGGCGGGCGAAAAGCCGGTGCGCGTCGTCGGCATCTACGCGCCGAACGGCAATCCGGCGCCGGGGCCGAAATACGACTACAAGCTCAGCTGGCTAAAGCGCCTCAAACGCCACGCGCAGGAACTGCTCTCCTATGAGGAAGCTCTCGTCATCGCCGGCGACTGGAACGTCATTCCGCAGGCGGAGGATGTTCACGACCCGAAAGCGTGGGCGGCGGACGCGCTGTTCCTCCCCGAAACCCGCGCCGCCTATCGCGAAATTTTGAACCTCGGCTTCACCGACGCGATCCGGCAGATCCATCCCTCCAGGACGCTCTACACGTTCTGGGACTATCAGGCCGGCGCGTGGGAGAAGGACAACGGCATCCGCATCGACCACCTTCTGTTGTCGCCGCAGGCCGCCGATCGCCTCAAAGACGCCGGCGTCGACCGCGCCGAACGCGGCCGCGCCAGCGCCGACGCCAAGCCGTCGGACCATGTCCCGGTGTGGGTGGAGTTGGGATAGGCGATGAAAGAAACCATCATAAACCCCGCGCATCCCGGCGAAAGCCGGGATCCAGTTCTTTAGCTCTCGACAAGCGAATGTGCGCATGGGGAGAAAGCGTTTCTGGATCCCGGCTTTCGCCGAGATGGACGGGTTTTGGTTTTAATATAAGGAAACGCCCCATCTGGACATTGGACAGTTCGAATAGCTGCTTTCGAAAGAAGAGATTCTTTCGCGAGGAAGCAAGATCATTTGACGAGGTTCGCGCAATCTACGCGCGGCAAGTGGACGTAATCACGTATGACGAGAATTTTCTCAATTTCGAATTGAAGGACGGTTCACTGATTACGATCGGCGAAACTGATTGCGGGCTGCAATCCTTGGAGGCGGTGCTTCGATGGTTCGGCGTCGAGGGCGACTGGTATACGCAACTGGAGCGAGGCGGTCCCGGGACTGAACTTTGTCTCTATCGAAAGACTCCCTGAATGCTCTGGACCCCCGAACAGGACCGCGCCCTCAAAGCCGTCGACCGCTGGATGAAGGCGCCGGACCGGCAGGTGTTCCGGCTGTTCGGTTACGCCGGCGCCGGCAAGACGACATTGGCGCAGCATTTCGCGATGGACGCCGGCGAGGTCGCTTTCGCCGCGTTCACCGGCAAGGCCGCGCATGTGATGCGCCAGAAGGGCTGCGAGGGGGCGACGACGATCCATTCGCTGATCTATCGCCCGGCGCGCGACGACGAGGCGGAGGAAGGCGAGCTGATGTTCACCATCCGCCGCGACGCGCCGGCCTCGACCGCCGATCTCATCATCATCGACGAATGTTCGATGGTCGATGAAGAACTGGGACGCGATCTTCTCTCCTTCGGCAAGCCGGTGCTGGTGCTCGGCGATCCAGCGCAATTGCCGCCCGTGAAGGGCGGCGGCTTTTTCACCGAGGCCGAGCCAGATTTCATGCTGACGGAGATTCACCGTCAGGCGCAGGGCAATCCGATCATCCGCCTGTCGATGCAGATCCGCGAAGGGCGTCCGCAGACGGGCTCAGACGATTTCGGCGGCGATCATACCTGCCGCATCATCCGCCGCGACGAAGTGACGTCGGAAGATATTCTCGCCGCCGATCAGGTGCTGGTCGGCACCAACCGGACGCGGAAGCGCTTCAACGACCGCATCCGCGAGTTGAAAGGCCATACCGATCCCCTCCCCGAGGCGATGGAAAAACTCGTCTGCCTCAGGAACAACAAATCGAAGGGCCTCCTCAATGGCGGGCTGTGGACGGTCGCGCTCCGCAAAGCGCCGCGCGGCGACAAGGCGCGGATGATTGTCGCGCCCGAAGACGGGTTCAGCAATGGGGGCAAGAACGTCTCAATCTCGGTGCCGAAGGCGATGTTCACCGACGGGCCGGAGAGCGTCCCCTGGCCGGCGCGCAAGAATTCCGACGAGTTCGACTATGGCTACGCGCTGACCGTTCACAAGGCGCAGGGAAGCCAGTGGGACGACATCGTGCTGTTCGATGAAAGCTTTGCTTTCCGCGAACACGCCGCGCGCTGGCTTTATACCGGCGTTACCCGTGCGGCGGAAAAATTGACCGTGGTGCGGTAACCCGAATGGGAGCTGGTCGCCCTCGCCGCCTCCCGCCCAATTCCACTAGAGTTGTTGCGCCTTCACATGACTGACCGAAAAGGCGCCGTCGATGCGTCCCTCGATCCGCTTCACCAGCACCTCGATTAGATCGAAGACGGCGTCGAATTCCGCAAGGATCGCCTCGACGCGCCCGGCTCCCGGAAGCGGCGCGAACATGGTGCCGATATTCATCCGGTCGCCGGTTTCAATCGCGATCAAAAGGCTTCCCGCGTCAAAAGCCGCGCGCAGCCGCTTCCCCTTGTAGAGGCGTTCGAGTTCCTGAAAGCGTTCAAGCACTACCGGATCGAGGAGATCGCGCGCCTCGACCTGATCGCTCGACCACGCTTCATAGGCTTTTTCAAATTCCGGCGACGCAAGGCCGACGCGGGAAAATTCCTTCCCCGGCTTGCCGAGCGCATTCATCAAGCCGGCGTCGCGCAGCAATACCGTCCGTCCCAGAAAGCGTTTGGGGTAATCGATGATGAAAAGCTGACCGTGAAATACCGTGCGCGTCGACGAGCTTTTTCCCGACGATTTATATTTGAGATGGACCTCGCACAGCGTGAAGCCATTGCCGGCGTGAACGCCCCTGATCTCATCTTCCCAATGTTCGATATTATGGTTGGGCAAAAGCTTCAGCGCGCGGAACCGGTCATGGTAATCGGGGCGCTCCAACTTGCCGCGATAGGTGAAGTTAAGCTTCGACGCGATGCGTTCAAGAAGGCCATGCGTGATGTCGTCTCTGGCGCGGTTCAAAAGCCATGTCGACAGCGCCGCGCCACCGAACCCGAGGAATAACGCGGCGCGAAAATTTTCCGGCCCGAACGGCCCAAAATAGGCGACCGCCGCCGCCAGCGCCGCCGTCGCGGCGCCAAGGATCGCGATATTGATGACGGCGTCGGCCCGCGTCGTTTCCTTTTCGTTAAGATATGGCGCGATCGATTGCTCGAAATAAGCATCGAAACCGGCGAATTCGCTGCGACCTGAAGTTATTTTCAGCGGCATGTCGGCGGCCTCTCCTCACGACCAGACGTTGAGTCTCGCTCTCCTTGGTAAACCGCCATTTAACATTCTCTCCTTAGCCTGATCGTCAATACTCAACAGGATTTCACCGGCGCATGCAGTTTCATCCGCTCAGCGTATTTCGGGCCATTGGCCGCGCCTTATCGGCGCCTGAAGTCTCTGACGCTGTCGTCAAGCGACGCATTATCGAATTCAAGCGCCAAATTCCGCCGGTCAATATCGCCATCGCCGCCGCGACCGCTTTTGTCATCCTCGCCGTTCATCCCATTTATTTGACGCATTTCGCGGCGGTTTACTTCCTTTATGTCGCCTTCGCGACGACGCAGGCCGCCACCTGGCGGCGGCTGGATGTCGAAGCGATGTCGGTAAAGGAAATGAAGGAACTGCTACAGAGAACAGAGTATCTGGCTGTCAGTCAGTCGGTTGTCTGCGCGCTTGTGGCGATGTCGCTCTATGAGCTGACGCGATCCGAACAGCGCATCGTCCTGATCGGCTGGGTGGCGCTCTGCTCTATCGGCGGCGCGATGTCGCTATCGGCGGACCGGCGCTTGTCGCG
>Ga0155549_1065_pt3 | contig 10312 bp, 11 predicted proteins | sample RifCSPhighO2_12_FD_107206 | JGI IMG/M metagenome (GOLD analysis project Ga0155549, IMG submission 107206) | Alphaproteobacteria bacterium RIFCSPHIGHO2_12_FULL_63_12
GCCCTTGCGCTTCATCCGGCTCGTGACTTCCTGCCCGATGAAGCAGCCCTTCTTGTAACTGACGGCGTTCAGCGCGTCATAATTGACGTCCAGCAAAAACAGCTCGTCGCTTGAAAAGTCCTTGCCGAATTCCGGGATTCCAAGCCCGGCTCGCAATGCTTCATAGGCGTCATCCGCCGCCGGCATGTCCGCCCGTTTCACGATCGATCTCGCGGGCAGCGATGCGTGGCGCGGGTCGGCGAAGGAGGCGAGGGGATCGCGCAGGTCGCCGATGGCGACGGCAAGCTCTGTTTCGGGCGCGACCGTCACCTTGGCGCGCAGTTTGTACATGACGAGGCGCTTTAAAAGCGCGCCTGCCGCGCCCGCGTCGCAGTCGATGAAAAACCCGTCGCCATGCGGCGCCAGAAAGAAATCGAACAGGATTTTTCCCTGCGGCGTTAGCAGCGCGGCAAAGACCGCGTCCCCGTCGCGAACGTGGAGAATGTCCTGCGTCACGAGGCCCTGCAGGAAGGAACGCGATTCCTCGCCGGAAATCTTGAGCAGGGATCTGGCCGAAAGAATACCGCGCATGAATTGGGATTTAACGTCATGCGCCGCGAATGTCATCCCGGAAACCGGCCGCCCGGTTTCCGGGAATGACGCCCGCTCAGAGCCGGTCGAGCGACGGGCGTTCCTTGCCGAGCCAGGCGGATTTCATCAGGCCTTCCGCGTATTTACGGGCGCTCTTGTCGCCTTGCGCCCTGTAGGCGTCGGCAAGGCCTGAATAGACCCAGCCATTGTTCGGCAATTCCGCCAGCGCTTCGACGAAGAGATGCTCGGCGCGTTCCGCGTCGCCCGCGCGCAGAACGAAAGCCGCGAGCGTCTGTTTCGCCGGATAATACCAGTAAGCAGGCTCGGTGTAGTTGAGCCCTTCTTGCAGCGCGACGACTTCCTCCATCGCCTCGATCGCGGAGGCGAGATCGCCGTCCGCCGCCGCCGCGCGCGCGATGACTGTCCGCTGCTGGATTTTCAGGATGTCCGGCGCCGGAATGAGATTTTCGGTAAGACCGGAAAGATCGGCGGCGGCGAGAATTTTTGAAATCTCTTCCGCTTCGGCGCGCGCCTTGTCCGATTCCCCCGATCTCGCGAACGCCTCGCCGCGCGCATAGCGCCAGGCGGCGCGAACGAACGGCGCGCCGTCGCCGGGATCTTCAAGCGCCAGAATGTCGGCGGCCGGCGCAAATTGCGCCATCGCATAATAAGGCGCGACCTTGATCGGCTGCGCGAAGGGAACCGCGATCGCCATTTCCGTCGGCAGTTTCGCGTCGAGCTTTTTCGCCATGGCGAGCGCTGTGTCGGCGTCGCCCGCCTGCATCGCCGAGGTCATGACGAAGTGAATATTGTGAACGTAATAGCCGAATTGATAGAGCGGGCTCGGATCGGAACTGGCGAGGAACGCCTCATCCGCGGCGACCGCCGCGAGATTGGCGTCAATCGATTCCCGGAACCTGCCGATCCGCGCGTAGGTGTGCGACGGCATGTGAATGAGATGGCCGAGCGTCGGCGACAGCGCCGCAAGTTTCTCGGCGTATTTGGCCGCCCGGTGCGGGTTAACGGTTGCTTCCGTCATGTGGATATAAAGATGGATCGCCGGCTGATAGTCGGGATTGCGCGCCAGCACCGCCTCGATCAGCGACAGCGTCCTGGCGGCGCGCCCCTTTGGCGTCCTGCCGTCCGCCTCCCAGTAATCCCAGGGCTGCGTATCCATATTCGCTTCGGCGGCTGTCGCCTGAATGAAATCGTCATCGGGATAAAGCGCCGCGATTTTCTCCATCGCATCGGCGAAGGCGGCGTCTTGGGCGCTGCGGTCCTTGATCGGCGCCTTGACGTAGCGAAACGCCAGCGCGTCGATCAATGCGCGCTCCTTGTCGCTCGCCTTGTCCTTGAGCGCGAGCGCCTGCCGGATGGCGGCGTATGCGGGCGCCACGGCCTCATCCCCCATCGGCGCATTGATGTTCGGCCCATAGGCGAAGGCTTCGGCCCAATAACACATGGCGCAATCTGAATCCTCGACCTGCGCCGCCTTGAATTCGTTGATCGCCTCGCCGTGGTTGAAATTCCACATATGCGCGATCCCGGCGTCGAACAGCTTTTGCGCCTTGTCGCTCGCCGTCGTCACCTTGTAACCGATGCCGGGGACCGGGTTCATGCGCGCCTGCGCCGGGCTCGAAGCGGTTTCCTCATCGAGCGTTGCGGCATAGGCGGAACCGATATGTTGGAAATATAAGCGACGCTTCAGCGCCGCGGCGGCGTCCTTGCCGCAGGCCGACTGCGCGAGGGTCAATGGATTAACGAACGGAACGCCGGCGTCGCTTCCCGTAAAATGCACGCCGCCGATAATGGCGGCTCCGGCTGTCGCCGCCGTACAGGCGAGGTAAAGTTTTCTCATGTCCGCTCTCCCTTGGACGATGTTGAAATGGCCGGGTGTCGACCGGCGCGCCCATGCTCAGAAAGGTCGATCCGGCCGTCGGAAATTGGGGGGCGGCCGGAATTATCAGCGCTGCTTTCGGTGCTCGCCCTTTTGAGCGCCGGGCGGTTTGTGTTTTAAGGGGCTATGACCGGACCCTCAAGCGGCAATCTTCCCGAATATTCCGTCAGCGAACTGGCTGGCGCAGTCAAACGCGTCATTGAGGACGGCTTCGGCTTCGTGCGCGTCAAGGGCGAGCTTGGCCGGGTGACGCGCGCTGCTTCCGGCCATCTCTATCTCGATTTGAAGGATGAAAACGCGACGATTTCAGGCGTCATCTGGAAAGGAAACGCGCAGCGCCTGCGATTTTCACCCGAGCAGGGGATGGAGGTTGCAGCGACCGGCAAGCTCACAACTTTCCCCGGTCAGTCGAAATACCAGATCGTCATCGACAGCCTGGAGCCGGCCGGCGCCGGCGCGCTGATGGCGGTCCTTGAGGAGCGCAAGAAGAAACTCGCCGCCGAGGGCCTTTTTGATGCGGCGCGAAAGCGCCCGATCCCGTTTCTTCCTGAGGTGATCGGCGTCGTCACCTCGCCCTCGGGCGCGGTCATCCGCGATATTCTCCATCGCCTGCGCGATCGCTTTCCGCGCCATGTCATCGTCTGGCCGACGCTGGTGCAAGGAAAGGGCGCTGAAGCGCAGATCGCCGCCGCTATCGAAGGCTTCAACGCCCTGCCGGAAGGCGGCGATATTCCGCGTCCGGACGTTTTGATCGTCGCGCGCGGCGGCGGGTCGCTTGAAGATCTCTGGTGCTTTAACGAGGAGATCGTCGTGCGCGCGGCGGCCGCGAGCCGGATACCGCTGATCTCCGCCGTCGGGCACGAAACCGACACGACGCTGATCGACTATGCGTCGGATTTGCGCGCGCCGACGCCGAGCGCAGCGGCGGAAAAAGCGGTGCCGATGCGCTCGGAGCTGGTCGCGGAAGTCCTGAACAAGCATCGCCGCATGATCGAGGCGCAGGCGCGCCGGCTCCGCGAGCAGGGCTTGCGCCTCAGATCGGCGACGCGCGGGCTCGGCCGGCCGGAGGATGCGACCGGCGCAAAGGGGCAAAAACTCGATTTTCTCGCGAGCCGGCTTTCCTCGGCCCTGCGCGCGCGCAGCGACAAGGCGGCGCGCGCCTTCGCCGGCGCCGGCGCGCGTTTTGGTCCGCGCGCCTTGTCGGCGGGCTTTGCCCGGCGCGAGGCGTCGCTTGAAAGTCTCGGCAAGAGAATGGGCCGCGAGCGCCTGCACCTGAAACTGCGCGATTGCGGTGTCGCCCTCGGCCGCGACGGCGCGCGGCTTCAATCCCTCGCAGCGCGCCTCCTGAAGCGGCCGGGCGAGCGCCTCGCCGCGAGCGGCGGCCTGTTGCGGTCGCTCTCTTACAAAAGCGTGCTCGATCGGGGGTTTGCGCTCGTCAAAATGGCGGACGGCAAGCTCGCGCGCCGGGCCGCGACGCTGCCCGCTTCCGGCGCGGTCGCGCTCGTCTTTGCCGACGGCGAGCGCGCCGCGCATTTAGGCGACGCGCCGAAAAAACCCGCCGTCGTCAAAAAGCCGGTGCAAAAGGGGTTGTTTGATTGAATTGGCGGGCTTTGACCCCGCCGCAGCCCCTGCGCTAAAACCCACTTCATGAACCCATTCGATTCAGGCTCCCAGAACCGCGACGATGAGGCGATCCTCGAATATCTCGATGCGGAATTCGCCGTGGTGAAACCGGGGCGTTATGTTCGCTGCGCGGCGACCGGCGCGCGGATTCCGCTGGAGGCCCTCAAATACTGGAATGTCGACAAGCAAGAGCCTTACGCCAACGCCGAAGCGGCGATGGTCGGATTCGGACTGAAAGCGGGGAAATAGCGCGATGACGAAACTTCTCGCGATGGCGGGCCTGATCGCGCTCAGCGGCTGCGCCGCCGCGCCAAAATCCGCCGCCGAAGCGGTCGCGCCGGAAGCCGCGGCGGTCGCACCCGTCGCCGCCGAGGCTGAGAGCGAGGCGCCGATGCTCGCGACTAAAGCGAGCTATGACGCGGCGATGGCCGCGGCCGACGAACGCCAGCGCGTCTTCGACGATCCGGCGATGAGCATCTCGCTGCAGGGCGAACTCGTGCAGGGCGGACTCGTTTTCGGCCAGACGCTGCCAGGCGCGACAGCGACGCTCGACGGCGAGCCTTTGATGGTGAGCGACGACGGGCGCTTCCTTCTTGGATTCGGGCGCGATCACGGCGCGAGCGCGCTGTTGGTCATCAAGCATGTCGACGGCTCGGTGGTGCGCCGCGCGCTCGACATCGCGAGCCGCCCGTTTCCGGTTGACCGCATCGACGGTCTCGACCAGTCGAAGGTTTCCGGCTTCACCGAGGCGCAGCTGAAAAAGATCGCCGTCGACAAGGAAAAGAAGACCGCCGCCCGCGCCGTGACCGCGCCGGAAACTTTCTGGGCCGGCGGGTTCTCCTGGCCGGTCACCGGCCGCATCAGCGGCGTCTTTGGCTCGCAGCGGATTTTGAACGGCGAAGCGAAAACGCCCCACTCCGGCGTCGATGTCGCCGCCGCGACCGGGACGCCGGTCAAGGCCCCGGCGGCTGGGATCGTCCGCCTCGCCGACCCGGACATGTATTTCGAGGGCGGCCTCATCTTCATCGACCACGGCCAACGGCTCGAAAGCGCCTTTCTCCACCTCTCCCGGATCGACGTGAAACCGGGCGACCGGATCGAGGCCGGGCAGGTGATCGGCGCGGTCGGGGCGACGGGGCGCGCGACCGGGCCGCACATGCACTGGAGCCTCAAATGGATGGGGACGCTGGTCGATCCCCAGCTCGTCGCCGGCGAGATGCCGCAGGCGGAACTGGCCGGATCGGCCGGAAATTAACCCTTCTGTGATTGACAATCATTCTTAATTGCACCATCTCATAGGGGCCCGGGTGCGAAGTTCGGGCGCCTGGGTGGTCGATGTACGTCTGCATCTGCAATGCCTTGAAGGATCGCCAGCTTTCCGCCGCCGCGGACGGCGCGAAGAGCGTCGGCGAGGTTTTCCGCCGCTGCGAGGCGAGGCCCCAATGCGGCAAGTGTCTCCCCGACGTCGCGAAAATGATCGAAGACGCCCGCGCGCAAACGCCGGCGATGCGTCTCGCCGCCCAATAGCGCCAAAACGAATAACGCCGAAATAATCCGCAACTGACAATCGCTTGCAGGCTTTGCGCTTGTCGCGAGGGACGAGCGTCCTATGGTGCCGCAAAGCCAAAGGGAGAAAAGCGCATGAAGGGCGATCCGAAGACAATCGACTATCTCAACAAGGCGCTGAAACTCGAACTGACAACCGTCAATCAGTATTTCCTGCATGCTCGGATGCTCAAGAACTGGGGTTTTGCGCGCCTCGCCAAGATCGAATACGACGAATCGATCGACGAGATGAAACATGCGGACCAGCTGATCGAGCGCATTCTCTTTCTCGAAGGCCTCCCCAATATTCAGGATCTCGACAAGGTCTATATCGGCGAGAGCGTCAAGGAATGCCTTGAATGCGATCTGAAAGCCGAGCACCGCGCGCATCCGCTCTACAAGGAGGCGATCGCGTATTTCGAGACCGTCAAGGATTACGTCAGCCGCGCCCTCCTCGTGCGCATCCTCGAATCGGAAGAGGGGCATATCGACCATCTCGAAACGCAGATCGACCTCATCGGCAAGATCGGCGAGCCGCTCTACATGCAAGCTCAAATGAAGAAGGATGACGATTGATGCGCGCGCTCGCGTTGATCGCTGCGGCGATCCTCATTTCCGGCTGCGCGCAAAAAGGCGCCGTCGCGGAAACGCCGGCCCCCGCGCCCGAAGCAGCGGCCCCGGCGGTTGAAACGCCGGTGACGATCCCTACCGGCGAGACCGGCGGCATGTGCGGCGGCATCGCGGGGTTTCAGTGCCTGAACGACGCGGATTACTGCGCCTACAGGGAAGGCGAATGCGCCTCGATCGCCGATGCCGCCGGCGTCTGCCAGCCGAGGCCTGAAGCCTGCACGATGGAATTCGATCCGGTCTGCGGCTGCGACGGCGAGACCTATGGCAATGCCTGCACGGCCGCGGCGGCGGGCGTCAGCGTCGCCTCAAAAGGCGCATGCGGCGAAGGTCCGGCGACGGAATAAGTCCGTCGGCGCGCACCGAAGCCGTTACGGCCTTGTTCTCGGCTCGACGACGAGAAGCACGAACTCGCACATCGCCGAATGCCGGTTGGCGTAGGAATGCGGGCTGTCCGCCTTGAACATGACGGCCTGATCGGCGCGAACGGTTTCTTCCCGGCCGGCGATCGTCAGGGTCAAAATTCCTCGCAGCGTCAGGGCGATTTCCATCGCGCCGACGGGATGCGCGTCGGATCGGTGAGTCAGACCTTTTGGTATCGACCATTTCCACAGCTCGATCAGGTTCATCAGATCGAGACCGAACAGAAGGCGCGCGGCGCCATCCCCGTCGCCGGACCACAGATTTCGGGCGTCGGCGACCGAAATTTTCTCCACATGCGCTTCCGGCTCGGCCAACAAGGTTTGCAAGGTCACGCCGAAAGCGTTTGCGATCTTGCACAAGGTGCCGATGCTCGGATTAGTCGATCCCTTTTCGATCTGGGCGAGCATCCCCTTGCTGACCCCCGATCGCTCGGCGAGGGCGTCAAGGCTCAGCCGCCCGGCGACGCGAAGCCGGCGGAGATTGTCGCCGAGCGTCCGGTTGACCTGCGCGTCCGTCAAATCCGCCATCTTTGGCCTCGCCGTTTCCCGCGCGCGGCGCTTGACCCCGGGACGTCGCCGCGCGTAGTGTATGATATATTATACAAATGTATCATCATGCAAGACAAGGCTCGCGTATGGAAATCGAAACCGTAGCAATTCATGTCCCGCGCAGCCGCCGCGATGGCGCGATCGCGCCGCCGATCAATCTCTCGACGACATTCGAGCATGGCCCCGCCAACGAGGCGCTCTACGCGCATGAATATATTCGCGACGGAAACCCCAATGTCGACGATTTGCAAACGCGCCTCGCCAGCATGGAGAATGCGGCGGGTTGCGTGGCGTTTGCGTCGGGAATGGCGGCGGCGACAGCGCTCGTTCAGACCTTAAAGCCCGGCGCGCGCATTCTTTTTCACAACAATATTTATTTCGACGTCATCGCGCTCGCCGGCAAGCTGATGCCGAATTGGGGAATTGAATTTGAGCGAAGAGACCTGACGGATCCAACTGCGCTTGCGGCGGGCCTTGCGAAAAAACCGGCGCTCGTCTGGTTGGAGTCGCCGTCGAACCCGCAACTCGACATCATCGACATCAAGGCGGCGGCCGACGCCGCGCATTCGGTCGGCGCGAAAGTCGTCGTCGACAGCACCTTCGCGCCGCCGGTCATTCAGCGCCCCCTCGACTTCGGCGTCGATTTCGTCCTGCATTCCCTGACAAAATATATGGGCGGACACAGCGACATTCAGGGCGGCGCGATCGCCTTCGCCTGCGATGACGGCCGCTTCGCCGAGCTTGCCCATATCAGGCGGATCACCGGCGGCGTGTTGTCGCCGTTCAATGCGTGGATGGTGAGCCGAGGCGTTCAAACGCTGGCCTGCCGCGTCGAACGGCACTGCGCGAATGCGCTGGCCGTGGCGCGCGCGCTGGCGGCGCGCCCTGAGATTGCGCGCGTCCGTTATCCGTTTCTGGAAAGCGATCCGGGATATGAGATTGCGCGACGGCAAATGACCGCCGGCGGCGGCATGGTGTCGGTCGAGGTGAAAGGCGGGCGAAGCGCCGCGCTCAAGGTCGCCTCAAAGGTGAAGCTGTTCACCAACGCCACCAGCCTCGGCGGCGTCGAAAGCCTCATCGAACATCGCGCGTCGGTCGAAGGAAAAGCGACCTCGACGCCGGACTCCCTGCTGCGCCTCTCGATCGGCCTTGAAGCCCCGCAGGATCTGATCGCCGACCTTGTCGCCGCGCTGGACTGACAAGGGAACGACGAAGCATCACCTCCCGCGATACTCTTCCTTGCCCCATCGCCGATGCAGCCAGAGCCATTGGCCCGGATTTGCGCGGATCATTTTCTCAAGTTCGAGATTGATGAGATCGGTCAGCTTTTGCGTGTCGGCGTTGATGTCGCCCGAGGGCGCGAAGGCGATTGCGTCATGGGCGGTCACGCGAAACCACGCGCCGCTGAGGCGTTCGACGACGCACGGGATGACCGGTGCGCCGTATTTCAGCGCAAGGCGCGCGGCGGCGGGCGCCGTCATCGCCGGCTTGCCGAACAACGGCGAGGGAACCCCGCCGCTGGTGAGTTTTTGATCGACCAGCATGGCGAGCGACGCGCCCGCTTTCAGCGCTTCGATCATGTCGCGTCCGCCGCGCTTTCCCTTTGGAATCTGCCGGCGCGACATGACGCGCGCGCGTTCCTTGATGATGAGGCCGTCGATCAGGGGATTGTTCGCGGCGCGATAGATAATGCCGTAATCGACGCCGAGAGCATGAAGAGCGATCGACATCACCTCCCAATTGGCGAAATGGCCGGAAACGAAGATCGCCGGGCGTTCGCCGCTCAAGATCGCCCCCAATTTTTCGAGCCCGACGATTTCGACGCGGGGCGCGGCGGCGTCCGGGGCGAATTTTTCAAGATGCGCGAATTCCGCCGTCGTCCGCCCGAGATTTTCCCAGACGTCGCGCAGCACGGCGTTCGCGTCGTCTTCGGCCATCTCGGGAAAGGCGATCTTCAGATTGACGCGACCGCGATGCTGGATCGGGCCGATCATCGGACCAATGAGGCGCGTGAAGTTGCCGGCGATCCATGACGCCGCGTCGACGCCGACGATCCTGAAAAAGCCGCCGAGCGCCAGCGCCAGCGCATATTCGGCGCGGTGGGCGATCGTCACCGGGCGATTGCTGCGCGGCGCGGGGAGGGCGATGTCATCCGCGTCGCTCATTTCGCGCCCGCGATTTTCGAGAGCGTCAGCGCCGTCAGCCGCTGCGGGTCGTCGATCGTCATGACAAGGCGCGCGACCGCGACATCGGTGCGCGCGTCGGGCGACAGCCGCACGAAATCTTTTTGCGTCGTGATCAGCGCCGCTCCTTCGGCTATTGCTTTCCGGCGCAACGCCGAAAGGTCTGCGTCGCTGAAAAAATGATGGTCGGGGAACGCCGCCGTCGCGCGCAACGAAAAGCCCGCCGCTTCAAGATCGGCGAAGAAGCGATGAGGGTTTCCAATCCCGCAGAAGGCGACGCATTTTTGCGGCGGAATGCCCGGATCGATTGCCGTGCGCGCGCGGAACGTCGGCGCGCCGTTTGCGTCGAAGGCGCCATCGCTCCCGCCGGTGAAGATGAGCGCGTCCGCCCGCGCGATGGCGCGCGCCAGCGGCTCGCGCATCGGACCGGCCGGAAAGATGCGCCCGGCGCCATCCGTGTCCGCCGCATTGACGAGGAGGAAAGCGCACGCCTTTTTGACGGTGGGATTTTGAAAGCCGTCATCCATGATGATGACATCCGCGCCCGCTGCGGCGGCGCGCGCGCCAGCGATGCGACTTTTGGCGACCCATGTCGGTGCGGCGGCGGCGAGCAGCAGCGACTCGTCGCCGACGTCTTCGGCGGTGTGCTGCAGCGTGACGCGAATGGGGCCCTTCAGCGCGCCGCCATAGCCGCGCGAGGTGAAATGCGCGGCGACGCCCCGCTCGGCCAACAGGCGCTGCAGCATCAGCGCGAAGGGCGTTTTGCCGGTTCCGCCAAGGGAGGCGTTGCCGATGCAGATCACCGGCGCGCCGGCGTTCTGGGGCGTTGCGACCGCCGTGCGCAGACGCTGCGCGCCATCATAAAGTAGCGCCGCCGGAAACATCGCCGCCGCGGC
>Ga0155549_1077_pt5 | contig 10199 bp, 14 predicted proteins | sample RifCSPhighO2_12_FD_107206 | JGI IMG/M metagenome (GOLD analysis project Ga0155549, IMG submission 107206) | Alphaproteobacteria bacterium RIFCSPHIGHO2_12_FULL_63_12
TGACGCTGCAGGATTAGCGTTTCACGAATTCCGCCTCGATGTCGATTTCAACCTCGTCGCCGACAATGCCTTCAAAGCGGTCGACGCCGAATGTCTTGCGGCTGATCGTTCCCCTCGCGGAAAAGCCGACAACATAACCCCCGCGCAGGATGTCCTGCGCGCCGCCATTGAAGGCGACGTCAAGCGTCACCGGCGCGGTGACGCCGTGCAGCGTCAGATCCCCCGTCATCCGCCCTTGCGTCTCGCCAGTTTTTTCAATCGACGTCGTTTTGAAAATAGCTTCCGGAAATGCGGCGGCGTCAAACCAGTCGGCGCCGGTCAGCGTCTGCGCAAACGCGTCATTGGCGACGTCGAGCGAGGCGATGTCGATCTTTGCTTCGACATGCGCGGTTGAAACATCGGCGGCGTCGAAATCGAGCGTCGCGTCGAGTTTTTCAAACCGGCCGACATAGGAGGAATAGCCAAGATGGTCGACCTTGAAGAGAAGGGAGGCGTGATTTTGATCGAGCGCGTAGGCGCCCGCTTTCAGCGCCGCCGGCTCGGTCGCCACCTTCGGCGCGATGAGCGAGGCGCAGCCCGCGATCAGCGGCAGGACAAGAAACAGGGCGACGACGGGTGAGCGTTTCATAAAAACCTCCTCAGGGCGCGGGCTCAGCCGTCCCGCAACAGTTCGGCGCAATCGGGGCATTGGGGATCGCGCGGCAACGCGATTGTGCGCATCGACGCCGCGAGGCCGTCATAGATGAGAAGGCGTCCGGCGAGGCTGTCGCCGATTGAGAGGATTTCCTTCAATGTTTCGAGCGCCGCCATCGAGCCGATGACCCCGGCGAGCGGTCCGAGCACGCCGACTTCCGCGCAATTGATCTCAGCCTCGCGCGGGGGCGGCGCCGGCACGAGGCAGCGATAGCAGGGAAGCGCTGCGCCGGCCCACGGTTTGAACACCGACAATTGCCCCTCGAACCGCCCGATCGCCGCCGACACCAGCGGCCTTCGCGCCTTGATGCAGGCGGCGTTGAGCGCGAACCGCGCACCGAAATTGTCGACGCCCTCGACGATGACGTCAAAGCCGTTGATGCGGTCAGGGGCGTTATCGGCGGTCAGTTTTTCGTCAAGCGCGACAATCCTGATTTCGGGATTGAGCGCGCGCGCGAAGGCGGCGGCGCGCGCGGCTTTGGGTTCGCCGACATCCTCGTCGCGAAAAATTGTCTGGCGCTGGAGATTGGATAGCGCGACGCGGTCATCGTCGGCGATCGCGATCACCCCGACGCCAGCGGCGGCCAGATACTGGATGATCGGGCTTCCAAGCCCGCCGGCGCCGACGACGAGAACGCGCGCGGCGAGCAGCTTTTGCTGTCCCTGCGCGCCGACTTCTTTCAGCAGAATATGGCGCAGATAGCGGTCGCGCGCGTCAGCGTCGAGCATCAAGGCTCCTCACCACCACCCCAGAAGGCGCAGCAACGTCGCCACGACGATCATCGAGGCGCCGACCACCAGCAGCGCCATGCCGAGGCCGCGGCTGGTTTCGCCGGTTCCGCGCACGATCAGGCCGAAAAACATGCAGACGAACCCGATCACAATGAACGCATTGCGAAATCCCGCGGTCAGCATGTCGCCAAATGTCATCGTCCGGTTGAGCCGAAGCCTCCCTCGCCGCGCGCGGTTTCATCGAGCGTCGCGATCTCTTCAAAGCGCGCCTGAAAAACCGGCGCGATCACCATCTGCGCGATGCGCTCGCCGCGACGGATGGTGAAATCCTCCGCGCCATGATTGACGAGGATCACCTTCACCTCGCCGCGATAATCGGCGTCGATCGTGCCGGGCGCGTTGAGAACGGTGACGCCGTGCTTGGCCGCAAGGCCGGAGCGCGGGCGCACTTGCGCCTCCCAGCCCCTCGGCAGCGCCATCTGAAATCCGGTCGGCACCAGCGCCGTCGCGCCGGGCGCGAGGGTCAGCGTCGCATGGTCGGCGAGCGCCGCGCGCAGATCGCAGCCGGCAGCGTCCGCGGTCTCATAGGCGGGGAGCGCTAACCCCTCACCATGGGGCAGGCGGCGAAGCTGCACGTGCGGCGGGCGGCGCGCGTCATCGAACATCGGCAAGTCCTTTTGAAAACCGGCGAAATAGTAGCGCGCCGGCGGCGTGAAATACACGCGAAATTCGTCTCAGCGGACGGCGGCGATTTCCGCCTGGATCGCCTTTGCGGCGGCAGCGGGATCGGCGGCGGCGATGATCGGCCGGCCGACCACGAGATGATCGGCGCCGGCCCGGATCGCCGCTTCGGGCGTCGCCACGCGCTTTTGATCGTCCGCCGATGCGCCGGCGGGGCGAACGCCCGGCGTCACGATCTTCAAGGCGGCGCCAAATCTCTTGCGGATCGCTTCGGCTTCGCGCGCCGAGGCGACGACGCCGTCGGCGCCCGCCCGCGCGGCGAATTCGGCGCGCCGCAAGACGAGGTCTTCGAGCTTCATCGAAATGCCGCTCTCGGCAAGGCTTTCCTGGGTGAGGCTGGTCAGCACGGTGACCGCGAGAATTTTCAGCCGCCGGTCGTCGCCGCGCCCATCGACCGCGCCTTTCAATACATCGGGCTCGGCATGCACGGTGAGAAAATCGCCGCCGAGCCGGACGACGCTGGCGACGCCGCGCTCGACCGTCGCGCCGATATCGTGAAATTTGAAATCGAGAAAGACTTTCTTGCCGGCGTCGCTCAATTCCTTGGCGAGGTCGAGGCCGCCGATCGGCATCAGCTGATAGCCGATCTTGTAAAAGGTTCCGCTGTCGCCAATCCGCGTAACGGCGCGGCGTGCGTCTTCGACGCTCGAAACGTCGAGGGCGACGATGAGGCGGTCTTTTCCAGTCATTTCCGTCCGGCTTTCATTTTCGGTTTCGCTTCCCGCAATTTTGGCGTCGCCGCAAGGCGCTTCGTCGACTTTTTGACGGCCGGTTTCTTGGCCAGATCCGGCGGCGGCGACTTTTCCCTGAACCGGCAGAGCGCCGCGATGTCGCAGCGCCAGCATTCGGGACGGCGCGCCTTGCAGACATAGCGGCCATGCAAGATCAGCAGATGGTGGGCGTCGAGGCGGAAATCCGGCGGGGTGATTTTTTCAAGCCCCTCTTCGACCGCGAGCGGCGTCTTGCCCGGGGCGAGGCCGGTCCTGTTGCCGACGCGGAAAATATGAGTGTCGACCGCAATCGTCGGCTGAGAGAAGGCGACATTGCAGACGACATTCGCGGTCTTGCGGCCGACGCCCGGCAATTGCTCGAGCGCATCCCGGCTGGAGGGAACTTCGCCGCCGAAATCCGCGATGAGTTTTTTCGACAGAGCGACGACGTTCTTCGCCTTGGCGCGCCACAGGCCGATGGTTTTTATATAGGCGCCGACTTTTTCTTCGCCAAGCGCCGCCATTTTTTCCGGCGTATCGGCGGCGGCGAACAGCGCCGGCGTCGCCTTGTTGACCCCGGCGTCGGTCGCCTGCGCCGAGAGGACGACCGCGACCAGCAGGGTGAACGCGTTCCGATAACAAAGCTCGGTCCGCGGCTCGGGCGTAGCGGCGGCAAGGCGCCGGTAGATTTCCGCCGCGTCGGCCCTGGTCATTTTCGTCATACGCGACCCTTCAAGGCGAGGCGCCGACCATGAAGCGGGCGCTCCTTGCGTGTCAAACCGGCAGTGACGGAAACGGTTGGAGCCGCTATCATCGCGCCATGACCCGTTCCCGCGTTTACGAAGACATGCCGCCGGCCGAAAAGGGCCGCGCGCTCGGCCCCGCGCCCGACCCCGAAACGGCCGGCCCCGGATTCGATGCGATCCTTTATCCGAACCGGTCGCTGCCGAACGCCGGCTTCATCGCCGTGATGTCGATCGTGATCGCGGCGAACCTCATCTTCGGCGTTTATTTCTACGTTATCGGCGCCTGGCCGGTGATCGGCTTTTGCGGCCTTGATGTTTTTCTCGTCTGGCTCGCTTTCCGCCTTTCCTATCGTCAGGGCCGGCTGCATGAGCGGGTGATCGTCGCGCCGGGCGATCTGCGCGTGTCGCGCGTCTATCCGTCGGGCCATGAATCGCGCTGGCGGACGGAGCCTTTCTGGACGCGGGTCATCATCGACAATCCGGCCAGCGATGAGGCCTGCGTGCGTCTTGTGTCGAAAGGACGCTCGCTGGTGCTTGGATCGTTCCTGTCGCCGGACGAACGGGTGAGTTTCGGCAAAGCGCTCGACGCCGCCCTGTCGCGCGCGCGCGCCGGAGCCTGATCGATGCTCGAAACCTATATGGGTCTCGCCGCCATCGTGCTGCTCGCCGGCGCATGGTTCATCTGGTGGTCGCGCAAGACCGCGGCCGAGATCGCCGCCGACGGCGGCGAGGAATGGGTGCGGCTGAACACGTCCGACCCGGATCTCGTCGCCGGGCTCGACGAGGCGCGGTTTCAGTCCATTTATCGCCGCGTCTATTTTCCGCGCTTTCCTAAATACGCGCTGGCGATCGGCGCAGCCTTTGTTGCGGCGCTGCCGCTGACGCTTGCCCTTCTCGCCGCCGTCGCCGGCGGCCTTGAGGCGATCGGGATGTCGGCAGATGCGCAAAATATCGCGCGGAGCATCCCTGTCGAAGGCTCGATCGCCGGCGTCTCGCGCGACGAACAAGAAACGATCGCGCTTTACTATGTGCAGGACGTCGTAAAATTCTATTATTATTTCGGTGTGATCTTTTCCTGGCTCGCCATCATTTTTGTGGCGATGCGGCGCTTTCACAAGCGCCGTCCCGGCTATCTCCGCGAGGAAATCCTCGCCGCAAAGGCGGAAGGCTGAACATGCAATATCTACACGCCATGGTGCGCATCCGCGATCTTGACGCCTCTCTCGACTTCTATTGCAGCAAGCTCGGCCTGGTTGAAATCAGCCGTCAGGAGAATGAGAAAGGCCGGTTCACGCTGGTGTTTCTCGCCGCGCCCGGCGACGCCGATCGCGCGCGGGAGAAGATGTCGCCGCTGATCGAACTCACCTATAATTGGGATGCGGAGGAATATACGGGCGGGCGCAATTTCGGCCACCTCGCCTTTCGCGTCGACGACATTTATGCGCTGTGCGCAAGGCTGATGCACGCCGGCGTCGTCATCAACCGCCCGCCGCGCGACGGACACATGGCGTTCGTGCGCTCGCCGGACGGCGTTTCCATCGAACTGCTTCAAAAAGGCGAACGCCTGAAGCCGGAAGAGCCATGGGCGTCGATGCCGAACACCGGCGCGTGGTGAGCCGGTGAGGAAACCGGCGGCGCGACGGGCGTCCGCGACAATCGCCTCCTGTTGCGGCTCGATCTTTTATCGTGAACGAATTATTAAAGCCGCCCGCCGCATCATGGCGGTCAGCCACCGGGAAGCCCGCCGACCGTGACACCGCTCGCCCTTGAGAATGTCGTCAAGAGCTTCGGCGCCTTTCGGGCCGTCGATGATCTGTCCTTCAGCGTCAACAGGGGCGAGATTTTCGGCTTTCTGGGGCCAAACGGCGCCGGCAAGACGACCACCTTGCGCATGATCCTCGACATCATCCCGCCGACATCGGGACGGATCACGGTGCTCGGATCCGCGTCCGCGATCCCGGTCCGTCGCCGCATCGGCTATCTCCCCGAAGAGCGCGGCCTCTACCGGAAGATGAAAGCCGCCGACACCATCGCCTATTTCGCCAGCCTCAGAGGCGTTCCGCAACAAGAAGCGAAATCCCGCGCGCTGGCGCTGCTCGATCAATTCGGTCTTGGCGACTTCGCCCGCGCGAAAAACGAATCCCTCTCCAAGGGGATGGCGCAAAAGGTTCAACTGCTGGCGACGATCGCGCATGAGCCTGAACTCCTCATCCTCGACGAGCCGTTCACGGGGCTCGATCCGATCAACCAGGCGACGCTTGAAAAGCTGATCGGCGATTTGCGCGACAGCGGCCGCACGATCATTTTTTCAACCCACACGATGCAGCACGCCGAGAGGCTCTGCGACCGCTTTCTCATTCTCGCCAAAGGCAGAAACCGGTTTGAAGGGACGCTCGACGAGGCGCGGGCGAAGTTTCCGCCCAAACTCATCATCCGGACGCGCGACCCGGTTGCGGCGCTGGCTCGGGCGCCCGGCGTCATCAACATCAATGCGGCGCCGACGCGCGCGGACGAAGACCCGAGCTATGCGGTCGAACTCGCGCGCGGCGTCGACCCGAACACCGTCCTGCGCGCGGCCTTCGACGCCGGCCTGCATCTGTCGCGCTTTGAACACGCCAATGCGTCGCTCCACGACATCTTCGTCGATCTGGTCGGCGACGCCGGCGCGCCGGCGCCGGACACGAGCGAGGAGAAGGCGGCATGACGCCGGTCTTTCTCATCGCCTGGCGCGAATACAAGCAATACATCCTGTCGCGGGGATTCCTCATCTTTCTGGTGACGTTCCCGCTGATCGTCATCCTTGGCGGCGGCGCGATCGGCATTCTTGAATCGTCGAAGCCGGTGCGCACCTTCGTTGTCTATGACCAAGCCGGCGGGTACGCCGAAGCGATCGACCGCGAAATCGCCGAGCGCGAACGTCATCAGACCATCGTCGCTTTCGACGCTTATCTCGAGGCGGCGATCGACAAGTCGAAGATTGCGCTGGAGGACTTGCCGGCGCCGTTTGCGCCCGGCGCGACCACGCAGTCGCGGCGCAACGCCTTCTTCGCCGCGGGCGGCGTCGAAGCCGCGCGCGCGGCGGTTCAACCCTATCTGAAAAGCGGCGTTCCCCTTTACAGCGCACCTCGCCGGCAGTTCGCGCGCATCGAGCTTGCGGATCCCATCCGCTCCGCCGCGACGATCGAGGACGCCGCCGAAGCGCTTCGCCCGTTTCTGGTCGGCGCCCAGTCCTATCCCGGCGCGGGCGGCGGCCTTTTCGCGGCGGTGCTTATTCCCCGCTCCTACAACGGCGGCGAGGACGGCGCCGAAGCGCAATTCTGGAGCAACAATCTCACCGATCCCAATCTCGAAATCGCGGTGTCGCGCGCCCTGTCGGCCACGGCGCGACGAAAGCTCTCGGAAAGTTACGGCCTGTCGCCGGCCGAGCTTGACGCGCTCGCCGATGTCGACGCGCCGGTCAAAGCCTATCGCCCGGACAAGGAGCAGGGCGGCGGCGAGCTTGAAGATATCGACCGCCTGCGCTCGGCCGTCATACCCGCCGCCATGACTTATATGCTGCTCGTCGTCGTCTTCGGCGTCGGCAATCTTCTCCTCACCAACACGATCGAGGAGCGCTCGAACAAGATTGTCGAAATTCTTCTGTCGTCGGTCACCGCCGATCAGCTGATGCTCGGCAAGCTGATCGGGATCGCGGCGGTCGGCCTCACGATGCCGACCGTCTTCCTACTCGGCGGCGTCGCGCTGGCGCTCTCGGGCGGCGGCAGCGAAATGATGCAGACGCTGGTCGGCGTCCTGTTCAGTTCATGGTTTCTGGCGATCTATCTTTTCTATTTCCTGTGCGCCTATGCGATCTTCGCGATGATCTTCCTCGCGATCGGCGCGGTGTCGAATTCACTGCAGGACGCGCAGTCCTATATGGGGCCGCTGATGCTGCTCGTTTTCGCGCCGCTGCCGTTCATGGTTCTCGTGTTCCAGAATCCGAACGGACTTGTGGCGTCGATCCTCACCTGGATTCCGATCTATACGCCCTATGCGGTGATGATGCGCGCGGCCGCCGATCCGCCGATCTGGGAAATCGTCGGGGCGACGTGCCTGATGCTCGCTTTCGCGATCGTGCTCGCGCGCTTCATGGGACGCATTTTCCGCGCGGCCATCCTGCAATCGGCGCCGCCAAAGACGAAAGACCTGATCAGGCTTGCACGAACCGGCGCCTAACGTTTGGCTTTTTCCGGATCATAGACGAACTTGCGGTCGCAATAGCCGCATTCCGCTTCGCCGTCGTCGAGTGAATACCAGACCCGCGGATGGCCGAGCGCGCCGCCGCCGTCGCAGGCGACGCGGTGTTTGTCGACATAGACGATTTCCGGCTCGGGCGCTTTGACGATCGGCTTGGTCATATATTCATCCGGGTGACATTGGCGGCTGACTCATTTCCGGTCGGCGCGGCGCCAAGTCAAGGCCCGGCGCCGGCAAAGCGCGCGCCAGTTGACCGGGCGCCGTCGGGGCGTGGTACCATCAGCGCTGAAACAGGCTGGAATCCCGATGTCCGTCAAAGAGGCCGCGATCGCGGCGAAGGGTCTTCGCAAGATTTACGCGCCGACCAGGAAAGCCCCTGCCAAGGAAGCCCTCAAAAGCGTCGATCTCGACATACCGGTCGGATCGATCTTCGGTCTGCTCGGGCCCAACGGCGCCGGCAAATCGACTTTCATCAACATCCTCGCCGGGCTCGTCACCAAGACCGAGGGCTCGGTCAGCATCTGGGGCTTCGACATCGACAAGAACCCGCGGCAGGCGCGCGCCTCGATCGGCGTCGTGCCGCAGGAAATCAACATGGACGTTTTCTTCACGCCGAAAGAAGCGCTCGACATTCAGGCCGGACTCTACGGCGTGCCGAAGTCAGAGCGGCGGACGATGGAGATCCTCTCCGCGCTCGGGCTTGAGGACAAGGCGAACGCCTATGTCCGGATGTTGTCGGGCGGCATGAAGCGTCGCCTTCTCGTCGCCAAGGCGATGGTGCACGCGCCGCCGATCCTCATCCTCGACGAGCCGACCGCCGGCGTCGACATCGAGCTGAGAAAACAGCTTTGGGACTATGTGCTGACGCTCCACGCGCAAGGCGTCACCATCGTCCTAACGACGCATTATCTCGAAGAAGCGCAGGAGCTTTGCGACCGCATCGCGATCATCCACCAGGGCGAAGTCGTCGCCTGCGAGCCGACGGAAAAGCTTGTCGGGTCGCTCGATTCGAAAATGCTGCTGGTGACGCCGGCCGAGCCGCTCGCCGCCCCGCCGGATCTTCATCCCTATACGGCCGAACTGAAATCTGGCGGCAAGATCGCCATTCCCTATCAGCCGAGCAGCTGCGAAGTCTCCTCGATCATCGAGCGGCTGCAAGCGGCGGGCGTCAGGATCAAGGACATGACGACGGTCGAGGCCGACCTCGAAGACGTGTTTTTGGCGCTGACCTATGATCGGGATCGTCAGCCTAAGGACAAATTGCGCCAGGCCGCGCCCGCCGGCACCCCGTAAGCTGCGTGCTCGCGCAAGGCCTTGGTCGCCTCGACCGGGTCGTCGCCGAGCGCATCCGGCGCGATCGCCGGGCCAAAGACAATGTCATAGCGCTTGCCGCGCTTGTTCAGCAGCTCATTGAACAGCGTGATGTCGCGCAACTCCGAATTCAACTTCCAGAACCAGTAATAGAGCCATGAATTTCGGGCCTTGATGTGAACGGGGATGATGGCGCAGTCATATTTGCGCGCGAAGATCGCAACCGACGTCAGCCATTCGCGTTCGATCAGGTTCTTGTTCTCGTCCATATAAGCGAGGCGGCCAGACGGGAATAAAATGACGCAGCGCTCGTCCGTGAACGCCTTCTTCGCTTCGACCAGCGTCTCGCGGCTGCGTGCGCGCGTTCGCTTCTCGATCACCCATTCGACCGGGATGACGACTTCCGCCAGGCGCGGCGCGACGCGGATTGCGTCGCGATTGGCGAAGAAGCACAGATCAGGGCGCTTTTCCTTCAGCGCATCGAACATTGCAACGCCGTCGGCAATGCCGGTCGGATGAACGCTGGCGATGATGACGCGCCCGCTTTCCGGCACGTGTTCAAGCCCCGACTTGCGCACATCGAGCGACAGGATCGAGCTGACATGATCCATCGCGGCGCGACCGGAAAGACCGTCGATCGCCTCCGACATCTTGCGCGCCCGCGGCTCCTGCAGCAGCGGATAAAGGACCGCGCGATAGAGAGGCCAGAAGCGCGACTTGATCAGCGTCTTCGCGCGCTCTTCAATCAGAATGTCGACAATATGCTTGCCGCCGGCGAGCGCCTCGATATCCGAAGGATCTCTCGCCGGCGCGGTTGATGCTCGCATGAAGGTCCCGTTTTTGGCGGAACATGGCGCCAGCCGGGCCGGTCCGGCAATGAGGCGCGCTCACGCAAAAGCGCGCGCGGGAGCAATCCGCGCGCGCTTCACTATGCGACGCCGGCGGGTTACGCCTTGAGGCGGAACCAGGCGCCGGCCGCCGACGGCCCCGGCGGGGCGTCAGCGACGCGCTCGTCCGGCGCGGCGGCGAC
>Ga0155549_1007_pt6 | contig 10193 bp, 8 predicted proteins | sample RifCSPhighO2_12_FD_107206 | JGI IMG/M metagenome (GOLD analysis project Ga0155549, IMG submission 107206) | Alphaproteobacteria bacterium RIFCSPHIGHO2_12_FULL_63_12
CGAGCCCCTCGATCGCGACGAGCTTTGCGACATTCGCCGGGTAAAGCCCCGCATAGCGGATCGCGATATTGCCGCCGAGCGAATGGGCGACGATCGTCACCGGGGCGAGTTTCAATTGATGGATGAGCTGCGCGAGGTCGTAGACGAAGCACTGCATCGGATATTCGCCGTCGGGCGACCAGTCGCTGTCGCCGTGTCCCCTCAGATCCGGCGCGATGACGTGATAGTCGCGCGCCAGATCGCGGGCGACCCAGTCGAGGCTGCGGCAATGGTCGCGCCCGCCATGCATGAGGACGAGCGGCGGCGCGGCGGCATTGCCCCAATCGGCGTAGTGGAGTTTCAGCCGCTGCGAAACATAACGGCGCGAGGTCGGTTCGGGGATCATGGGTCGCTCTTCGTCCGCGAGTCGTCAAAGCCTTCAAGCGCGCCGAGAATGAGCCCGGCGAGCGCCGCGAGCGCGGCGGCGCGCGCAGGCTTCTCGCGCGCTTCCTCAACCAGCGCGAGGCCTAGCGCGGATTTCCAGTCAGCGCCATTGAACGCGGCGAGCGGATGGGCGGTCGCCGCCAGCGGCGCCTTCGCCCGCGCTTTCTCATGATGCGCCAGCCGCGCGAAACACGCTCCCGCCGCGAGGAAAAGCAACAGCGCGCCGCCGCCGAGCGCGAGATAGCGCGGCATCACCATGGCGAGGCCGTCGACCAACGCGGCGGCAAGGAACAAGAGCGCCAGCAGGATCAGACCGGCGCCCGCAATCGCCAGAAGGCCCTTGCGCGCCGCGTTTTCGCCTCGCTCGCCGATGATGCGCAGGATATCGATCATTTGCGGGCGCGCCCCGCAATCGCCCTGCCGACGAAATAACCGGCGGCGAAGGCGCCGGAAATTGTCGAAACCGGATGGCTTTTCATTTGCTCACTGACTTTTTGCGCGCCCTCGCGCGCGTGACTTGCCGCCTCGGCCCCTTTGCTTTCGATATCGGCGAGGGCCGCGTCGAAGATCGACCGCAACTTTGAGACATGCGCGGCGCGGTCGTCTGCGGCGTCATCGCGCGCAAGATCGCTTTTCATCTTTTCGATCAGCGCATCGAACGCCGTCGCGGGCGACCCGTCGTTTTCCTCTCTCATCTCGAACGCTCCTTCCGGACGGGCGCGATCATACAGGGTCGCCGGTCCGGCGGAAATGACGCGCCGCAGCGCCTCCGCAGCTTAAAACAGGCTTCCAAGCGCGTTGACCGCCAGCGCCAGCACAAAAACATTGAACAGGAAGGCCAGTATCGAATGGGCAAGGACAAGACGCCGCATCCCGCTATCGATGACGGCGACATCGGACACCTGAAACGTCATGCCGATGACGAAGGCGAAATAGGCGAAGTCGGAAAACGCGCGCGGCCCCTCGCCGGGGAATTGAAGCGGCGGCTGATCCGGCGCGCCATCTGAAAAATAGACATGCGCGTAATGAATCGCGAACAGCACATTCAACAGCGACCACGCCGCGAAGATCGACAGCGCGGCAAGGCCGACCGCGACGCCATCCAGCGTGCGCGTCATCAAGAACAGGATGATCAACCCGAGCGCGGCGAAATCGAGGAGGAGACCGGCGGCGAGGACAAAAGACGCGCGCTGGTCATGCCGGGCGGCGAGCGCCGGCAGGTCGCTTTCGTCGGCCCGCTGCAGAACGCTTGCAATTCCCGCGGCATAAAGAATTGCGGCGAGCGAAAAACCGGCGAGCGCCGCCTTCAACCATCCCCACGCCATGCCGCCGAGGACGGAGGCGATCGCAAAGGCGGCAAGCGCCGCGATTTCCGTCAGATGGCCTTTTCGCAGCACCGCGCGTCCGAATGACATCAGGAAAGCGCCTTCCAATATTTCAAATGCGGAATCTCAGGTCGCCGCGATAGAATGGGTCTTCGGCGTCGATCCGCCTATAGCTGATCATCGGCATCCCACGTTTATTCACCTTATGCGCGAACTCCCGATTGTAAATACATCTAAATCGACGCTTGAATCAGCGACGGAAATTTCCACTTCCAACGTTTTACAGATGCGCGCTTCGGCGCGGGCTCTTTGACATTGTGAACGATGGCGAATTGGACCGGTCGCGTGCTGGCCGATTCGGGAACGGGGAAGACGGCATCGCCGACGCGGCGATTTCTTGCCGCGATTGAAAATTTCCCCCGGAAAGCGTGTCCGCATAATACGGACAAAAACGCGACAACCCGCATGGGGACTGGAGTCAAATCCACGATCGGCGCGGATACAATCCGCATCATCCGTATTTCCGCGCCCCAATAAGGCGAATGGCGAGGCCGCGCCAATCGCGGTATAGACCCCGCGAAAGGACGTTTGATGCTTGACCGCCTGCTCACTGATCTTCGGATGGCGACCATGGACCCGGCCATGCCCGGCCCCTATGGCGCGCTTGAGGGCGGCGCGATCGGCTTTCGCGCCGGGCGCATCGCCTATGTCGGCCCCCGCGCCGCTGCTCCTGCAGCCAAGGAAACGATTGCCCTCGCCGGACGCTGGGCGACGCCGGCCCTCATCGACTGCCACACCCATCTCGTCTTCGGCGGAAACCGGGCGAACGAATTCGAGATGCGCCAGAAAGGCGCGACCTATGAGGAAATCGCCAAAGCCGGCGGCGGCATCGTCTCGACGGTGACGGCGACGCGCGAGGCGAGCCTCGAAGATCTCGTCGAAAGCGGCATCACGCGGGCGCTGATGCTGAAACGATCCGGCGTCGCGACGATCGAGATCAAATCTGGTTACGGCCTTAGCGTCGGCGACGAAGAAAAAATGCTGATCGCGGCGGGCGAAATCGGCCGCGCGACCGGCATGCGCGTCCGCCGCACGCTGCTCGGCCTTCACGCGCTGCCGCCGGAGTATAAGACCGATCGCGCCGGCTATGTGCGGCTCGTCTGCGAAGAAATGATTCCGGCGGCGACGCTGCGCGGTCTCGCCGACGCGGTCGACGCTTTTTGCGAAGGGATCGGCTTCACGGCGGAAGAAACGCGCGCCGTCTTCGCGGCGGCGAAAAAAGCAGGACTTCGCGTCAAGCTCCACGCCGAGCAATTGTCGAATTTGAACGGCGCCGCCCTCGCCGCCGAATTCGGCGCCCTGTCCGCCGATCACCTCGAATTCATCGACGAAGCGGGCGTCGCGGCGATGGCGCGCGCGGGAACGGTCGCGGTCCTCCTCCCCGGCGCCTTTTACGCGCTGAAGGAAACGAAGAAGCCGCCGGTCGATCTGTTCCGCAAGCACGGCGTTGATATGGCCGTCGCGACCGACTTAAATCCCGGCACCTCGCCCGTCCTCTCGGCGCCCTTGATGATGAACATGGCCGCGACCCTATTCGGCCTGACGCCCGAAGAAACGCTGGCCGGCATGACGCGCAACGCCGCGAGGGCGCTCGCGCTTGACGGCGAATGCGGCATGATCAAAGAGGGAATGGCCGCGGATATCGCGGTCTGGAATATCGATCACCCGGCGGAGCTTAGCTACTGGATCGCCCATGGCGGGCCGGAAGCGTTATTTATCGCCGGCAAGGAGCAGTAAATGGATGTTCGGCACATTTCTCCCGGCGTGAAACCGCCGCAGGAAGTCAACGCCTTTATCGAGATCCCGCAAGGCGGCCAGCCGGTCAAATACGAGCTTGACCAGAAATCCGGCGCGCTCTTCGTCGACCGATTCCTCCACTCCTCGATGATCTATCCGTCGAATTACGGATTCATCCCTGGAACGCTCGGCGAAGACGGCGATCCGCTCGACATTCTCGTTGTGACGCCGATTCCGGTGATCGCGGGCGCCGTGATCCGCTCACGGACGATCGGCGTTCTCCTGATGGACGATGAAAAGGGCGTTGACGAGAAAATCCTCGCGGTTCCGGTCGATGCGCTGAACCCTTTTTATACGGATGTCCGGACGCATAAGGATCTTCCGCCGCTGCTGGTCGCGCAAATCAAGCACTTCTTCCAGCATTACAAAGACCTTGAGCCCGGAAAGACGGCGTCCGTCGGCGACTGGTCGACGCTCGACGTCGCGCATGAACGCATCAATCAGGCTATCGACCGCTACAACAAGAAGAAATCCGCATGACCGGCACGAGACGAAACGCCCGCACGATCCGCGCCCGCACGGGAACCGAGATCAAAGCCAAGCACTGGACGACCGAAGCCGCCGTCCGCATGCTGATGAATAATCTCGATCCTGACGTCGCCGAAGACCCGCATGGCCTCGTCGTTTACGGCGGCATCGGCCGCGCGGCGCGCAACTGGGAATGTTTCGACAAGATCGTCGAAACGCTCGAACGCCTCAATGACGACGAAACGCTGCTGATCCAGTCGGGAAAACCCGTCGGCGTCTTCCCGACCCACAAGGATGCGCCGCGCGTCCTCCTCGCCAATTCGAACCTCGTGCCGAAATGGGCGACGTGGGAGCACTTCAACGAACTCGATCGCAAAGGCCTGATGATGTACGGCCAGATGACGGCCGGCTCATGGATTTATATCGGCTCACAAGGGATCGTTCAGGGCACGTATGAAACCTTTGTCGAAATGGGCCGCCAGCATTACAAGGGCGACCTTTCCGGCAAATGGATCCTGACCGCTGGCCTTGGCGGCATGGGCGGCGCGCAGCCGCTCGCCGCCGTCATGGCGGGCGCCGCCTGCCTCGGGATCGAGTGCCAGCCCTCGCGCATCGAGAAGCGATTGCAGACGCGCTATCTCGACGAGGCGACCGACAATCTCGACGACGCGCTCGCGCGCATCGCCAAGGCGACGAAGGAAAAGCGCGCGGTCTCGATCGGCCTTCTCGGCAACGCGGCGGAGTTGTTGCCGGAAATGGTGAAGCGCGGCGTGCGTCCGGACGCTGTCACCGATCAGACGTCCGCGCATGATCCGGTCAACGGTTACCTGCCCATCGGCTGGTCCGTCGACGAATGGATTTCAGCGCGCGAACGCGACCCGAAGCGCGTCGAGCGCGAAGCGCGCGCGTCGATGGCGATACATGTCGAGGCGATGCTCGCCTTTCAGAAAATGGGCGTGCCGACCTTCGACTATGGCAACAATATCCGTCAGGTCGCTTTCGACGAAGGCGTCAAGAACGCTTTCGATTTTCCGGGCTTTGTTCCCGCCTATGTGCGCCCGCTCTTTTGTCGCGGCGTCGGCCCGTTCCGCTGGGCGGCGCTGTCGGGCGACCCGGAGGACATCGCGAGGACCGACGCGAAGGTCAAAGAGCTGATACCGAACGACAAGCACCTTCACCGCTGGCTCGACATGGCTCGGACGCGCATCGCGTTTCAGGGCCTGCCGGCGCGCATCTGCTGGGTCGGGCTCGGCGACCGCCATCGTCTGGGCCTCGCCTTCAACGAGATGGTCGCGAAAGGCGAGGTGAAAGCGCCGATCGTCATCGGCCGCGATCATCTGGATTCTGGTTCCGTCGCTTCCCCCAATCGCGAAACCGAAGCAATGAAGGACGGCAGCGACGCGGTGTCGGACTGGCCTTTGTTGAATGCATTGTTGAACACCGCCGGCGGCGCGACATGGGTCTCGCTCCATCACGGCGGCGGCGTCGGCATGGGCTATTCGCAGCATTCCGGCGTCGTCATCGTCGCCGACGGCACCGAAGACGCGGCGCGCAGGTTGAAACGCGTGTTGTGGAACGATCCGGGCACGGGCGTGATGCGCCATGCGGATGCGGGCTATGACATCGCGGTCGATTGCGCGCGGGAGAAGGGGCTGGATTTGCCGATGGTGGGGAAGCAATGAGCGACTGTCCGCCACCCGCCCATCCCGGCGAAAGCCGGGATCCATTTTTTCTTTCCGCTCTGATCGTTATAATTTCAGCCAAACACAGGAATAACATGTTCGGATATGTTGATGGCGATTTCTGGGTCCCGGCTTTCGCCGGGATGAGCGGGTTTGTTGGCGAGTTTCCATGCAACAACTAACCCTCACCCCCGGCGCCGTCACCCTCGCCGACCTCCGCGCCATCTGGAACGGCGCCGACGTATCACTGTCGGCTGAAGGCTTCGCCGCCGTCGATGCCGCCGCCGCGAGCGTTGAGCGCATCGTCGCCTCGAACAAGACGGTCTACGGCCTCAACACCGGCTTCGGCCTGCTCGCCAATACGCGCATTCCGAACGACCGGCTGATCGAGCTGCAAAAGAAAATCGTCTTGAGCCACGCCTGCGGCCTCGGCGACGCGCTCGACGAGCGCATCACGCGATTGATCCTTGCGACCAAGATCATCGGCCTCGCGCGCGGCGCCTCCGGCGTCAAACGCGCGACGATCGAGCGGCTGCTTGAGTTTTTAAAACGCGGGCTCTTGCCCGTCATTCCCGAACAAGGCTCCGTCGGCGCCTCCGGCGATCTCGCGCCGCTCGCGCATATGGCGGCGGCGATGATCGGCGTCGGCGCGATCAAGGTCGACGGCAAGATTGTCGAAGCCGCGAAGGCGCTCAAATCCGCCGGACTTGAACCGCTGGAACTCGGGGCGAAAGAAGGGCTCGCGCTGCTCAACGGCACGCAGGTCTCGACCTCGATCGCACTCGACGCGTTGTTCAAGGCCGAGCGTGTCTTCGGCGCGGCGCTGTGCGCGGGCGCATTGTCCGTCGATGCGCTCAAAGGCTCGCTCTCGCCGTTCGACGCCCGCATTCACGCGCTGCGCGGCCAGCCGGGACAGATCGACGTCGCCAAATCGCTGCGCGCGATGCTTCAGGGAAGCGCGATCAACGCCAGCCACATCAACTGCGATCGCGTGCAGGACCCCTACTCTTTCCGTTGTCAGCCGCAGGTGATGGGCGCGGCGCTCGACCTTCTTCGTCACGCGGCGGGAACGCTGACGATCGAAGCGAACGCTGTCACCGACAATCCGGTTGTCTTCGCCGAGAAGGACGAAGCGATTTCCGGCGGCAATTTCCACGCCGAGCCTGTCGCCTTCGCGAGCGACATGATTTCGATGGCGCTTTGCGAAATCGGCTCGATCTCCGAGCGGCGGACCGCCGTCCTGATCGATCCGAAGATGAGCGGCCTTCCTGCGTTTCTCGTCGCCGACGGCGGCGTCAATTCCGGGTTCATGATCGCGCAGGTGACGGCGGCGGCGCTCGTTTCCGAAAACAAGTCGCTCGCCTTTCCGGGCAGCGTCGACAGCATTCCAACCTCGGCGGGCCAGGAAGACCATGTGTCGATGGCGACCGGCGCCGCGCGCAAAGCGGGCCGCATCGCGAAGAACGCGGCCGGCGTCATCGGCGTCGAACTTCTCGCCGCGGCGCAGGGCGTCGATTTCCACAAACCGCTCGCCACATCGCCGGCGTTGCAAAAAGTTCATGGACTTGTCCGAAGCCGCGCGGCGAACTGGGAACAGGACCGGTATTTCGCCCCCGACCTCGCGGCGATGCAGCAGGAAGCGCTCGAAAATGATTTGTTTCTGCAACTTCCTGCGATTTCCATCGGCGCCTGAAACGCCGCGCCGCAAAATCACCACGTTTCATGCCTTCATCCCCGGTAAGGCATTGCCGAATTCGGGCGAATGCCGGCATATCGCCGCAGAAATCAAGGCGAACGCCATCACGCGTTTCCGGCCAACTGTAAAAATGGAGAGTCTATTGTGGGCAAGCATCTCGCCGTTTCAGTCATCGCCATCGCTGTCGCGCTCGGGAGCGCCCCGCTAATGGCGCAAGAGCCGACAACCGATGTCGCAGAAACTATCCAGACGGCGCCGATTTCCGCTAACAATCCCCTTCTCGCGGCGTGGACCGGCCCCTATGGCGGCGTTCCGCCGTGGGACAAGATCAATACGGGAGATTTCATCGCCGCCTATGACAAGGCGATAAGCGATGCGCGCGCGGAAATTGACGCCATCACCGCTAACAAGAAAAAGCCGACGTTTGAAAACACCATCGCGGCGTTCGAACGCGGCGGCGCCGAGCTGACGCGGATCAATAATATTTTCGGCGTCTATTCCGGCAACCTCAATGTCGGCGATGTGCCGGAAATTGAGCTTGTCGTTTACCCAAAGCTCGCCGCTTTCGGCGATGAGGTAAACCAGAACGAAGCGCTCTTCAAACGGGTTTCGGCAGTCTATAACGGCAAGGAAATGAAAAAACTAAAGCCGGAAGAGCGCCGGCTGGTTGAAGATCATTACAAAGGCTTCGTCCGCAACGGCGCCAATCTAGACGCCGCCGGAAAGGCGCGCGTCGCGGAAATCAATCAGCGGCTCGCAACGCTCGGCACGCAGTTCACGCAAAATCTTCTCGCCGACGAAGATGCCGTCACCTGGATAGACAAGAAGTCCGACCTCAAGGGCCTCCCCGCCTCGATTGTCGACGCGATGGCCGGCACGGCGGCGGAAAAGGGAAAACCCGGGAAATGGGCCGTCTTGAACACGCGCTCTGCGGTCGATCCGTTTCTCACCTATTCCGATAACCGCGCGCTGCGCGAAAAAATCTGGCGCGCTTTCGTCAACCGCGGCGACAATGGCGACGCTGAAGACAACAATGCGATCATCGCCGAAACGCTGAAACTGCGCGCCGAACGCTCGAAACTGCTCGGCTACGAGACCTATGCGCATTGGGCGATCGAGCGTCAGATGGCGAAGACGCCCGACGCGGCGATGGCGCTGATGATGAAAGTCTGGCCGAAATCGGTCGCCCGCGTCAGAGAAGAAGTCGCCGACATGCAGGCGGTCGCGGACGCCGAAGGCGCCAAGCTGACGATCGAACCGTGGGACTATCGCTATTACGCGGAGAAAGTCCGCACGGCGAAATACGATCTCGATTTCAATAAGGTCAAACCGTATCTGCAACTCGACAAGCTGCGCGAAGGCATGTTCTGGGCGGCCGGACAGCTTTACGGTTTCAAATTTGAACCGATTTCGGACGTCCCGGTATTCAATCCCGACGTCAAAGCCTGGAAAGTCCTGAACGCCGACGGCGAGTTCGTCGGTCTGTGGTACTTCGACCCTTACGCCCGCGCCGGCAAAAATTCGGGCGCGTGGATGACGGAATATCGCGGTCAGGAAAAACTGACCGGCGACATCAAGCCGATTGTTTCGAACAATTCAAATTTCCTGAAAGGCAAGCCGGGCGAACCGGTCCTCGTCTCCTGGGATGACGCCGAAACGATGTTTCACGAATTCGGCCACGCGCTGCATGGCCTCAATTCCAACGTCAAATACCCCTCGCAGGCGGGCACCAACGTGCCGCGCGATTATGTCGAGTTCCCGTCACAGCTGAACGAGCACTGGCTGACGACGCCGGAAGTCATGAACCAGTTCCTGGTTCATTACGAAACCGGCGAACCGATGCCGCAGGCGCTCGTCGACAAGATCAACAACGCCAACAAGTTCAACCAGGGCTTCAAGACGGTTGAATATCTGATGAGCGCGCTGGTCGACATGAATCTGCATCTCGCCGGCGACGCCGACATCGACCCCGACGCGTTTGAAAAAGCGACGCTCGACGAGCTTGGCGCGCCGAAGGAAATCGTCATGCGCCACCGCACCCCGCAATTCGGACACATCTTTGCGGGCGAAGGCTACGCCGCCGGCTACTACAGCTACCTCTGGGCGGACGCGATCACCGCCGACGCCGCGGAAGCCTTCGTCGAGGCCGGCAACTTCTACGACAAGGACACCGCAAAACGCCTGCATGACGACATCATGTCGGTTGGCGATTCGATCGATCCGGCCGAAGGGTATCGCAAATTCCGCGGCCGCGACGTCGACACGTCGGCGCTGCTGCGCGATCGCGGGTTTCCCGTCGATTGACCGAACCTAAATCCTCCTCCGTTCGGTTCGGAGGAGGACTTCGCTTTCATCGCCTGTCGCTCTCTCCTGCGCGACGCGCGCGTCGAATTTGTCTTGGCTTACACTTCAAGTCTTGTCATTCCGGGGCCGACGCGAAGCGACGGAACCCGGTATCCATGGCCGCAAAGTGGATTCCGGGTTCGATGCTTCGCATCGCCCCGGAATGACCGAACCCATTGCCGCTTCCATTCAATGATAATCGGTATTCTCTAGCCGCTGCCGGTTCAATTTGTCCGGGGCGCGCGATATAGGGAGCGTGACCCGCGGGCAAAGCCGTCTGGCATTGCCGCGGAAGACAGGGAACGCCCGCATGTCAGCAATCGCTCACGCTCCGCTCGATCCTTACGCGCTTGACGATCGATACCGGCGGACTTCCGGGCGGGTCTTCCTGACAGGCAC
>Ga0155549_1008_pt1 | contig 9949 bp, 12 predicted proteins | sample RifCSPhighO2_12_FD_107206 | JGI IMG/M metagenome (GOLD analysis project Ga0155549, IMG submission 107206) | Alphaproteobacteria bacterium RIFCSPHIGHO2_12_FULL_63_12
CAACAAGCCGACGCAGGCGGGCCTCATCGCGCATTTCACCGCGGTGCACGAAGCGACGCGCCTGCCGATCATTCTTTACAATGTGCCGGGGCGCACGGTCGCCAATCTGTCGGTCGAGACGATCGGGACGCTCTCGAAGTTGCCGCGCATCATCGGCGTCAAGGACGCGACCGGCGATCTTTCGCGCGTCGCGCTGCAACGTCTCGCGAGCGGTCCGGACTTCATTCAGATTTCCGGCGAAGACATGACCGCTGTCGGCTTTAACGCGATGGGCGGGACGGGTTGCATCAGCGTCACCTCGAATGTCGCGCCGGATCTTTGCGCATCGATGCACGCGGCGACCTTCGCCAACGACTATGCCAAAGCGGTGTCGATTCAAGATCGCCTCGCGCCGCTGCATGAAGTCCTCTTCGTTGAGACATCGCCGGGGCCGGTCAAATATGCGATGTCGCTGATGGGCCTGTGCTCGGATGAATTGCGGCTGCCGCTGGTTTCTCCCTCCGATGCGACGAAGGCGCGCGTCAGGTCAGTCTTGCGCGGCCTCGGGCTGATCGACTGATGGCGCCCAAAAAGGACGCTGTCGCCAAACTCGTCGCCGATAACCGGCGCGCCCGCTTTGACTATTATATCGAGGACACGATCGAGGCCGGCATCATGCTGACCGGCACCGAGGTGAAGGCGCTGCGCGAAGGAAAGGCGACGATCAAAGAGGCCTACGCCTCGCCCGAAGGCGGCGCGATCTGGCTCATCAACGCCAATATCCCGGAATATTCGCGCGGCAACCGCCTCAATCACGAACCCAAGCGCCCGCGCAAGCTGCTGCTCCACGCCAAGGAAGTCGCGAAGCTGACGCAGGCGGTGGACCGGAAAGGATATACGATCGCGCCGCTGCGGCTCTATTTCAACGACCGCGGCATCGCCAAGCTCGAAATAGGACTCGCCCTCGGCAAGAAGGCGCCCGACAAGCGCGACACCGAAAAGAAACGCGACTGGGCGCGCGAAAAGGGCCGCCTGATCCGGGCGCGGGGGTGAGGGGTTGACATGTAGCTCATTTGAGCTACATTTGGGCTCAAATGGAGACGCCCATGGCCGCCACCACCTTTGTTCGCGCCCGCATTGACGAAAAGCTCAAAAACGACGCCAGCGACGTGCTGGCCGAGTTCGGCCTCACCGTGTCCGATGTTGTCCGCATGACCTTGACCCGCGTCGCGAAAGACGGCGCGATCCCGCTTGAACTGAAGGTTCCGAACGCGGAAACAAAGGCCGCAATGGCGGAGGCGCGGGTTTTGATGAAGAAACACAACGCGCGGTTCGGAAACGCCAAGGACCTCTTCAGGGCGCTCGATGAAGAAGCCGGCAAGCGCTAGGCGGGCGGCCCATCCGCGCGCGGCGTCCTACACACGGCAATTCTCGAAGGATTGGGAGAAACTCTCCCGTAGCGGCCGTTACGACATGCGCCAGCTGAAAGAAGGGATGCTGCTGATCATCGCCAATGACGGTCCGCTCGGCGCCGAATGGCTGGATCATCCGCTGAAGGGCGAATGGTCGGACTGTCGCGAATGCCACATCGGCGGCGATTTTCTGCTTATATATCGTCTCGATGGCGACGGCGTCGTATTCGTCCGCGCGGGGACGCATACCGAACTCTTTGAGTAAGCGCCGGTTGAGTAAGCCTGACAATCGCAAAATGGAGGCTGACATGGTCGATGAATTTGCGCCGGACCCGATGCAGACGAACGAAGCGGCCGACAAGCCGGCGGTGAAACTGCACCCGCCGACGATCATTTTCCTCGCCCTGGTCGCGGGATACGTCATCAGACTATTCGTCGGCGGACGATTGCCGCTGCCGCGCGCCTTCGCTGAGGGGGTCGGCGGCCTTCTCATCATCGTCGGGCTCGGGCTCATGATGGCGGCGACGCGCATTTTTATCGAACACGCACAGCCGCTTCCTCCGGCGACGCCCGCGAAAACCTTGTTCCTCAAGGGGCCCTATAAGTTCACCCGCAATCCAATTTATCTCGCGATGATGATCTTCGGCGCGGGGTTCGGCGTCGCGACATCGAATGTCTGGATCATCCTGACGACCGCGCTCGCCGGCGCGCTCATCCATTTCCGGGTGATCCTGCTGGAGGAAGCCTATCTTCAGCGAAAGTTCGGGGAGGAGTATGCGGCGTATAAGGCGAAGGTGAGAAGGTGGATTTGACGCGGGAAGAGTAGGGCGGGCTTTCGCCCGCCAAACTCCCTAATCCAGCGTCCGCCGGAATCGCGCGAGCGACGCCAGCGCCAGCACCGCGAGGATGAGCGCGATCGGCCAGATTTCGCCGCGGATTTCGGAAAAGCCAGCGCCCTTCAGCATCACTTCGCGGACGATCCTGAGGAAATGCGTGATCGGTAGCGCCTCGCCGATCGCCTTCGCCCAGCCCGGCATCGCCGCGAACGGGAACATGAAGCCGGAGAGCAGGATTGACGGAAGGAAGATGAAAAACGTCATCTGCATCGCCTGCATCTGCGTGCGAGCGACCGTCGAGATCAGATAGCCGAGCATCAAATTGGCGAAGATGAAAAGGGTCATCGCGACGAGAAACGGCGCGAGATCGCCGACGAAGGGGATGTGAAAAACGATCCGTCCGGCGATGAGAACGATCGTCGCCTGAATGGCGCCGACGAGAATATAGGGCGTCGTCTTGCCGATCATGATTTCGCTGGCGCGCACGGGCGTTGAGAGCAGCGCCTCGATGGTGCCGCGCTCGACCTCGCGGGTCAGGGCGATCGCCGTGATCATGATCATCGTCATCGTCAGGATGACGCCGAGAAGACCTGGGACGATGTTCATCGACGTCTCACCCGCCGGATTATACTGGCGCTGGATGACAAGCTCGACGGGCGGCGCGCCGCCGCGAAGTTTTCGCGGCAGCCTCTCAAGCTCCGGCGCGAAGGCGCGGCGCGCGATCTCGTTCGCGGCGGCGATCGGTCCGGCGGCGGCGACGGGATCGGAGGCGTCGGCGGCGATCAGGATCTGCGGGCGGTCGCCGCGCACGAAGTCGCGTTCGAAATTTTCCGGAATGACGATGAGATAGGAAATGTCGCCGGCTTTCATCAGGCTTTCGCCTTCGTCCAGCGAATGAACGATTTCGACGATGCGAAAATAGTCCGACTGCCGAAGCGAGGCGAGAAAGCTGCGCGTTAACGGCCCGTCGTCGCGAAGTTCGACCGCGGCCGGCATATTGCGAGGGTCGGTGTCGATGGCGAAGCCGAACAGGCCGAGCTGCATGATCGGCACCATGATCATGATCGCGAAGGTCGGCCGGTCGCGGCGCATCTGCACCATTTCTTTTAAGAAAACCGCCTTGATGCGCGCGAAGGAAATCATGCCGCGGCCCCATTCGCGAACCCGTTCGCGAAATTGTCGGAGGCGCCGGTCATCAGATAGATGAACGCTTCTTCGAGCCCCGCGTCGATCCGTTCGATCTGAACGCCGGGAAGTCCCTCAATCGCCGCCGCCGCCCGGTCGAGCGCGGCGTCGTTCCGGCCAGCAAGGTGGATCGCGGCGCCGAACCGCGCAAGCACGTCATAGCCGCCGACGCTTTTCAGCCGGCGTGTCGCGTCATCAAGATCGCCAGCTTCAATGCGCCGCGCAAAGAGGCCGACTTTATCGGGGATATCCGCCGTCGCTTCGTCGATCAGCTTCTTGCCATAAGCGATGAAAGCGATGCGGTCGCACTGGACCGCCTCGTCCATGTAATGCGTCGAGACGAGGGTTGTGACGCCTTGCGCCGAATAGTCGCGGATCGCGTCCCAGAAATCGCGCCGCGCCTTGGGATCGACGCCGGCGGTCGGCTCGTCGAGCAACAAGAGTTCCGGCTCATGGATCATGCAGGCGGCGAGCGCGAGGCGCTGCTTCCAGCCGCCGGACAGCGTGCCGGCGAGCTGTTTGGCGCGATCGGAAAGCCCCAGCGATTTCAGCGACGCGTCGACGCGGCCCTTCAGATTGTCGAGGCTGTAGAGCCGCGCGATGAACTCAAGGTTTTCGCGGATCGACAGATCCTCATAGAGCGAAAAGCGCTGCGTCATGTAGCCGACGCGCTCCTTGATCTTGTCGCTCTCTTTCAGGACGTCGAGACCGAGCACGGCGCCCGCGCCCGCGTCGGCTTTGAGAAGACCGCACACCATGCGGATCGTCGTCGTTTTTCCTGATCCGTTGGGACCGAGAAAGCCGTAGATCGCACCCTTCGGCACGCTAAGATCGAAATTATCGACGACGGTTTTCGTCCCGAACTTTTTCGTCAGGCCCCTGACGTCGATGACCGGACCATTGCCGCTCACTTCGGCGGCTCGATGGTGACGGGAAGGCCGGGGCGAAGGCCGGAAGGATCGTCCGGGCGCGCCTCGACCAGGAAGACGAGCTTCTCGCGCTCGTCGAGCGAATAGATGACCGGCGGGGTGAACTGCGGCTCGCTGGCGACGAAGGAGATTTTGGCGGTGCGAGCTGAAGCGCACCCGTCGCAGGAGAACTTGACCGTCGCGCCGATTTGCATGCTCGCGAGCAGGCGCTCGGGCGCGAAGAACCGCAGCTTCAGATTTTCCGGCGGCAACAGCGCAACGACCGGATCGCCGACCGCGACGACTTCGCCCGGCCGGCGATAGATGCGCTCGATCGAACCGGCCGCCGGCGCCGTCGTCTCAAGATCGGCGAGGCGCTGTTCGGCGAGCCGTGTCGCGGCATTCATCGCATCCCAGTCGCGCAACATGGCGGCGCGTTCGGCCTTGGCGCGATCAAGGCGCGCTTTCGCCGCGGCGAGGGCGGCGGCGTCCGCGTCATATTTCTCGCGCGCGACTGCGCCGTCCTTCACCAGATCGCGCGACCGGCGAAACGTCTGCTCGGCGAGTACGAGCGCGGCTTGCGCCTCCGCGACCTGCTTGGCGAGCGCGCCGTCGTCCTGCGCGCGCGCGCCCATTCCTTGCGCGGAGGCGGTCGCCTGGTCGGCGACGAGCGACAGGCGCGTCGGATCGAGCGTGAAAAGAAGATCGCCCGCCTTCACGCGATCGCCCTCGCGGACATTCAGCGCCTTGACGACACCGGCGTCCTGCGGCGCGAGATATAAAAGCTCCGCCTCGACATAGCCGTTAAAGCTCGTCGGCGCCTTTTCGGCGCACGCGGCGAGGAAGACGGCGAAGACGGTTATCGTCGCGAAGGATGTGATCCGGGAATTGCTCATCGCACTGCCAGCCCTTCAAACAACAAATCAAGATGAGCCTCCGCGCGGGCGGTGGTGGAAATTTTATCCTTCGCGCCGAGAATGTGCTTGCGCATCGCAAAGAGGAGAATCGGCCCCATGACGAGGCGCGCGACGGCGCCGGAATCGGCCTGGCGGAAGACGCCCGCCTCGACGCCCCGGCGATGGAGGCCCGCGATCGCGTCGATCGCCTGATCGACGACGCGCTTCCGGTAATGTTCGCCGATTTCCGGAAACCGCGCCGCGACGGCGAGAACGAGTTTCGGCGTCGCGAAGACGCGCGCATCATCGATCAGCTGCGTCGCCATGGTGACGATAAGGCGTAAGGTCGCTTGCGGGTCGTCGCCGCCGGCGTCAGCGAGCGCCTTGAGGCGCATCGCGATCGGCGATACCTCGCGCTCGATCAGCCCGCGGAGCAACGCTTCCTTGCTGTCGAAATAGAGATAGACGGCGCCCTTGGAGAGGCCGGCGCGCCCGGCGATGTCGTCGACGCGCGCGGCGTCGAACCCTTTTTCGGTGAAGACGGCGAGGGCGGCGTCCAATATTTCGTCGGGCCGCGCATCGGCGCGGCGTCGAAACTTCGGGGCGGTCGGCGCTTTGCGCGGGGCGGCGGTCATGGGGCATATATAACTGACCGGTCAGTCAGTAGCAAGGGGGCGTCGCCGTCACGAATAGTTTCGGGCGAGCTGCATGAAGCGGCGCTTACCGCACAAACTGGATCCCGGCTTTCGCCGGGACGACGGGTGGGGCGCCTCGCCGCTATTCCGCAGCGTCGCGCCCGGCCGAGAACTGCAATTCGGCGAGGTGCGCGTAGAGCCCGCCGCGGGCGAGCAGCTCGCCATGCGTTCCCTGATCGACGATCTCGCCCTGATCCATGACGACGATGCGGTCGGCTTTAAGGACGGTTGCGAGGCGGTGCGCGATGACGATCGAGGTGCGGCCCTTTGAGATGCGCTCGAAGGCGATCTGGATGAGGCGCTCGCTTTCTGAATCGAGCGCCGATGTCGCTTCATCGAGGAGCACGATCGGCGCGTCGCGCAGGATCGCGCGCGCGATTGCGAGGCGCTGGCGCTGGCCGCCGGACAAGGTCGTCGCGCCCTGGCCGAGCGGAGTTTCGTAGCCTTGCGGCAATGCGCTGATGAACTCATGGGCGTTGGCGGCGATCGCCGCCGCGCGCACTTCGTCATCCGTGGCGCCGGGCCGGCCGAAGCGGATATTGTCGGCGGCGCTGCCGGCGAAGAGCGGCGCGTTCTGCTGCACGATCGAGATCGCGTTCCGGAGCGCCGAGGGATCGAGATGGCGTATGTCGACGCCGTCGATGGTGATCGCGCCTGCTTGCGGATCGTAAAAGCGCAACAGCAACTGGAAGATCGTCGACTTGCCGGCGCCCGAGGGGCCGACGAGCGCGGTCGTCTTGCCGCTGGCGAAATCGACGCTGACGCCTTTCAGCGCCGGCATGGTTGGGCGCGCCGGATAGGCGAAGGCGACATTGCGGAAGGAAAGATCGCCTTTCAGCGGCGCAGGCGCAATCGCGACCGGTTCGACCGCTTTGATGTCCGATTGCGCGGAGAGGAGCTCCATCAACCGCTCGGTCGCGCCGGCGGCGCGCATCACTTCGGCGTAGGTCTCCGTCAGCATGCCGACGCCGGAGACGGCGACGAAGGCATACATCACAAATTGCGTCATCGCGCCCGGCGTGATCGCGCCTGATTGCACCTGCGTCGCGCCGAACCAGAGAACGGCGATCAGGCCGCCGAGGACGAAGGAGAAAATGACGCCGGTCATGAAGGCGCGAACGGTGATCCGTTTCAGCGCGACGTCGAAGGTCGCCTCGACCGCGCTGCGGAAAATCTCGTCTTCCTGTTTCTCCCGCGTGAAGGCCTGAACTGTCTCGATGGCGCCGAGGCTTTCCGACGCGCGCCCCGACGCGGCGGCGATGCTGTCCTGGCTGGCGCGCGACAGGCGCTGCACGCGCCGGCCGAAAAAGAAGATCGGCCCCAGCATCAAGGGCCCGACGGCGAGCATCATCAGCGACAGTTTCCAGCTGACGAAAAACATCAGGACGAGCGCGCCGATGGTCGTCGCCGTGGTTCGCAGCGCGACCGAGATCGACGAGCCGACCAGCGTTTCAATCAGCGTCGTGTCGGTCGTCAGGCGCGAGAGGACTTCGCCGGTGCGGACATTGACGTAAAAGGACGGGCTGAGGCCGAGAAGATGGCCGTAGACCGCCTCGCGGATGTCGGCGACGACGCGCTCGCCGAGCCGGCTGATGAAATAATAGCGAAAGGCGCTGGCGAGGCCGAGGCCGACAGCGACGATAAAGCCTGCAAGGAAATAGCCGGTCAGATCGTCGCCGAACGCCATCTTGCGGCAGATCGCGGCGTCCGGCGCGCCGCCGAATCCGCAATCGACGACGAGACGGAAGGCGGCGGGAAGGAGCAGCGTCAACGCCGAGGCGAGAACGAGAAACAGCGTGAACGCGGCCAGCAGGCCCTTATAGCGGAAGACGAACGGGAAAAGCCGCGCTAGCGGCCGGATCGAGCGCGCCTTGGCGCGATGTTCGGCGTCGCGCTCAAGTTCCGCAGCGAAGGAGGAGCCGCGGTCCTTGTCGGCGCGCGCGGCGTCGGGATTTCTTTCTGTTGTCATCGTTTACGTTTTCGGCGCGCCTTCTTCGGGCGAGCCAGGCGGCACAAAAGTCATTACGGTCTGGAACGCGGCGGCCGCCGCGGCGCCGCCTGAAACGCAGAGCAGCGCGCCGCTGATCATATCCGGCAAAATGACGCCGGCGAATTTCACCGCGAAAAGAAAGAGGATCAACGCGACGGCGGCGCGCGCGTAAAAATTCACGAGGTCGGAAAAACTGTCGCCGCTGTGAAACTGCGCCGCGAAGCGCGGCCAGGCGACATAAATATAGACCCAGCAGCCAAGTCCCGCCGCGATGATCGCCGGCGCCAGCGACAACCCCCTGAACAGTCCGGTGAGGATTTCGCGCGCTTCGGTGAAGCTGATGGCGGCGATCGCCGCGCCGATGATTCCGTAAACCGCGGTTACGCCGAGCGTCATCAGCGGCTTGGCGTTGCGGGTGCGCCGGAAGGCGCCGTCCTTGGGCGGGATGCCCCAATTTCTCGTCACGCGTCTGCTCCGGTCACGGGCGATCGGCCGAGATGGTCTCTGACCGCTGCAAATACCTGCTCAAACATGTCTTCGGTCAGACGTCTCGTATTGGTGTTGTATCGCGAGCAATGGTAGCTGTCGAACAGGGTGACGCCGCGCGCCAGCCGATGCGCCGCGCCATGGCTGAAGGGGGCGTCCTTCGCCCGGACGCCGAGCGCTGAAAGCGTCGACTCATGGGCGATCCGGCCGAGGCAGAGGATCGCCTCAAGGCGGGGCAGGGCCTCGATCCGCGCCAGCAGGAACGGCCGGCAGGTGCGGATTTCGAGCGGCGTCGGCTTGTTGTCCGGCGGGGCGCAGCGGACGGCGTTCGAAATCATCGCGCCGGAAAGCGTCAGCCCGTCGTCGGGGTCAGCGGCGTAAACGCCTTGTGAAAATCCGAATTTGGCGAGCGTCCGGTAAAGAAGATCGCCGGCGTAATCGCCGGTGAACGGTCGGCCGGTCCGGTTCGCGCCGTGAAGTCCCGGCGCAAGACCGACGACCAGAAGCCTTGCCGACGCCGCGCCGAAGGATGGCGCCGGACCATTGTAATAATCAGGATGCGCCGCGCGGTTCGCGTCGCGATACGTGACGAGCCGTGGACAAAGGGCGCAGGATTTCTGCGGCTCCGGCGACGGAAGGTCCGCTTCGACAATCGCCTTTCGAGTCGCCGCGCGCGTCACCGGACCGCGCCAGCGTCAATCGACATCTTCAAAATCATCTTCGAAGTCGCCTTCGAATTCGTCTTCAAGCTCATCGACCGGCGCCGGGCGCGGTTTGCGCGGCGCGCCGCCGGTGCGGCCGATTTCCTTTTCCAGCTCGGCGAGGTCGAAGAAGCGGTCGGCCTGCCGGCGAAGTTCGTCGGACGCCATCGGCGGCTGCGATTTAATCGTCGAGACGATCGTCACGCGCACGCCCATCGACTGCGCCGCTTCGATCGCGCGTTTGAAATCGCCATTGCCGGTGAAGAGGACGATGTGATCAAGCTTCGGCGCGAGGTTCAGCATCTCAACGACCAGTTCGATATCAGTCGAGCCTTTGAAGCGCTTTTTGCCCATGGCGTCGGTGAATTCGCGCGCCATCTTGGTGACCATGGTATAGCCGTTATAGTCGAGCCAATCGACCAGCGGCCGCAGCGGCGAGTAATCCTGATCGCGGTCTTCCTGGATGGCGGTGAAATAATAAGCGCGCAGGAGTTTGCTCGCCGCTCTCGATTTTGTGAGAAGGCTCTTGTAATCCATGTCAAATCCAAGCGCCCTGGCGGCCTTGTATAGATTGGCGCCGTCTATGAACAACGCTGTCTTTTCGCTGTCGCGCATACCAAGGAATGCTGTCATTTTATCCTCTGTTCAGTATGCAACGCAGGACGTGAATATCGCCTTGTCGCATTATGTCTCGCCGCTAAATACATGATTCTTATTGCAATAGGATCAAGCCTCTCATTCTGCGGCTCCGCGCCGCAAGAGATTTTGCGTCACGCGATCCGTGCGATCGACGCCTTTGCGCCGGTCGTCGCGGTTTCGAAGTTGTACGCGTCTCCCGCCTGGCCGGATCCGTCCGATCCG
>Ga0155549_1142_pt4 | contig 9882 bp, 9 predicted proteins | sample RifCSPhighO2_12_FD_107206 | JGI IMG/M metagenome (GOLD analysis project Ga0155549, IMG submission 107206) | Alphaproteobacteria bacterium RIFCSPHIGHO2_12_FULL_63_12
GGTTCGGCCGTCGTCCGCCAGCCCTGCCAGCGGAAAAGCCGCGCGACGTGAAGCGCCGACGCCAGAAACAACAGCGCGCCGGCAACCGGACCCACCGGATTGATCAGCCAATAAATGAGCGCGGCGGCGGTCGCGCTGAGCGTCGCCTTGTCGAGAAGATCGATCGTCGCGCTCGCCGCCGGACGTCCGGTGCGCATCAGCCAGTTGCGGGTGAAACTCGGCGTGATGCGTCCGCCGATCAGGGAAATCAGCATAGCGACGACGGCGATCCCCGATCGCGAGCCGAAATGCGGCGCGCCGTTGGTGATCGCGTTCCAGTGCCACAAGAGATTGCCGAGCGCGAAGAAGCCGACCATCGCGAAGACCGGCATGTTGCGCCAGTTCTTGCCGCGAATGATTTCGCGCCCGATGATGATGTCGACGGCGAACAGAAACGGCGCGTCGATCAGCGCTGCGATTTTGACGCCGATAAGTCCGGCCGACGCCATGGCGATGCGCCCCGCGAGCCAGAGCGCGAACAGCGCCGCAAGGCGCCACCCCATGACGGGAAGCCGCCCGGTCCAGTTCGGCACCGAGGTCAGCAGGAATCCGGTGACGATCGCCGCCAGAAACCCGAACACCATTTCATGGCCGTGCCAGGCGATCGCCCCGTAGGGCCCGCCGATGGCGACGGCCCCCGACATGGCGAGCGCAATCAACAAGGGAAGCGTCGCGGCGAGGAGCGCTCCGGCGAGAAAGAACGGACGAAATCCGAAACTGAAAATCGCCGGGCCGTGATAATGACGCATCTGTTCGGCGGTGGATGTCATGGCGCGGTCCCGATCCGGTGTGAACGGCGCACCATGATCCGGATCGCCCTCAGTATTGAGACGACCTAATGTCGCGACGCTTTGTCGGACAATGGCGAAACAGGCCCGCGTGATCGCAGCGACGACACGCCTAACCGCTCATCTGCGCCTCTAGCTCTGCGATGCGCGCCTTGAGCGCGGCGATCATCGGCTCGATTTCCGCCATGGTATGACGCGGCGTGATGTGTTGCGGGCAGTTCCAGTCATACGCCTCGACATCGATCAGCAATCCGCGCTCGGCCTGCGCCCGGTATCCAGGATCGACGAGCGCCGCACGCAGGTCAGGCGCTTCGGAGAGATCGATCATGCGCGCCCGGCCGAGCAGCTTTAGTCGCGCTCTGCGCGGATAATCCATGAAGAAGAGCGCGACGCGATTGTCGGAAGCGAGATTGCCGACGCTCTGGTATTGGCGATTACCGCGAAAATCCGCGAGGGCGAGCCGGCCTTCGTCGATCACCTTCACAAAACCCGGCGGACCGCCGCGATGCTGGATATAAGGCCAGCCGGTTTCGCTCACCGTCGCCATATAGAAACTGTCGCGCGCCGCGATGAAGGCGGTCTCGCGCTCTGTCAATCGATCAGCTGCGCCGTCGCTCTCGGCGAGCCGCGCGTAAGCGTCGCGGCTGCCATGCGCTTCTTGCGCCGCTTTCACCAAGGGCGTGAACGTCAGGTCAAGAAATCTCGCCGTCATCGCGTCATTCTCCGAGAAGGTCTTCCGGCAGGTCCGCCAGAACGCTTTTGAAAGGGTCGCTTTTTCCAAGGCCGCGCGACAAAACAAGGCTGCCCTGAAGAAGCATCACGGCGCGCGCGGCGCGGCGGCGCGCTTGCGCGGCGGAGCGCCCGTCCTCACGCGCGAGCGCGGCAAAGGCGGCGATCAGCGCTTCAAAGGCGCTTTTGATCGCCGGCGCGAAGGGCCCGCCCTCAACGCCGGGCGCGGCGAACAGATTGAGCAGGCAGGATTTGCGGCCCGACGCATAATATTTGTCGAGATTGGCGGCGGCGATCTTGAGCCGCGCCGCCGGCGTTCCGCCGCCGGCGAGCGGCGCCAGTATTTTTTCGGAAAATCGCGCAAGCGCGGCGGCGAGCACTTCCTGCGCCATCTGCTCCTTGCCGCCAGGAAAGCGATGATAAAGGCTCGCGCGCTGGAGACCGCTCGCCGCCGAGAGATCCGAAAGCGACGCGGCGGCATAGCCGACATCGCGAAAGACCTCGGCGAGGCGCGCAAGAAGGTCTTCGTCGTCGATCGTCTGCGGTCTCGCCATGGCGGCCTCTTCTCCTGATTTTGTGACCGGACGTTCGTTCGCCGGCGGTTGACGACGGCGCGGGTCGATGCGCAGGGTATTATACCGAACGTTCGGTAATAGCAACCCCGATGAGGAGTAAAATGTCGAAAACAGCCATCGTCGTATTCTCTGACCCCAAAGCCGGCGGCGAAGAGGCGCTGGGGCGCTTCTTCAACGCGATGTTCCTGACGCTGGAACTGAAAGAAAAGCGACAGGAGGTTGAACTCTCCTTTCAAGGGGCCGGGACGCGCTGGCCGGCCGAAGCGGCCAACCCCGCGCATCCGGCCAATGCGCTCTACAAGGCGGTTGAGGACAAGATCGCAGGCGCCTGCGGCGGCTGCGCCGACGTCTTCGGCGCGACGCTAGGCGTGAAGAACGCCGGCCTCAATCTCGTCCGGGAGCGCGAGATCGCCGGGACGACCGGGATACTCGACCTCTCCCGCTATCTCGATGAGGGATGGCGACTGGTCACGTTCTAGAGCTTGTCGCGGCGGGCCGGTTTCGGCCGGTCCGTCGCAAACGCGCCTCAGGCTTTCGCCGCGCGCTTTCTCTCATGGGGCAGCAGCGCCTTTTTCCGCAGGCGGATCGATTTCGGCGTCACCTCGACCAGCTCGTCGTCGCCGATATAGGCGATCGCCTGTTCAAGACTCATCCGGCGCGGCGGCGTGAGGCGCATCGCCTCGTCGGCGGCCTTGGTCCGGATGTTGGTGAGCTTTTTCTCTTTCAGCGGGTTGACGTCGAGATCGCCTTCCTTGGCGGCCTCGCCGATGATCATCCCCTGATAGGTCGCCTCGCCGTCGCCGACGAAAAGAAACCCGCGCTCCTGGATATACCAGAGCGCATAAAGCACCGTGTTGCCGGCGTCGGTCGAAATGAGGACGCCGTTGCGACGGCCCTCGATCTGCCCTTTGTGCGGCGCGTGTTTCAGATAGGACCGGTTCATCACCCCGGTGCCGCGCGTGTCGGTCAGGAACTCGCCATGATAGCCGATCAGCGCGCGCGCGGGCGCGTGCATGATGATGCGCGTCTTGCCGGCGCCCGACGGCTTCATTTCCGCTAACTCGCATTTGCGGCGCGTCAGCTTTTCGATGACGACGCCGGTGAATTCGTCGTCGACGTCGATGAAGACTTCCTCGATCGGCTCGAGGAGCTGGCCGCTCTCGTCGGTGCGGGTGACGACGCGCGGTCGCGAGACGGAAAGTTCAAAGCCCTCGCGGCGCATGTTTTCGATCAGGACGCCGAGCTGAAGCTCGCCGCGGCCGGCGACTTCCATGGCGTCGCCGCCCTCGGCGTCGGTGACGCGGATGGCGACGTCGCCTTCCGCCTGACGCAGGAGCCGGTCGCGGATGACGCGGCTTTGCACCTTGTCGCCTTCGCGCCCGGCGAGCGGCGAATCATTGGCTGAAATCGTGATCGCCAGCGTCGGCGGATCGATCGGCTGCGCCGGAATGACTTCCATATTGTCGAGATCGCACAGCGTGTCGGCGACGGACGCGTCGGTAAAGCCGGCGAGCGCGACGATGTCGCCCGCTTCCGCCTCGTCGACCGGTTGGCGCTTTAGCCCCCTGAAGGCGAGGACCTTGGTGATGCGAACGCGCTCGATTTCCGAGCCATCGCGCGCCAGCGCCTTCATGGTGACGCCGGGCCGTGCGGTTCCCGAAATAATCCGGCCTGTCAGAATGCGGCCGAGATAGGGATCGGCCTCCAGAGTCGTCGCCAGCATCTTGAAGGGAAGCTTGTTCGCCTCCTTCTCGACCGGCGGCGGCGGCACATGCGCGATGATGCGCTCGAACAGCGGCGTCAGATCGACGCGCGGGCCGTCCATCGAATGACTGGCCCAGCCGTCGCGTCCCGACGCATAGACGACCGGGAAGTCGAGCTGCTCGCTGGTCGCGCCGAGCGCGGCAAAGAGATCGAAGGCCTCGTTCAGCGCATCGTCTGGGTCGGCGTTCGGACGATCGACCTTGTTGAGCACGACGATCGGACGGAGCCCGAGCGCCAGCGCCTTGGTCAGAACGAACTTCGTCTGCGGCATCGGCCCTTCGGCGGCGTCGATCAGCAGGAGACAACCGTCGACCATCGACAAGATCCGCTCGACCTCGCCGCCGAAATCGGCGTGTCCGGGCGTATCGACGATGTTGATCCGGATCGGTGTCTCGCCTTTCTCCCACAGGACGCTGGTGCATTTGGCGAGAATGGTGATCCCGCGCTCGCGCTCGATGTCATTTGAATCCATCGCGCGTTCGGCCATCTCGGTATTGGCGCGGACGGTTCCCGACTGGCGCAACAGGGCGTCGACGAGGGTAGTTTTCCCATGGTCGACGTGCGCGATAATGGCGATATTCCGAAGTACGGTCATGCTAGCCTTGCTGCGATGCGGGAGAAGCGGCGTCAGGTGGCGCTTTTCCGGCAAAAGTGCAAGACCAAAACGAAAAAGCCGCCCCGAAGGGCGGCTTTTCCATAATATTTCTGAAAGTCAGACCCGCGACACGTCGCGCGCATCCTCGCAAAGGGCGACGGCGACGCCATCGACGAAAATGACTGTATACGGGACATAACCGCCATAACTGCCGGAGGGCAGCCGCGATCTGACCTTGATATCGACGCCCCATCCCTCGACGCCCGAATCGCTGCCCATATCAGCCGCGACGCGGTACGGTTCGCTGACGATTTGCACGCGCGCGCCGCGCGCGTCGACAAGCCGGCCCTCGACATAATTGGAGGCGAGAAGCTGATAATCATCCGGGCAGGGGGCGACGTCAGACGCCTGCGAGACCGCAAACATGGCCGCCGCGCCGAACGCCATTGAAAGAACCGCTTTGCCGATCTTCATTTCCAAGGTTCCTTTGTGACATTGATATGACAGTTTACCGTCCTAAGTGACAGAACTTGTCACCATAATGTCATATTCGAAAACGATGTCAATACAAAAGCGCAACCCTTGCGCCAAAAAAGCGCATTTTTTGCAGCCTTCGGATTAAGGCCCGAAAACATGGTGGAAATTCCTGGATCCGAGCCGAGCCGCGCACCGCCAGCGGGCTCAATACCGTGGCGCTAGCGCGACTCCTTCCCGGCAATCGGCGCCCGCTGCATTCACGAAACCTCCCCGACCGCTTAGGCTGCCCCTGTCGGGTTTGAATCAGAGGGTCTCCGTATGGCGCGATTGCTGGAACGGTCGGTGAAGTTCACGGAGCCCGGCCGCTATATTCTCAACATGCTCCTATTCCTGATCGCCGCGGCGGCGGTCGTCTATTACATGTCGCCCTGGAGCCCCGAACCGTCGACCATTCTCGTCGACGCCTTCAATGCCAACCCGGCATTGAACGGCCTTATCCTTTTCGTGCTCGGGATCGGGGTCATCTACAATTTGCGGCAGGCCGGCGTCATTTCACCGGCCATTCGCTGGGTTGAGGGCTTTCGCGAGACGGTCGATCCGCGCCGCGCGCGGCTTCCCCGGCCGCCGATGCTGATCAGCGCGATGGTGAAACTGCTCCTCGACGCGGACGAGCGGGGCGGGCGGCTGACGCCGGAATCGGCGCGCGCGATCCTCGATTCGATCGGCACCCGCATGGATGAAGGGCGCGAGACCGGCCGCTATGTCGGCCATCTCCTCGTTTTTCTCGGTCTCCTTGGAACCTTCTGGGGTCTGATCCAGACCGTCAACGGCGTCGTTGAAACGATCAGCGGGCTTGGCGTCACCGGCGGCGATCCTGAAACCGCGATCACCCAGCTCATCACCAATCTGAAGGCGCCGCTCTCGGGCATGGGCACGGCGTTTTCATCCTCGCTGTTCGGCCTTTCAGGATCGCTCGTCGTCGGCTTTCTCGACCTTCAATCGTCGCAGGCGCAGGGGCGCTTTTATTCCGACCTTGAAGACTGGCTGTCGGGCATGACGGATACGCGCGCTGGCGGCGGCGGCGCAAAAGCCAGCATGAGCGCCGATGAAGATGCATCCCTCGCCTCGTTCGACGCCGCCCTCGCCGCCAATATCGAAACGCTGATCAAGGCGCAGGCCGGCCAGATGGCGGAGTTGAAAGACGAGATCCGCGCGCTTAATCGCTCGATCATTCGCGGCAAGGAGTAGGCGATGTCGCGGCGTCGCCGATCGACAGAGGCCAATATCTGGCCAGGCTTTGTCGATGGATTGTCGACGCTGCTGCTTGTCTTGATGTTCGTGCTGTCGATTTTTGTCGTCGCGCAATTCTATCTTGGCGCCAAGCTTACATCGGTCAAGGACGAACTGGCGACCAAGGATTCAGAGCTGGCGCGCCTGACCGCGCGCATCAATGAACTCGCCGAACAGCTTGGCCTCGCCCAGGCCGAAAAAGACAAGCTCGCCGCGCAGATCCTCGCCCTTGAAACGACAATCGCCGACAAAGACGCGCAGCTCGCGACCGCCGCCGCCGCGCTGGCCGCCAGCCAGTCGGCCGTCGCCGCCTCCGCCGAGGAGCTGAAAGCTGAAAAGGCCCTCACCGACGACCAGAAGTCGCAGATCGCCACCTTGAATGCGCAGCTCGCCGCGCTGCGCCGACAGCTGCAAAGCCTGCAAGAAGCGCTCGACGCCGCAGAAGCGAAAGACAAGGAACAAAACGCGCAGATCGAAAACCTGTCGCAGCGCCTTAACGCCGCGCTCGCGCGCAAGGTGCAGGAGCTTCAGGAAGTGCGGTCGCGATTCTTTGAAGCCTTGCGCGCCGCGCTCGGCGATCGCACCGACATCAAGATCGTCGGCGACCGCTTCGTCTTTGAGAGCGACATCTTTTTTGCGTCGTGCTCCGCCACGATCGGCGAAGCGGGCAAGCTAGAACTGAACAAGCTCGCTGACATTCTGCTCGACATCAAGGATGACATCCCGGCGGATGTGCCGTGGGTGTTGCGCGTTGACGGACACGCCGATGCGGCGCCGCTCGGCCCATCCTGCGCGCAGTTTTTCGCCTCCAATCTTGAGTTATCCGCGCAGCGGGCGATTTCGGTCGTCGATTATCTGAAAACGCGCGGCGTCCCGGCGAAACGGATGATGGCGACGGGTTCCGGCTCCGAATGGCCGCTCGTTTCCGGTTATTCCGCCGCATCGCTCGCGCAAAACCGCCGTATCGAGTTCAAACTGGACGCCCGATAGACGCGCGCGCGCCGGGCGCGATAGATTAAGGTCGCCGCCAGTGGGGGCGGCGCGGGAGAGTGGGGAAACGCCATGAGAAGGATCGCAATCGCGGCGGTCGCGGCGGCGCTTGGCGCCGCGTCATTGGCCGCGCTGGCGCAGACAGCCGACACTGACGCTGGCGACGCGCTTCAACGCACGCTCGCCGAACGCGCGCTGACACGGCCGCGCGCCGAGGCGCCGCCGGTCGGACAGCCCTCGGATGAGAATGTCGAGAGCGAAATCAACTGGATGGAAATGCGCACCTATCTGGCGGTTTCCGCCCGCCGCGAGATCGCCGCGCGCCAGACAGCCGCCGTCGTCGCGAGGCCTCCCGGCATGCGCGCGGCATCGGCCGACAGCTTCAAGAATGTCGCCGCGCGCGAAGTGAATGTGACCCGCCTGCCGGTGCTGGCGCCGGAGGGCGCGCGCATCGCTCAAACGCTGAAAGTATACAGTCTCGGCGACTCCTATTCGGCGACCGCGGAAGTCGAAGACGGGGTCGCCATGCGCATGTCGGGCGCGCGAAGAAAGGTCGTCATCGGCGATCTGAAGTCGGCGCGTACGCGGATCGCCGGCATGCGAAAGGCGCAAAGCCGGCTCGAAAGCATGGACGCGCCTTATCTGGTGACGCGGAGCGACAGCTCGACCGACCTCACCTTCGCGAAATTCGGCGCCGGCTATGTTTTGTCGATCATGTGCGACGATGCCGCCGATGCGCGCTGCGCCGAAGGCGCCTTCATCGAAAAGCTCGCCTCGAACATCATTTTGATGAATCCGGAAGCGGGGGATGAACAATGAGAAACTTCCGATCTTCGCAAAATGGCAACGCCGCCGGCTGGCTGCTGGTCCTGATCGTCATCGCGATCATCGCGGGCGGCTATTGGTGGGTGTCCAACAAAGGCGCCTCTTCGCCGCCAGACAACGAAGCGCCGCCCGCCGGGGAGGAGCCGCCCATTGACGATAATCCGCCCACGGACGACATCCCGCCGATCGAAGAAGATGATCCGGCGGAACCCCCGGCCGAGCCTGACGTTCTGACCGACGCAGACGGCCGGGTTTTCGCTTATCTTCCTGTCGGCGCGCTGTTGCCGAGTTCTGGCCCCGGATTTGTCGATGAGACCGTCTATCGACCGGAAGTCGCCTTTCCAACTGAAGATCCGGTGTTTCTCAACAGTCAGGTCTACCGCTATGGCGGCGGCATGGGGTCGCTCAACGGCATGAACGGCGGTCAGTGCGACGCGCGCAATTACGATTATCCGTGGCAGGATACGTTTTGCGAACATCGCGACCGCAATCAGCCGCTTTGCCCCGGCGGCGGGCACGAAGGCCTCGACATCCGCCCGCACACTTGCGTGAAAAACACGCACTGGGCGATCGCCGTCGACGATGGCCGCGTGATCGACATTCGCCGCCATTGGGTGACGATGCAAACGCCGGACGGCACCATCTATAACTACCTGCACCTTAATATGGGCGAGCTTTCGGTGGTCGAAGGCCAGGAAGTGCGCAAGGGCGACCGCATCGGCAAAATCTCGAATGATTTTTTCAAATCGGACGGAACGAGCGTGCCGACGACAACGCATCTCCATTTCGAGATGTACGAGAACTATGTCGCAGCGCCTGGCGAGACTCCGCTATTCACCAAGGTCAACCCGTATATGACGCTCGTCGCCGCCTATGACCGCAAGCTGCGCGGCGAATAAGGAACCTGCGCGATGCCGACGAAACCGCCGCCCATCAGCCTCGACGAACGCAGGCAACGCCTCCATTCGTTGCGTCTTCGTATGGAAAAGGCGGGCGCCGGCGCCGTTCTTCTCGGCTCGACCTCGAGCCTTCGCTATTTCACCGGCGTCGTGTGGCATCCGTCCGAGCGCTTTCTCGGCGCGCTCATCACCGCCGACAAAATCGACTATATCGGCCCCGGTTTTGAGCGGACCAAGGTTGAAAGTCTCATTTCGGTTCCGGGCGATCTTTCGACCTGGGAGGAGGATGAAAATCCCTATCGGCTGATCGCCGACCGCGCGGCGGGCAAGACGATCGCGGTCGATGGCGACTTGCCGCTTTTCATGTATCGCGGGCTAAGGCGGGAAATCGACGATCAGCGGCTAACCGACGCCGTTCCATTAACGGCGCCGTTGCGCGCGCGAAAATCGCCGGCGGAAATCGCGCTGATGCAATATGCAAAATCGATCACGCTTGAAACGCATCGCCGCGCGCATGCTCATTTGAAAGAAGGGATGATGGCGTCCGAAGTTGCGCGCCATATCGACGCGACGCACCGCTCGCTAGGAGGGAGCGCCAATACCTTCTGCATCGTCGCTTTCGGCGCCGACACCTCCTTGCCGCATGGCCCGGAGCGCGACAGGGCGCTGAATGGCGGCGACGTCGTGCTCATCGATACGGGCTGTCAGGTCGAAGGTTATAATTCCGACATCACCCGCAGTTACGTCTTCGGCGAGCCGACGGCCGACTACCGCGCCGCCTGGGATGCCGAAAAAGAGGCGCAGATCGCCGCATTCGAAGCGGCGCGGCGCGGCGCCCTTTGCGAGAGCGTCGACGCCGCCGCGCGCCGCGCGCTTGAACGGCGCGGTTATGGCCCCGGCTATCGCCTGCC
>Ga0155549_1010_pt1 | contig 9779 bp, 13 predicted proteins | sample RifCSPhighO2_12_FD_107206 | JGI IMG/M metagenome (GOLD analysis project Ga0155549, IMG submission 107206) | Alphaproteobacteria bacterium RIFCSPHIGHO2_12_FULL_63_12
ATCCAATGTTCTTCGCGTCCCGCAAGCTGGATCGCGAAGGGCCGGATCGAGAGATCGCCTTCGGCCCGGCGCACGACGTCGGGGCGCGCCTTCGCGAGCTCGGCGCTGGCGACCATTTCGGAGACGACGAGCCCCGCCCCGCCTGCGGCCGCTGCCCGGCGGAACGGCAGGTCCGACACCCCGGACATCGGGGCGATCGCCACATTATTGGCGAGGTCGATAGGGCCGATCCTGATCACGGGGCTTTCGCTATCCGCTATTCCGCGTCATGAAAAGCCTGCCTTTTCTGAAAGCCCCGCGCCGCCGCATGACCCAGCCCGCTGAAACTGTCGCCATCATCGTCGCCGCCGGGCGCGGCGCCAGAGCCGGCGCCGGGGGTCCGAAGCAATACCGCCCGCTGGCTGGCGAAGCCGTGCTGGCGCGCACCGCGCGCGCTTTCCTCGACCATCCGGGCGTCAGCGCGGTTCGCGTCATCATCCACGCCGATGACGGCGAGCTTTATCGGCAAGCGATGGCCGGCCTGAATTCCCACCGGAAACTGATGCCGCCGGTGACCGGCGGCAAGGAACGCCAGGACAGCGTTCGCCTCGGCCTTGAAAGCCTTGAAGACGCGGCGCCGGTGATCGTCCTCATCCACGACGCGGCGCGGCCATTTATCGACGCCCCGACGATTTCGCGCGTCATCGACGCGGCGCGCGCGCATGGCGGCGCGATCGCCGCGCTGCCGGTCTTCGACACCCTGAAAAAATCGGACGGCGCCGCGCGCCCGGCGATCGCCGACACCCTCTCGCGCGAGGGGCTGTGGCGCGCCCAGACGCCGCAGGGTTTTCGTTTTGAGGCGATCCTCTCCGCGCATCGCGCCGTCGCTGGCGAGGCGCTGACCGATGACGCCGCCGTCGCCGAACGCGCCGGCATAAAGGTCGCCCTTGTCGCCGGATCGCCCGACAACATGAAGATAACGCAAGCCGAGGATTTCGGCATGGCGGAAATCCTCCTCGGCAGGAAGAAAGAGATGATGGAGTTTCGGACGGGCCACGGCTTCGACGTGCACGAATTCGAAGACGGAACCGCGGTCATTCTTTGCGGCGTTTCCATTCCGCACGGCAAGAAACTCAAAGGACATTCCGACGCCGACGCCGGGATGCACGCGCTCACCGACGCGATATTGGGCGCGATCGGCGCCGGCGACATTGGCGATCACTTCCCGCCGTCGGAGGCGAAGTGGAAAGGCGCGCCGTCGCGGATATTCCTGGAAAAAGCGCGCGACCTTGTCACCGAAAAAGGCGGGACGATTACGCATTGCGACGTGACGCTGATCTGCGAGGCGCCGAAGATCGGACCGCATCGCGCCTTGATGCGCGCGGCGCTCGCGGAAATCCTGGCGATTTCCATCGACCGCGTTTCAGTGAAAGCGACGACGACCGAACAGCTCGGCTTCACCGGCCGCCGCGAGGGGATCGCCGCCCTCGCCACCGCCAGCGTCCGACTGCCTTTGTCGGACTGACCATGAAAGAACTCATCCGCACCAACAATCCGGCGCTGCTGTCCTATGTCGAAGCCCTGTTGACGGAAGCCGGGCACGCTTACTTCATCGCCGACCGCAACATCTCGATCGTCGAGGGCTCGATCGGCGCCTTTCCGCGCCGCGTGCTGATCGCCGAGGATGAAGAAGCTGCCGCGCGCCAATTACTGATCGAGGCGGATTTGGGCGCCGAACTGAAGCACAAGAAATGACGCAGCCGCACCGCATCTGGTCGCTCGCCCAGCAGATCGTCGACAAGGCCGGCGCTGAAGGTCTGCTGCTCGCCGCGGCCGAGTCCTGCACCGGCGGCATGATCGCGGCCGCGATCACCGATGTCCCCGGCTCATCGGCGGTTTTCGATCGCGGATTCGTCACCTATTCGAACGAGGCCAAGGCCGAGATGCTCGGCGTCCGCGCGCAAACGATCGCGCGATATGGCGCCGTCAGCCAATGGGTCGCGCGCGAAATGGCGAAAGGCGCGATCTTGAACTCGCGCGCCGACATTGCGGTGGCGACGACTGGCATCGCCGGGCCGACCGGCGGCAGCGACCGCAAACCCGTCGGCCTTGTCTGGTTCGCCCTCGCCGCGCGCGGCGGCGCGGTCCGCGCGGAACGGCGCGTCTTCGTTTCGGGCGACCGGAATTTCGTCAGGATGCGCGCGACGGAAATGGCGCTGACGCTCGCCTTGCGGGCGATCTGACAGCTTCTCAGTCGGTAAAGACGAGGCGCGCGCGTTCGACGAACGCCTCCGACATCTTCAAAAACGCCTTTTCAAATACTGCTTGCGCCGTCGCCTGAAGGACGACGCTTCGGAATTCAAAGGCGATCGAGAAATCGACATTAGATCCTCCTTGCGGCAGGTCGCGGAAAGCCCAGTCATTGGTGAGCGACCGGAAGGGACCGTCGACATAATTGACTTCGATCCGGCGCGCCGTCCGGTCGAGGCGCACGAGGCTGCGAAATTTCTCGCGAAAAACCTTGTAAGCGACCACCATATCGCAAGTCATCGTTTCAATGTCGCCGTCCTTGCGCGTTTCTACGATGCGAAGCGCGACGCACCAGGGAAGAAATTCCGGATAGCGCTCGACATCCGCGACCAGCGAAAACATCCGGTCAGCCGAATACGGAACTTGCGTCGCGGTCCGGCGCGAGGTCACGCGGCATCCGCGCTCTTGGCGTTGCGCGCATAGCTGTCGAACAAGTCAAGCATGCGTTCACGCCATGCGGCGACCGGCTCCGGCGCCGGATAGAGTTCCTTAAGCGTCACTGTCCGCTGCCACATGAAGGAGCTGAACACGACATAATCGGCAAGATTCGGCGCACCGCCGCCGAGATAACGGTGCGACGACAAAGGCGCCGCAAGGACATTGAGCACGGCCTGCGCTCTCTCGGCCGCGCCCGGCGTCGCCGCAACTTCTTCAAGCGTCTTGCCGAACCGCTTCTCGCGCGTCATCCGGAAATAGGCTTTGTCTTCGTCCGCGACTGCGTTTGCGAGGCGCAGCATCAGCATCGGCGCCAGCGCCGCGTTGAGCGCCGAAGAACCCCACGCTCCATAGAATTCCGCGGCGGCTTTTTCGGCCTTGGTCGACGTCAGCGGGTTTTGCGGATATTTCCGGTCGAGCCAGGCGGCGATCACGGGACTGTCCTTGATCATCTCGCCATTGTCGATCAGCACCGGAACCTTTCCATAGTCGGGGTCCGGATATTTCGACTTGTCGGCGAACCGCACCGGCCTCGTCTCGAACGTAAGTCCTTTGTGAAGAAGCGCGAATTTGACCATCCAGCAGTACGGGCTTGGACGCACGTCTTCATCGCCTAGCGCAAGATCGTAAAGAATGCGGGTCATATCAGCCTCGCGCCGCGCGCGCGGCCCGAAGGCGGGCGAAATCCTCGCCCGCGTGATGCGAAGACCGGGTCAGCGGAGATGAGGCGACCATCAAAAATCCCTTCGCACGCGCGATTGTTTCGTATGATTTGAATTCCTCCGGCGTGACGTAGCGGTCGATCGCCGCGTGACGTCGCGTCGGCTGGAGATATTGGCCGATGGTGATGAAATCGACGCCGGCGACGCGCATGTCGTCCATCACCTGCATGACTTCCTCGCGCGTCTCGCCAAGGCCGACCATGATCCCCGACTTGGTGAACATCGAGGGATCGCGATCCTTGACCTTTTCGAGAAGCCGCAGCGAGTGGAAATAACGCGCGCCGGGCCGGATCGACAGATAGAGCCGCGGCACGGTCTCAAGATTGTGGTTGAAGACGTCCGGCTTTGAATCGATCACAATCTCCGCCGCGCCGTCCTTGCGCAGGAAATCCGGCGTCAGGATCTCGATCGTCGTCGAGGGCGTGCGCGCGCGGACGGCGCGAACGACTTTCGCGAAATGCGCGCCGCCGCCATCGAGAAGATCGTCGCGATCGACCGAGGTGATGACGACGTGCTCAAGGCCCATCTCGGCGACGGCGGCCGCGACGTTTTGCGGCTCATCGGGATCGAGCGCCGCAGGCAGCCCCGTCTTCACATTGCAGAACGAACAGGCGCGCGTGCAGGTGTCGCCCATGATCATCATGGTCGCGTGCTTTTTCGACCAGCACTCGCCGATATTCGGACAGGCCGCTTCCTCGCAGACCGTGTGCAGGTTTTTCGTGCGGACGATCTCGCGGGTCGCGGCATAGCCTTTCGAGACCGGCGCCTTGACGCGAATCCATTCGGGCTTGCGCAGCAAGTCGGTTTCGGGCCGCTTCTGCTTTTCGGGATGCCGGACGTCCGCGCCGCGCGTCTTGTCTATGAGGGTCGCCATGGCGCTTCATCTAGCAGCGCGCCCGCCCAAACGAAAGCGGGCGCCGAAGCGCCCGCCTGCCAGCCCGTCTTTCGCCCTATCTCAGGTCATTCGCTCCACCGACTCGACGACTTCGTCGAAGGGGCGGTGGATGAGCGCGCCGTCGAGCGGCTCGCCCAGCGCGACGTTGATCGCCTCCCACGCGTCCACCGACCTGATGCGCTGCGGGTCGCCCCGCACGCCGGTCAGTTTCGAGGCTTCCGTCGAAAACTTCACGATATCCCGGCTGACCGGCAATCTCAGCCAGCGCCAGACACGGCGATCCAGCTCGCCGTTGACGTAAGCGTTCCAGCGCTCGTCGCGCGCGTCCTTTTCGATTGAAAAGAACAGCGTGCGAAAATCGCCGGCGTCGGCGAAAACGAGAACGCCATTTTCATGTTCGAAATAGCGCGGCGCGCGCGCCAGATTAAGAAACGACAGCTCGCTGAAGCCGCATTTGAGATCCGCGATCGCCCGGCGCTTTTGCAGGGATTTGTGTTCGAATTGATCGACCAGCTCCGGCCATGCCTGGCGGCCCACAAGATAGAGGCCGCCGCCCGCGACGATGAAGTAGCTCGCCGCGACCTGCAGCAAATGCGTCAGGCCGCCCATCTGATAGACGAAGGCCATCACCAGCGGCGCGGTGAACGCAAACGTCGCAGCCAGCGGACGTTTGAACCCGATCAGGTCTTCTCGGGCGAAATCCATGATATTGTCGACGAACTGCGCCGACCGCTTCAGGCGGACTTCGATCGGCGCGGGAATGGCGACGCGATCCGTGTTCAACATGACTGACCTTTTCTTATTCGCGCAAAGTGACGTTACGGCTCGTGCGAGAATATGACGCAAACGCATTGCGGCGGCGTTTCACGCCGCCGATCAATTCGTCGCGATTTTTAGGCGAATTCGACGCAACGACGGTCAGTCGGCGTCGCTCCAGCGAACAATGGTGACGCCTGCCTCGGCGCCCTCCTGCCATACCTTTTTAACAATCCCGATAAAGCGAAGCGTCGGAATGGTGAGCGCGAACTCGTCCGGGCATTCTATCCCGGCGTCGAACGCCAGCCGCAAACCGGAATGGGACTGATTAACCAGCCGGCAGGTCGTCTGCGTGTCGGGGGTAAACATGGCGAAGGCCACGCGATAGGCCTGTTTGCGTTCGTGTTGCCGGTTTGCGCCCCGGATCGCGCCGAACGCTCGAAGACGCCGGGTATGGTCTACCTGCTCGATACGGCTCGCAAGGCGGGCGCGCATCGCTCTTTCCAACTCTGCCGCTTGCGCCAGTTCGGCTTTGCTGCGTGAAAGCTGAAGACCGAGGATCGCCATTTTCGTTCCCTTTCGAGCGCCGGCCAGGCCGGTTTCTCCAATTCGGGGAATTCGATGCAATCGACGGGCCACCCCTGGGTCTCCGGCCGACGTTAACCAGGGGGCGCCGCCTGCGACGCGATTCCGATTTTGCCTTGCGCAATAATCTGCTAGAGGGGCGCCGAACCATCATTGGGAGACAGGAAATGCGCGTCGGGGTTCCGAAGGAAATTAAGAATAACGAGTTTCGCGTGGGCATGACGCCCGGCGCCGTTCGCGAATATGTCGCCCATGGCCACAAGGTGATGGTGCAGGCGAACGCCGGCATCGGCATCAAAGCGAGCGACGACGACTACAAGGCCGCCGGCGCGTCGATCGCCCCCGACGCCAAAACGATTTTCGCTGAAAACGACATGATCGTTAAGGTCAAAGAACCGCAGCCTTCCGAATATGTTCAACTGCGCAGCGGCCAGATCCTCTACACCTACCTTCACCTCGCGCCCGATCCAGAACAGACCAACGGGCTGCTGAAATCAGGCGTCACCGGCGTCGCCTATGAAACCGTCACCGACGATCATGGCGGGCTGCCGCTGCTCGCGCCGATGAGCGAAGTCGCCGGACGCCTCGCCATTCAGGCGGCGGCTTACGCGCTGACGGCGCCGCAGGGCGGACGCGGCCTTCTGATGGGCGGCGTCCCCGGCGTGCTTCCGGCGAAGGTTCTTGTCATCGGTGGCGGCGTCGTCGGCACGCACGCGGCCAAAATGGCGATCGGCCTTGGCGCTGAAGTGACGATCCTCGACCGCAACCTGCGCCGCCTCGCCTATCTCGACGATATTTTCAGCGGCCGCGTGAAAACCCGTTATTCCACCTTTGAAGCGCTGGCCGAGGAAGCCGATAATGCCGACGTCGTCGTCGGCGCGGTCCTGATCCCCGGCGCTTCGGCCCCCAAACTCGTCACCCGCGACATGCTGAAGAAGATGAAAAAAGGCGCGGTGCTGGTCGACGTGTCGATCGATCAGGGCGGCTGCTTCGAGACCTCGAAGGCGACCACCCATGCCGAGCCGACCTATGCGGTCGAGGGGATCGTGCACTATTGCGTCGCCAATATGCCGGGCGCGGTGCCGATGACGTCGTCTCACGCGCTGAACAATGCGACCCTCGCCTATGGCCTCCAGCTCGCCGACCACGGGCTCGAAGCGCTCAAGAAAAACAAGCACTTGAGAAACGGCCTCAACGTCCATCGGGGCAAGGTCACGCACCGGGCGGTTGCCGACGCCCTGAAGCTCCCCTTCGTCGATCCGATGGAAGCGCTGGGCTGACCGGTCACAAGAGGCTGAGGGATTGAAACGCCTGGGCCGGATGCTGGCGGTGGGCTTGCGCTATCGCCCGGTTCGGGCGCAATATGGGGCTGGGAGACCCTCTATGCGCTATCAATTTATCGTAACCGTCTTGGCGTCAGCCCTGCTGGCGAGCGCCGCGCAGGCGGCGCCGTTCGGACCGGCGTCTCACCGCCTTGGCGGAAGCGCGACATCCGCCAAATCGTCGGAAGACGCAAAGCCGATGACCCTCATCGAGGCGTTTCTCGGCTTTATCGGATTTGACCTCGCCGCCAGCGTCGAGCCGATCGCGGGCGAGACTTATGTCGACCGCACCGGCAAGACGAAGCAATGCGACGAGACGAAAAAATCGGAAGTTGCGAAAGCCGAGCCGACAGACGAAGCGGCGGCGGGCGCCTCTAAAGGCCGGACGCGTCCAGTCGATCCGGTCTATCTCGCCTTCTGACGATTTGAATTACCAGCAGCGTTGGCAGGCCGCCGCTCACTCGGCGGCTTTTTCTTTGGCGCCGCCCGCGGATTTCGTCGCGCGGCGCGTGTCATCGACGTAACGTCCGCTCTGCAGGCGGAAGACGACGAGCGCTAACCCTGAGAGAGCGAACATCAGCCCAGTGACCGCGAAGATCCGCACCAGCGGGTTATTAAAATTCTCCCGCTCTTCGTAATCCATGATGTGAAGCATCCAGAAGAAATCGTAAAACCGCCAGATGCGATTGCGGCGGGCGACGACTTTGCCATTGCCAGGCGAGATGTAGAGCCGCGTCCGATCAGGATCTGAAAACTCGATGCGCCAGATGGGCCCGCCCCCGCCGGCCTCGCGCGGCGCGCGATTGAGCAGCGTCGCGCGCTCTACGGTGTCTTCGCCGGCGAAATCCTGCAGCGCGGCCTGCCGCGCCAGCTGTTCGGAAATCGGCGAGATTCGCTCCCCCGTGTCGGCGTCGAACATGGTGTCGCCCGCCGTCCCCGTAACGATATAGACTTCCCGCCCCAGCCAGGATTTCAGCGTCGCTTCCCGCGCGCCCTCGACCTCGGCAAGAACGCCGGCGGGCGGAAAATAATTTTGAACCTTCAGCTCCGGCGCCGCCTCATAGGCGACCATGTTTTCGCCGCGCACATGCCCGATCGGCAACAGGCTCATCACGACGCCGCTGAGCGTCCAGATCACGAGCTGCGCGCCGAGCGCGAGACCGAGCCAGCGATGAAGGGACTGAACGCCGCGCCTGATCTGCATGATGTCAGTTCGCCGTCAGCGCGCCGACGGCGTCGGGCGATGTCAGAATCGCCGCGAAAGCCGTCCACGGATCTTCGCCCGCCGCGACCTTGCGGTCGACATAGGCTTCGACCAGATCACGTCCGAGATTGTAATTGATAACGTAAGCGCGGTACCCGTCGATAAAATCGACGCGCTTATTCGCGGCCTCCGGCGTTTCGAGTTCGTACTTCTCGATCATGGCGATCGCCGCGGCGCGATCGATGCGTCCATCGAGATAGTCGCGCGCGATGGAATTGCGCGCGTGGGACAGCTTGCGTCGAAGCCGGTTCAGTTCGTCATTGATGGCGGCGTCTTTCGGATCGAGGCCGGCGAGCGGGAACAATACACGCTGTTCAAAGTCGAGCTTTTCCGCGCCGGGAAACGCGAGATCAATTCCGTAATTCGCCGAGCCTTCGCCGATCAGCGCCTGCGGGCTGAACAACGGCAGAATCGAGTATTCGACCCATCCTTTCGCGCGGCGCAGGTCGCGATCGACCATCAAGTTCCAGACATGATGGCCGGGATAGCCTTCGTGGCAGCCAAGATCCACGGCGCGATCGATGTGGATCGGGAGGTCCGTGTTGATCTCGATGACGCTTTCATAGCCGCCCTGATACCAGTTATAGCCGCTCCACGGCTTGTCCGTGACGAACCGAAGAATGAACTTCTCGCCTTCCGGCAAATCATAATGCGCCAGCGTCCGCTGCTTGCATTCGGCGATCGCCGCGTCGAGGACCGCTTGAAGCTTGTCGGCGGGAATGACGACCTTGTCGCGGAACGCCTTGTATCTCTCGGCGAGCGATCCCTCGCCGGGCAGCATGGCGTCGATCTCAGCGAGCGCGGCGTCGAAGTCGGCGAGCGAATAAGCGGGCGGCGTCACGCCATAGATCAGGCGCGCTTCCTCATCAAACGCCAAGCGTTCGCCCTTCGCCATGCGAATGCGCGTCAGCGCCGCTGTCGTCAGGTTTTTCAGTCCCCGCTCGCGCGGATCGGCGCCGTCGCCTTCCAGCACGTCAAGCGCTTCAAGAAGGTCACGCGCTTGCGTCTCCATCTCGTCGAGCGGACGCTTGTTCGCCTTCGCCTCGTTCGCCCATTCAGGCGGCCCGGCATAGGCGTCGACATAGGCGGCGTCATGCTGGCCGAGCGCCAGCGCGAGTTTGACGAACCGCTCGGCGATGTCGTCGGCGCCGATGATAGAAATATGCGCGTCCGGCGCCGGGGCGTCTTCCGCCGCCGGCGCGGATTTGGGTTCGCCGCCGCAGGCGGCGGCGAGAAGCGCGGCCGCTGCGACGACGAACTTTTTCATGACGAAATTACGCTCTCGTACCCGAGAAGGTCGAGGTGCCGAACGCGCCGAGCTTCACATTGCCGGCGAGCGCATCGCCCTCGACCTTGCCGTCGAATTCCAGCGTGATCGGCATCGGCGACGTCACTTTGGCGGACCATTTGACGCCGTTGCCGGCGACCGAGCCGTTTTCGATCGCGACCGCGCCCATGTTGCCCGACATCGTGCCGGAAAGCGCTGCGCCGTCGGCTTTCAGTTCCAGCAC
>Ga0155549_1011_pt1 | contig 9718 bp, 8 predicted proteins | sample RifCSPhighO2_12_FD_107206 | JGI IMG/M metagenome (GOLD analysis project Ga0155549, IMG submission 107206) | Alphaproteobacteria bacterium RIFCSPHIGHO2_12_FULL_63_12
GTAGAAGGTGAGACCCGAAAGGTCAGGCCCCTGCGATGCGCGGGACGCGAAGCGTCCCACATAAAATATAGATCGGATGGTTCGCGTCCCGCGCACCTCTCCCTTCTTTCAATTGCGTACTGCCGGCGGAGTTCCGCGCGGAGAGGGAGAAGCTTTATTCGGGAATGGGGAATGGGGAATGGGCAATAGGTAGTAGGCAATGGGCAATGGGCAATGGGCGCTGGGATAGGGAACGAGAGCCGTGCATGCCGGTTGGCCGCGCCATTCCCCATTCCCCATTGCCCCGGGGCGCCCCGGCCGTCGTTGCGCCTGCGGTTAAACGACGTTAGAACCCGCCGAGATTTAATGAGCCGTGCCGCATTAAGGCCGCTGTCCGCTGGCATGCGGGCCGGGCGCATCCAGCAAAAGGGCGAGGCGTGACCAACGACGAAACCATTCTTCGAGAGGTCGATCAGGCCCTTGCCGAAGACCAGACCTCGAAAACCCTGACCCGGAACCTGCCGATGGTGATCGGCGCGGCCCTTCTGGTCGTCGCCGGCGTCGGCGGCTGGCAGTTCTGGTCGAGCCAGCGGACTGCGGCGGCGGCCAAGGCGTCGGCGGCCTTCGACGAGGCGCTGAAGATTTCCGGGACCGAGGAGGGGACGAAAGCGCTCGAGGCGATCGCCGCCCAAAACGACGCCTATGGCGCGCTGGCCCGGATGCGGCTCGCCGGCGAGTACGCCGCAAAGAACGAGCGCGAGAAGGCGCTGGGGCTTTACCGCGAAGTTTACGGCGATCGCGCCGGCTCGAAACGGCTGAAGGATATGGCGCGCATCAGAGCCTCCTATCTTTCCATGGAAGACGGGCGCGATGCAGCGCTGAAGGATCTCGGCGATCTCGAGACCGACAAGACGGCGCTCGGATTTTACGCGCGCGAGTCGATCGCACTCGCCGCCCTCAAAGCCGGGGATTATCAGGGGGCGGAGGAAATGTTCCGCGCCGCGGCCGCCGCGCCCGACGCGCCGGAGCCGATCCGGCTGCGCGCCGGCGAATTCGCCGCGCTCGCAGGCGCCGGGAAAGCCGGCGTCGCTTTGCCCTCTATCGAAGAGAGCGCGAAATCCGATGTCGATCGCTACCTCGAAGGGCTTGAACAAGCCGGCAGCGACCTTGGGTCGGTTGTCGAAGGGGGCGCGCAAGAGCCCGCCGTGACCGAGCCCGTCGTCGCCGAACCGGTAGCCGAAGAGGCGACGCCGCCCAACCCCGAAAGCAACGAGTAGCTTCATGTTGAATAGATCAGCCGGCGCCCGCGGTTCAGCACTGTTTCTCCTGATGCTCGCGGCGTTTGCGGCGCCGGCCTGTTCTTCCAGCCCGCTCGGCAAACTCGCCGGCGTTCTCGGCGGCGGCGACGATGAAGACGAGAAGAAGAAGGACGAGAACACGCCGGCCGAAGAGGACCGGATCTCGATCCTCGCCGTCGACGAGCGGGTCGAAGCCGACCCGCGTTTCGCCGGCGTCGACATCGAATTGCCGCCCTCTTACGTCAATACGTCGTGGCCGACGCCGGGCGGGGAAGCCGATCACACGTTGCACCATCTGACCGCGGCGGTCAGTCTTGAAGTCGACTGGAAAGGCGACATCGGCAAGGCGACCGAGCGCGCGCGCCTGACCTCGCCGCCGATCGTCGCGGACGGGCTCTTATACGTGCTGGACGCGGAAGCGACTGTGACCGCATTTGATGTCGCGACCGGCGCCCGCAAATGGCGGTCGGAACTCGCGCCGAAGATCAAGGAGAAATTTCGCGTCCGCGATATGCTCTCGCGCACCAAGGCCGCGCAACTTGGTTTCGGCGGCGGCGTCGCGTACGAAAACGGCAAGGTTTTTCTCACCTCGGGATTCGGCTTCGCCGCCGCGCTTGACGCCGCGACCGGCGAGAAGCTTTGGGAATTCAAAACCGACGCGCCGGTTCGGACGCCGCCGACCGCCTATCGCGGCAGCCTCTATTTCGTCACCAACACCAATGAGGCGATCGCGCTCAATCAGGAAACCGGCGAGAAAGAGTGGAACTTCCAGTCCTTCGAAGAGGCGGCGCGCATCCTGTCGGCGGCGAGCCCGGCGGCGGCCGGCGATCTCGTCGTCATTCCCTTCTCCTCGGGCGAGGTCACCGCGGTTCTTTCAGGCTCCGGACGTCCCGTCTGGAACGACACGCTCGCGCGCAATACGCAGCTGACGGCGCTGTCCGCGCTCAACGACATCGCCGGAAGTCCGGTGATCGATCGCGGACTGGTGTACGCGGTCAGCCATGCGGGCCGGCTTGTCGCGATCGACATCCGCACCGGTCAGCGCGTCTGGGAAGCGCCGATCGCGAGCCTGCAAATGCCGTGGGTCGCGGGCGATTATATCTTTGTCGTGTCGGTCGATGCGGAGCTTGTTTGCCTGTCGCGCGATGATGGCGCGGTCGTCTGGGTGTCGGAGCTGAAGCGTTATGAGAACGCCAAAAAGCGCAAAGGCCGCATCGCCTGGGCGGGACCGGTGCTCGCCGGCGACGCGCTCGTCCTCGTGTCGACGGACGGCAAGGTCATCAAGGTTTCGCCGAAAGACGGAAGCATTCTCGGCACGAAGAAAATCGACGACGGGTCGGTCATCGCCCCGATCGTCGCCGACGAACGCATCTTCATTCTGACGCAGAAAGGAAAGCTCTACGCGCTGCGCTAGGGCTTTTTCCAGGAGCGCCGATGTCAGTTCCACGCGCCTCGGGCGCGCCGCTGGTTAAAATCGCCATTGTCGGCCGGCCGAATGTCGGCAAGTCGACTCTGTTCAACCGGCTCGTCGGCAAAAAACTCGCCATTGTCGATGACACGCCCGGTGTGACGCGCGACCGCCGCGAGGGCGACGCGCGATTGGGCGGCGTGTTCTTCATCGCCATCGACACCCCAGGTCTCGAAGAAGCCCCGGAAGCCGCGCTCGAAGGGCGCATGCGTCTGCAGACGGAGAAGGCGATCGAGGAAGCCGCCGCCTCGCTCTTCATCGTCGACGCGCGCACCGGCGTGACGCCGCTCGACCAGCGGTTCGCGCAAATGCTCCGCGAAAGCGGAAAGCCGGTGATCGTCGTCGCCAACAAGGCCGAGAGTTCGGCCGGCGACGCAGGCGTCCTCGACGCCTGGTCATTGGGACTGGGCGAGCCGATCGCGTTGTCGGCGGAACACGGGCAGGGCTTTGGCGAATTGCGTGAAGCGCTCGGCGAGGTAATCGCCGCGGCGCCCGACGAAGACGACAACGATGTCGACGATGAAAGCTGGGACGATCCGCTGAAACCCTTGCGGGTCGCCATTGTCGGCCGGCCGAACGCCGGCAAGTCGACGCTCATCAACCGGCTGATCGGCGAAGACCGGATGCTCACCGGCCCGGAAGCCGGCATCACCAGAGATTCGATTTCGATCGAATGGCGCTTGCGCGGGCCCGACCGCGACTGGCCGATCAAGCTGTTCGACACCGCCGGCATGCGCAAAAAGGCGAAAGTTCAAAGCAAGCTCGAAAAGCTTTCGGTCGCCGACAGCCTGCGCGCTATTCAATTCGCCGAAGTCGTCGTCTTGCTGCTCGACGCCGAAGCGCCGATGGAAAAACAGGATTTGCAAATCGCCGATCTCGTGCTGCGCGAAGGGCGCGCGCTCGTCATCGCGGTAAACAAATGGGATCTGATCGAAGATAAGAACGCCGCGTCGAAATCCGTGCGCGAAATGGCGGAGCTGCACCTCGCTCAGGCGCCGCGCGTGCCGATCGTGTTCTTCTCGGCGGAAACGGGCAGGGGCGTCGACAAGCTGATGCCGGCGGTCGCCAAGACTTATGTCGACTGGAACGCGCGCGTCAAAACGCCGGACCTCAACACCTGGCTTCACGGCGCCGTCGAGAAGCACCCGCCGCCGGCGGTCTCTGGCCAGCGCATCAAGCTGCGCTATATCGCGCAAACGAAAACGCGCCCGCCGACCTTTGTCGCCAAATGCACCCGCGCCAGCGATGTTCCGGCGGCGTATAAGCGCTATCTCGTCAACGGCATCAGGGAAGCCTTCGATCTGTGGGGCGTCCCGATCAGGCTGATCCTCGACAAGCCTGATAATCCGTATGCGGAAGAATAAGCCCGTCAGCGTTTAAGCCGCTCCGCCATGCCGTCGTAATCGGCGGACGCCGCCCTTAGGATCACCGGCGCGATCTCTGACGGGTCGGGCAGCGTTTCCGGTTTCTCGCCGGGCATCGCTTCCGCGCGCATCCTTGTGCGCATCGCGCCCGGGTCGACGATCGCGACGCGGACGCCCGCTGCCTTCGATTCTTCGGCGTATGTTTTCGCGAGCATCTCAAGCGCCGCTTTCGAGGCGGCGTAGGCGCCCCAGAATGGCCGCGCAACTTCGCCGCCGATGCGCGACGACATGACGATGACGCGCGCCGAACCGCTGGCGCGCAGCAACGGGTCGAGAGTTCTCAATAGCCGCCAGTTCGCTTCGACATTGGTGTCGAACGCGCGCCGCCACGCCTTCGGCGCGATGTCTGGGACCGGCGCCAGTTCGCCCAGAACGCCGGCGTTGAGGACGAGAATGTCTAGCTTTGGAAAACGCTTCGCGAGTGCGGGGCCGAGCTGATCGAGCGTATCGAACTCAGTGAGGTCTGCGGGAATGAGCGAAGCTGTGCCGCCCGCTTTCACGATTTCGTCGTCTAGCTCTTCAAGGCCGCCGACGGTGCGCGCCAGCGCCAGGACATGCGCCCTCGAACGGCCGAGCGCCAGCGCGGCCGCGCGCCCAATGCCCCGCGAAGCGCCGGTCACCAGCGCGGTTTTACCCGATAAATCCGGCGTTGCGCCGAGCGTCATGTCTTCGTCCAGTTATGTTGTCATGGCCAATAGTGCCTCGCCGGCGCTCCTGCAAGCGGCGGATATTCAGTCGGCGCGTATGATCCTTTCCGCCAGCGCGCGCGCGTGACGCTCGGCCGAGGCGAGCGCGGGATCCCCATCCGGGCCGATCCCGATGAAAAGTTTCATTCCTTCCTCGAGGCTGAACAGCTGCAGCACGATTTCTCTGACGCGCGCGTCGCTGGCGTCGGGGCGCACGGCGCGGACCAGAAAATAAATGAACCGTCCGATCGGGCGGTACAGCTCGCGGATCAATTCCTTCGCTGAGGCGTCGCTCGCTGCGTAGCCCCACATTTGAAAGAACAACGGATGCGAGCCGCGTCCGTTTTCAATGTAAAACGTCACCACATCGAGCAGGGTTTCAAGCGGCGCGCGCCGCTCGGTCTGGAGCTGGGCGATATGCGCCTCCGCGTAATCGGCGAGCGCCTCGCGCAATGTCGCTTCGAGCAGCGCACGCTTCGACTCGAAATAATAATTGACGTTGCCGAGCGCGACGCCCGATTCCTCTGCGACCTTGCGCATTGAAAGTCCGGCGTGGCCGTCGCGGATGAAAACGCGGCGCGCGCCGGCGAGTATGGTGCGCAGCGCCTTGCCGCCCTTGGGCGAAAGTTCGCGGGCGAGGGCGACGCTCGGCCGGGAAGCCCTCAATTCAGCAAGGTGCGCGGTGATGATGCCGATCGCCCTTTCCGTGCTGTGCTCACCGCGCATACGCAACCGCGTTTTTGTCTGACATAAAAGCGCTTGCCGCCGGTTGACCCCTGAGAAATCCGGGACTATCAAGCCGCACCGAATTTAGGACGGGTGATCTAAAAGTCACCTGCGAACATTCAGCTTCCGTCAAAATCGGCGGTTGCTGCACCGGTCCAGAGGTGCGGCTAGTCTCCCCCAAGCTGCATTTCGGGCGGGGCCGCGGCGGTTTACCGCCGCGGCCTTTTTCATTTAAAAACAATATATTACCCAGCATTCTTCAGCCATGACTCAAGATCCAGGAGCGCCCGCCGCGCGAGCGCCTGTTTGCGCGCGCGGCCCTTCTCCTTGCCTTTGACCGGCCGCCCGTCGGGGCCGGCGGCAGGCGCGTCGATTTCCGGAAACAGCCCGAAATTGACGTTCATTGGCTGAAAACTTTCTCGCCCGCCGGAAAGGTGCCCGGCGGTGATGTGATCGAGGAGCGCGCCGAGGGCGGTCGTGCGCGGCGGCGGCGGGGCGGGCAGGCCGGCCGCGTCGCCCGCCGCGAATCGCCCGGCGAGGAGCCCGACCGCGGCGCTCTCCAGATAGCCCTCGACGCCGGTCACCTGACCGGCGAAGCGCAGCGACGGGCGCGCCTTCAGCCGCAAGCTTGCGTCAAGAAGCTTTGGCGAGTTCAAAAACGTGTTGCGGTGAATGCCGCCCAATCGCGCGAATTCGGCGTTTTGCAATCCCGGGATCTTCCGGAAAATCTCGACCTGGCTCGCGTGTTTCAGCTTGGTCTGGAAGCCGACCATGTTCCACAGCGTGCCGAGCGCGTTGTCCTGACGCAGCTGCACGACCGCGTGCGGCCAGCGCCCGGTGCGCGGATCGTCGAGCCCGACCGGCTTCATCGGCCCGAAGCGGAGCGTATCGCGCCCGCGTTCGGCCATCACCTCGACGGGAAGGCACGCCTCGAAATAGGGCGTCGATTTTTCCCATTCGCGGAATTCTGTCTTCTCGCCCGCCATCAGCGCCTCGTAAAAGGCCGCATACTGATCTTTGTCGAGCGGGCAATTGATATAGTCCGCGCCGTCGCCGCCGGGACCGGCCTTGTTATAGCGCGACTGCATCCAGGCGATCGAAAAATCGATCGATTCCTTGTGAACGATCGGCGCGATCGCGTCGAAAAACGCCAGTGATTCCTCGCCCGTCAGCTCGCGCACCGCGCCGGCGAGCGCGCTTGACGTCAAGGGCCCGGTCGCGACGATGACGTTGTCCCATTCCTCGGGCGGCAGGCCGGCGATTTCTCCGTCCACGAACGAGATGTTGGGATGCGCACGCAGCGCCGCCGTCACCGCCGCCGAAAAAGCGTCGCGATCGACGGCGAGCGCCGATCCCGCCGGCACCTGATGGGCGTCGGCGCAGGCGAGGATGAGCGATCCGGCGCGGCGCATTTCCTCATGCAGCAGCCCGACCGCGTTGTTCTCCTTGTCGTCGGAGCGGAAAGAGTTGGAGCAGACAAGCTCGGCGCAATCGCCGGTCTTGTGCGCTTCGGTCATTTTCAACGGGCGCATTTCATGAATGACGACGCGCACGCCGCGCCTTGCCGCCTGAAACGCCGCTTCGCTGCCCGCGAGCCCCGCGCCGATGATGTGAATGGTTCCGGTCATCGCGCCGCCTCCGGCCCGATCTGGCGGAAAGCGGGCGGATTGTCCGTCTTGTTTCCGCGCGGGCTTGGCGGTTTGGTGAGGCCCGGCGCGGGCTCCAGCCCGGAAAGGCGCCCTCTTTGCCCGGCGGAAAAAGCGGCCTTCCGCGGCCGCCCGCTCGCTTCCCGCGCCACTTTTATGCCAAGCCTCGCCCTCATTCCGGTCCTTCCCAGCTATCGCGGACGAATTCCGCCATTCGCGCCGGCCCCGCAAGGCCCAACGCCTGAACACAGTGTAAGGGCGCCGCAGGGGGAGGGGGACGGATTAAATTTCGCCAGCAAAATCAATGGCTAAAAAAAATTCATGGTTAACGGGGTGATTCTTGCCATCGCATCTGATGTCGTCAAATATCTGCATTGAAGTATTCGGGGGTCAATATGATCGGTAAAGCTTTTTTGTTGGCGCTTATTTTGGCTAATGCTTCCGCGTCGCAGACATCGACCGGCGACGTCATGGCTGCATATGCCGAATATAATGAGGCGCTTGCGCGCGGCGATCGGGAAGGCGCGCTAACGGCCTCCAAGAAGGCTTATGAACTCGCGGAAACCGCCTGGGGCGACTCAAGAAAGGAGACCGCCCTTCTCGCTACAAACTACGGAGATCGGCTGTTCATTGACAAGGAATTCGAGAACGCCGAGCCATTGTACCGTCGTTGCATCGAAATATTGGATAAACTCGCCGTTGACTCGTCGCTGGCTCAGCTCGGCTATTGCCAAGCGCGACTCGCGCAAACTTATGTTGCGACTAGCGATAATCGCGCAGAGGCCGCGTATCGGGGCGCAATCAGGGCATTTGAGAATGCGGCGGAAAAAGGCGCAGCTCCCGACAAGGCGATGCTTGGCGAGGCATACCTCATGGTCGCTCAATACTCGATGCCAAAACGCAAGGTGATATCCACCGGCCAGATGCAGCTTGAACGCGCTTACCGGGAAGCCGGCGTTCTCGCGGCGAAAGCCATACCGCTACTGGCGGAATCATATGGCGAAAAAAGCGAGCTGGTCGCGCGTGCGTATTTGTACCAAGGCTATGCGCAGGAGGCTGCGGAAGATTGGAGTGCGGCCGCCGAATCCTATGAAAAGGCCTATGATATTTTTGATGAATTGCGCGGCGCCAAAGATCAAGTCACCGCAAGAGCATTTGGGCGTTTTCGTTTTGCCGTGAATTTCGCCAAGAGCAAAGAGCGCCAGAAACAAGAGAAAACATCTAGGGACGGGCGATTGCCGTCGTCGCCTGAATGCTTTTTCCACGGACAGGGAAACGAAGACATTGAACTTTGCCCGGTCAAGCGCAATCCGCCGACCTACCCGTCCACGAGTTACGATGTCGAACATGGAGGTTTTTCTCTGATGTTGTATGATATCGCTGAGAATGGAAGGACGGAAAATATCCGTGTATTGGAGTCCTGGCCGGATAGGGAATTTGAACGCTCGTCGGCTAGCGCGGTTAAGAGGTGGATTTACTCTCCGCCTAAACGCGCAGACGGTTCTGTCGTTCGGGCAGTGGACGTTCAAACCATGATAACTTACGAACTTTCGCGTCGATAAACGCCCTACCAAGCCGCCAGATTCAGGAAGCCTTCCGTCCGGCGATCGAATAGCCGGCGCCGGCATTTGCGGCGAATTCCGGATTGAACGGACCGGCGTCCGCGACGCTCGGCGTCGTTTCATGCCAGCGGCGGCCCGACGAGCCTCAATACGCCGTTGGCGACCGGCGTGACGCCATGGATGACGGCGTGTGCGCGGTTCAGCCTAGTGTTCTCCGTTTCGACAATTGGACGAGACAGGCGCGCCGATTGTGACGCGCGGACGCTGAAGAGAATACAGGTTTCATCGAACTGTCGTCGATCGGTCGCAACGCTTTCGCGCAATCGCGTCTAGGTCCGCCGCGCAAGAACGACGCCGCGGACAGGATCGTTCACATGACGCTTAAGATGGAGATTGGAATGCGCATTTTCAAAATGGCGCTCTGCGCCAGCGCTTGCTCGCTGGCGATCGCGGGCGGAGCAAACGCCCAGGATTTCGGTTCTCAGGTCGAACAATTGCTCAGCGCGCAGTCGCAAAAGCTGTTCGGCTTCAACGGCCCGCTAGAGCAGTCGGCGACGACGAATGTTCCCCGCGCCGGCACGACCTCGCCGACTGAGGTGATCGATCTCGCCCATGGCCTTTCGGCGCGGTTCCTGACGCGCGGCGCGGCCAATGACGCCGACATGTTTTCGTTCTATCCGCTGAACAATCCGACGCATGTCGTTTTCTGCATCGAAAACGGCCGCGCCGTCGACGCCGCCGGCAAGCCGGTCAATCCGTCGATCCAGGCGATCAATCTGGCGACCGGCGCGGTCACCGATGTCGCGTACGGCATGGATCGTTGCGACGGCATCCGCACGACCGCGTGGAACACGGTTCTCGCGACCGAGGAAACCGACGACGGCGGCGCGTATGAGCTGCTCAATCCGCTCAACGGCGACAAGTTTTTC
>Ga0155549_1013_pt1 | contig 9637 bp, 11 predicted proteins | sample RifCSPhighO2_12_FD_107206 | JGI IMG/M metagenome (GOLD analysis project Ga0155549, IMG submission 107206) | Alphaproteobacteria bacterium RIFCSPHIGHO2_12_FULL_63_12
TTGCCCGGCAGGAAGTGAACGAGCGCCGCCACATCCTGGTCTTGAACCTGTTCATCGTCACCGACCAGCAGGCGGTCCGGGCTCGCGTTCTGCATGTTGAGCGAGGCGCCGACCAACCGAGCGAGCCGCTTCGACAAGTCTTGATCGGTCAGCTTGCAGATGATCTTGAGTTCATCGGCGAAATCGCGCTCTTTATCCCCGAGCAGCTCCTCGGTGCCCATGCCGTCGCCTTGGATTCTTACGCACGAACTTTGGAACGTCGAATCGCATCCCAGCGCCGCCACCGCGATCTGCTTGACCATGCGCGGATCAGCGTTCTCGGCAACGACCTTCGCCGCCGCCTTCGTGAGCGCGGCCGACAGCCTGACCGCGAGCGCAGCCGAGATCGTCGTGGGTTTGGCTGGACCGGCCTTGCGCGCGGCGGCCTTCTGCGCGGGCGTCTTCTCGATTTTAACGCTGACACCGGGCTTGATGTAGCCGCGCACGACCTCGAGCTTGCCCTGGTAGTCTACGTCGACGGTGCAACCGGCCAAGGCCTTCTGCGCCTTGCTCGGCGTCCCGCCTTGCAGGCGTCTCCATGCATAGAGGTCTTTCGGCACATCGTCTTTCGGGATCGCCCAGCCCCAGCCGTCCTTCTTGAGCCGCTCGCATTCGGCCGCCACCTTGGCCGCTGCCATCGCCTTGAGCGCCGGAACGTTGTTGACTGCGATCGTGTCGCGGTCTTCGTCGTCGAACAGCGACGGGTTGACCTGATGCCCGGCCTTCTCGTAGGCGGCGACGCCGACCAGTTTGAGCAGTTTGGCGATCTCGTGCGAGCGGCCGCCGGCGATCTCCTCGTCGACCTTCAACTTCTCGCCGGCTTGGCCCTTGAGCTTCTTGAACACGCGGACCTGGTGCTCGAGGTCTTGCGTCTGCGCGTAGGCCTCGGCCGCGTCGCCTTCGATCTTGCCATCGCGCCACGCGGCGCGGATCTCCGGCGCGATGGCCGCGAGCGAGAGCGCCTGACGGATTTCAAGGACCTTCATCGCGTTTTCTTCGGCTAGCTCCTCGACGGTCGCGCCGGCGGCGATCTGGGCAGCGAAGGCCTCGAACTCGTCGACCGGGTGCATCGTCGACCGGATCAGGTTCGAGGAGAGCGACGCGTTGCGGGCCTCCTCGTCCGACATGACCCCGACCTCGACGTCGACCGGATAGTCGCCGGTCACCTTGACGCCGTTCGCGGCGTCGCCCTTCTTTGCGAGGAACGTCAGGGCCTCGAGCCGCTCTCCGCCGTCGACGACGAGGAAGCGGTCGTCGCTGTCCGGCTTCGGCCGGACGATCATCCTCTGGTAGACGCCGCGCTTGCGGATCGAGGCCGCGAACTTCGGCTCGGTCCCGCGGCCGGTCTTCCGGACGTTGAGCGGGTCGATCTCGAGCTGAAGCAGCTTGACGGTGAGCGGCGAGAGTTTTTGTAGGTTGGCCTTCATCGGTTCTTCTCCTGTGGGTAAAGCTGAACTTATTTTTCGACGACGTTGATCTTCATGTCTTCAACGACGCGATATTCCTTGCCAGATTCCAACGTGAGGAACCCGTCAGCGACCAGTGCGGCCAGCGTCTTCCAGAGGTTCCCCTGATTAACGTCGGAACCTGTGCGCTTCAGCTCAGATCGAGTCCCGCTTTGCGTCTTTCCTTCATCAAAAAAACCCACGGTGATAAGTTTGGCAATTCTGCCCTTTAACGACGAGCCATCGACCTGGATAGACTTTCGCTCAACGGTCATCTCGATCTCAGGCTTCTCAGTGAGCAGCCGCAAGATGCCGGGATCGGCCGCAGCACGCCGCTTCACCTCCGCATAGATCGTGTCCATGTCGAGCGGCTCACCATTCGCCGACATAGGAACATGCGCCGCCGGCTGGTCGCGCGATTGTTTTCCTTCGAGGCGCGCGACCTTGCGCTTTAATTCTTCGTTCTCAGCGCGCAGAGCGCGGGCTTCCTTCTCGTCCACTTGAGCCTCCTGCTTCTTAATCATCGACACCGGCGGCGCCGGACGTTCCTTGATCTGCGATGGCCCCTGATTGCGGCCGCCTTTAACGACGAATCCTTCGGTGAGCGGCCTAACGGGCTTCCCGGCGAGCGCGGTCTTCATGCGCGCGACGAACTCGGACACGTCGACGCGGCCCGCAGACGTTCCCGTCCCCTTGATCTTGGCCATGTCGCGCCGGTTGGCGTCGAACGACTGCTTACGCGCAATGGTGATAAGCTTCGGCTTTCCGATCTCCTTGAACCATGCCCAGCACTTCCCGGTCGGCAGGTCCGCGAGGCTGTCCGTGATCTCCTTCGGCGGCTTGACGTTGGCGATCTTGAGCCACTTCTCCAGCGACGTGAGGGAGTTCTTGCCGGTCTGCCGATGAAGCAGCAGGTTCTCGCACAGCTCCAGAACTTCCTTGTTCACGCCCTCGGCGCGCGGGTTAATCAGCGTCACGCCCACGCCAACGTTACCGCCCATACGCGTCGTCTTCTCGACGGCGGCGTAGGTCGCGGTGTCAAACACCTTTTGCGGGATAAATTCGCCGGCCTCTTCGAGGAAGACGTGGCGTAGTCCATGGCCCTCGTTCTCGTACAGGATCACCTCGAAGCAACCTTTCACGATCTTGCGCCAGTCGGCCTTCGATAGCTTCACAGAATAGAGGTCGATTACAACGGACACGCCGCTCGCCATCGCGGCGCGGATCAGCTTGGGGGCATCGTCTGGCGTAAGCGGCAGATCAGGAGCAGATCCGCCAGCCACCACGACAGGGAAGCCGCGCGCCTTTGGGCCGCCGTCTTTGCTCGGCAGCCGCAGGAAGCGCCAGCGCCCTATTGGATCGAAGGCGAAGAACGGGATTCCGGCAACGAACAGCTGCTCCGCGATCAGCGTGCCGGTGTAGGTCTTTCCGGAGTCGCGGATGCCAAGAATTGCATTCGCGCGGCTCGCGTACTCGATCGCATCGACTGATAGGTCGGCGCTCAATCGAATTTCGGTCATCCATCTTCTCCGCTCATCTGCCGACGCAGCAATCGCGCGTCTTCTTTCAGAAGCTCGATCCTGGCGAGGATGTGCTCCGGCACCGGAATCTTCTTGTCCTCGTACCGCCTCACGCGTCTCTTCCAGTCGACCAGCGCGGCTTCCGTCGCCTTGAGGTCTTCCTCGATGTTGAAGGTGATCGCCATCAGGACGGTCTCCTGATCCGATACGCGGCCGCGGCGAGGCCCGTCTCGTTCTTCCGGCGCTCGCCGGTCTTCTCGATCTTCCCCTGGTGGCGCGGGCCAAGTTCGGTGAACCGTGGGCGGATCATCAGAACACTCCGGCGCAGCTTCGCCGCGGCCTCGTCGGGGGTCAGGCCCAGTTCGCCGGCCAGCTCGATCTCGCGGAGGATGTCGGCTTGAAGCGCCTCCGTTGATGGCCTGATCTTCGCCGCGGCGTCCCGGGACGTCGTCGGCTCCTTGAAACCCGGCATTCCTCCATAGACGCCACCTCCTAAATTTTCGGAAATGCGACTCATGGTCGGACGTGCCTCCATCGAATACCTTGGCGTATTTTATAGATGCACTGATCTTGTATGCCGAATTGCGCGGCCAGCTTTCCGGCGCCGAATCGTGAGCGGCGAATGAATCTGACTTCAGCATCGTTTAATTTTGCATTCTTATGTCGGATTCCGCGACGTGGGTTTGCACGCCCTCTCGCCATCATGTCGGCGGCGTTATCTATCGTCGTTCCGGGCCTTAAGTGATTCGGGTTGCAACAAGGAGGGTTATCGCAGCTATGCAAAATCATTTTTCCGCGCGGAATCTTCCCTTTAGCGATCGTATAAGCCGCTCGGTGTGCTCGCCATTTCTTACCTCGGTATCTGAACTCACCGTAACCATCCTTGTCGCAACTATGCTTCCAAGGCCAGCATTCATTAGTGCTCTTTTGATCGGTTCCAAGTCTCAAACGGCACACAAATGAACAGACGCGATAATTGACCATTGGAACGCGTGTGCGAAAAATGGTTCCGCAGGCCGCGCATGAAGCGGAAAATGCAGGATATAATCCTCGCGTCATGAGTTCTCTCCATCCGGCTTCGGAATCGGGTGAGCGCGGAAGTATTCGCGCAGCGCATCGGCGATCACCATGCGACGCGCCAGACCTGTGACGTAGCAGTAAGAGCAAAGGGCCAGTTCCGTTTGCTCGTCCACCATCGAGGTCGGCATGTCGATGATCTCGATCGAGCGAGCGTGGCCCGGGATTTGACGGATGGCGCCGCGCGCAACTAGCGCGTCGACCATGCGCGAAATTCCGCTCTTGCTGGCAAGGTTGATGGCCGCCGCCATCTCGTCGAACGAAGGCATCGCGCCGCCGAGAGCCTGTCGCTCCCGAAGGAACGCGAGCAGTTCGGCTTGTTTTATGGTCAGGCCGAAGCTCATACGGTTTCCTTCTCGATCGCCTCGACGGCTGTCAGCACCTCGGCCAACGGCATCACGAACGGCCCGTCCTTCGCCTTCGGGTAGATCGCGCGCTCGGCGAACCGCTCGTAAAGGCGGAGCGCCCGCTCGTCGTCGTAGACGTCGGCCAGGATGGCGAGGGCGAGCTGGCGGTCACCTTTCCCAGTCCCGAAGTGTCCCCAAGCGAAGCCGCCGGGCGAGAGGCTGAGAAGATCGAGTCGCGGGTTTATCTGGCGCGCGTTCCTGTCCTCGATCGCGTACACGACCCCGAACTTGGCGGCGCGGTAGGTCCTCATCGACGCGGTCATAGAGCAACTCCTTCTTCGGTGAACTGCCTGCCGAGCAAATCCTCCAGCTGACGACGGTTCGGAATCGACACCCGAAGATCGTCTCGCAGAGATCGCTCCGCCTCCCAGCGCGCGAAGGCCGCGTCGCGAACCTGAGACGCCATGATCCAGGTCCGGGCGTAGGCGAAGTAGGCCGGCGCCGAGGTCGGCTGATCACCCATCGCGGGGGATGCCATCGTGATCGGCGCCGCGATCGCGCGCTGCTTCTCGGGCGGCGCCACGCGGGACGCCTCCTTCTTGATCTCGCGAATCTTGAGGCCGGGGTTGAGCGCCTCGATCCAGTCGAGGACGTCCTCCTTCGACTGCTTGAAGTCCTCGGCCGGCATCAGTGCCACTGCTTGGGACTTCGGCTCGAAGACCTTCACGACGTTCCCGCTGACCTTGATCACCGAATACTCGCTATAGTGCCGGATGATGCCGGCGAGGTACTTTGCCTTCCCCGGCGTATCGCAGACGTGGTCGCGCTCGGTGCACCAGTTCGTCTCGACGAGGGCCTTCGCCCGGAGCGCCTCCTCGGTAGGGTACTTCTTCTGCAGCGCCTCGGGGAGGTTCTCCCAGGCCGTGTGAATGCAAGCAAAAAAGTGGTTATGTGATTTCATATTCCGAGGCTCGACCGGGATCATCGGGTATTCGGCGCCGATGGCGTACTGCTTCCAGCAGAGCGGCATGAACCGTTCGTGCGGGACGAAGTGACCGTCCTCGGTGAAGGTCATCATGATCGGACGCATCTTCGTCACGACGCGGCTCCCGTCCGACGTATCTTCGCGACCAGCTTCTTGAGCTGATGATCGAAGACCTCGACCTCGTTCCTGAGCTGGGCGATGAACGTCTCGTCGCGCTCGATCCGGTACTTCGGGCCCGTCAACCTTCCCCGGTAGAAGAACACGAGGTCGACGTGATCGAGGTCGCAGACCCACATCGTCCCCTGGACCTGCGGGCGGTGTTCGCCGGGGGCGACCGCCCGCTCGATCTGTCTGATCAGCAGGTGCGGTGCCATCGTCTTGATCTCAAGTCCGCCGCGCGCGCCGACGAGCGCGTCGGGGCTCGCGCCGATGACGAGCGGGTCAACCCTGGCGATCTTGCTCGCGATCGTCCGCTTGACGAAGCCGACGCGGCGCACGTTCTCGAACGTCCCGAGGATGTACCGTTCGCGGGCTTCGGCCTCCATCAGGTTACCGCGCTTCATCGCCTCGGACTTGAAGCTCTCGGCGACTTCGCCCGAAAGAATCTCGCCGGCGAGCCGGTAGAGGAAGTCCTCGCGGGTCAGCGCAGCCTTGCCGTCTTTGCCCTCTCGCATGACGATCGCGAAGTTCGAAGCTGTCACGAGCCCGCGCCGCGCCTCGAGCCACTCCGGCGAGTTCTGAACGACGTCGACGTGCTCGACCACGCCGTCATCGCGCGCCGGCGGCTCCCGGAGCTTCTCCAGGTCGCGCTTGTAGAGAGGTCCCATCCTCGGCATCAGGCATTGACCTTCTTCGTCCTGGCGGCGTCCGCCGCGACCTTGTAATCGTCGCAGGCCTTGCACGCGTCGGCGTAGAGCGCCGGCGGCAGGTCGATGACGGCCTTGATCCCGTACTTCTCGAGGAACCGCTCGATGCCGACGCCGCCGTCCTCCTTCTTGCCGATCTTCCCGACCAGCGCCACGGACTGATCGAAGGTCAGGCCGATCTTCTCGGTCTGTTTCGGTTCGTCCTCGCCGACGGTCTTGACCGGCTCGACGACGCCGTCGGTGTCGGCGTCTTCCGGCGCCCGGCTGATGATGTTCAGCAGCGCGCGCGTGCCATAGCGCATCCCGTAGGACTGGGCGGAGCCCCACCCCTGGACGTTGTTCTTCGACCCCGAAGTCTCCGCAGGCAGCGGGAAGGCCGTCTTGCGCTGATGACCTCGAACGTGGTCGAGGTAGACCCACACGATCAGGCGGGTGCCATCCGCACTCGGCTCCGTAGCGTAGGAGAGCGAGAATCCGTGGATCTTAAGCGGACGCTTGAGGACGTTCATCATCGCGTTGAAGGTCACGTAAGGCGTCGACTGAATGATCGCGCCGGTCCGCTCGCCGTCTGGCCCCTTCTTCCTGATCTCGATCGTGCGGTCCGCCGTGATGGCCGGGAGGTCGTCGGTCAGAGCCATGAAGTCTGCCGTGAAAGCCTTGCGCGCCTCCTCGTCGTTGATTTCCTTTTGCATCGCGAGCAGCTCGCGCATCTTCCCGGTGTCGCAGCGCGGGTCGGCGACCGCACGCATGATGACCTCAAGGAAGCTACGAGGCGCCGCCGGCGGTTGCGGATTGTGAACGGCGAGCGCGGTCGATCGTTTATTCTTCTTGGGATTCGGCTTGGCGACAGCGGCGCGCGCGGCCGCCTGGGCGGCGGCCGGTCGGGCTTTCGTTGCTGTTTTAGACATCTCGGTTTCTCCGATTTAATGAGGCTGGTCGATCTGTTTCCGCTCAATCATTTCTCGACCTAGATGTCGACCTGGGGATAGCCACTGTTCGGCGAGCGCACGAACTTTGCGTCGAGCGCCATGTGGACCGGGAGCGCCGCGTCCTTCGCCATGACTCCGTCTTTGGCAACACCGGGTACTGGCGGCGGGGACCACTTCTTGCCGCCGGCGTCGATTTTCGCGGCGAGAGGCTTGTTGTGCGACTTCGGGATGTAGCCGACGTGGACGCCGTCGACCCAGACCATGACGGCGAAGGCGTCGTATTTGTTGTCCGGCTCGCGTACCAGCGTGACGGCCGCGCCCGCCTTAAGCTCGGCGACGACTGCCTCCGTCTTCCGGTGGTTCATACCTACGATCGAGTATCTCAATTAATCCTCCTTAGTTTTGAGCCATTCCTTGAGCAGCCATCATGAGAATGAACGAACATAAAAGCGTGCGTAAGTGAGCAAGTAATCGCGTAGTTCGGACCATCATCGCGCCTTCTCTCTGGGTGCGACCGGGCGATACCGGCGATAGGCGAGGGTCAGCTTGTCGCCAGGGTGTCTGGCGATAACGTCGTGGTTTTCGCCTGGACGTCCGGCGCGCAATCGCATGGCTGCGCGGAGCGCCTTCAGCGTTTCGGGTCGAGATAGCAATGCCGCGGCGACTGAGGTCGCGGGGTCCCTAGTAATTAAAAAAGAAAGAGACATTTCCCACGGGTCGATTAGTGGGAGAGAGAGACGGACACACAGTCGGATGCGGTCCAGATTGTATCCGAGGAGAGGAGGGAACCGCTCGACTATGCCGCGCCCATCAATCCCGAAGTGGCCGGCATAGTCCAGCTTGCCCCTGATGTTGTCGATGGCGTAGCCGAGGATCGCCGGCAAGCTGGTGATCATCTTCACCGGGTTCTCGAAGCCGAGCGATTTTAAAGCGCCGATCTTTTGCTCGATCTTCTCAATGGACGGTAGGTCGACAGCCAAGAACACCTTGTCGGCTTCCACTTCATCGAAGCCAGCACGACGAAGACAATCAAGGCGTGACTCCGCATCGGCCGCAGTATAGAGCGGGTTGCCATGATGCGCATGATGACGCAAATCGCGGCTGGTGTTCATTATCGGGTTACCCCCTTCGTCTTCCAACCGATCTCTGCGCCGTCCATCGGCTGTCGATACTGCGTTGCCTTCGCAAACGCCCGGAGCGCCTTCTCGACCTCGGCGTCGGTGAAGTACGGAAATAGCAAGACCGCGTTGAGCTTCGTCGTGTCGACGACGTAAGCGTAGCTTTCCTTCGACTTCGTCAGAAGGACCCCCGCGCCCTCGTCGGTCACACCGCGCGTCCGGACGATGTCGGCCGGCTTCGCGAGCGTGGCGACCCGCGCCTCCTGCGCGGCCTCGGCGGCCTTCTCAGCGTGAACCTCCGCGCCGATCGCGGCCCCGGTCTGCGCGCCGGCGCTCTGAGAAGCTTGGACCGCGGCCTCCTCCTTTTTCTCGATCTGCGCAGGGACGCGCGCGCGGTCGGCCTCGATCCGTCGCTGATCGGCCTCTCGCTTCAGGCGCTCCTCCTCGGCTCGTTCCCGCTCGGCCTTCTCGCGGGCCTCCTTGGCGACCCGCGCCGTCTCGGCGGCCTCGCGGGCGAGCCGCTCACGTTCCGCGGCCTCCTTGCGGTCCTGGTGGGCGTCGATGCGGGTCTGCAGGATGTCGATCTTGCCGGGGCTCGTCCGTCGCTCGCTCTTCTCCTCGGGCTGAATCTTCTTCTTGTGCCCGTTGAAGAAGCTGTTCTTCGCGTTCATCCGCCGAAGGTCCGGTTCGACCTCGACGACCCGGGTGCTCTCCAGCCGGGCGCGAAGATCGCGGAACCGCTTGATCAGTCCGCCGACGCGGAGCGCGGTGGCGTCGTCGTTGATCGTCTCGGGAACGCGCTCGACCTCAGCGACGAGGTCGTCGAGCGTTTTGACAAGGCCGCGATACTCGTCGACGAGCCGCTCGGTCTCCATCTTCGCGAAGTCGGGAGCGGCGTTGTCTCCTCGCTGGACCTCGCGGTCTGCGGCCGGCACGGGGGCGATATTCATCGTCCACCACCTTTCGCGGCGTGGGCCGCAATTTTTTCAACGAACGACAAACAGTCTTTGCGGTCACTATGCCCACCAGGACCCCAATGTTTTCGCGCATCTTCGATTGAAAAGTTGTGGCATCCGGCCATCACCCGCCATTGATCGCGCACGATAATGCCTTCAAAGGCATAACCGCGAGAATCTACGCCAGCAAAGCAATAGTCGGTTTTGGTATCGATTTTCGCATCAGGGGCCGCCTTGAGCTCGGTCAGCGCCGTGCAGCCGCTGGCGTACACGGTCTTCGCCGCATCCGCCTTGAGCTCGGTCAGCGCCGTGCAGCCGCTGGCGTACACGGTCTTCGCCGCATCCGCCTTGAGCT
>Ga0155549_1129_pt5 | contig 9580 bp, 10 predicted proteins | sample RifCSPhighO2_12_FD_107206 | JGI IMG/M metagenome (GOLD analysis project Ga0155549, IMG submission 107206) | Alphaproteobacteria bacterium RIFCSPHIGHO2_12_FULL_63_12
CGCCCCGGCTTCGGCGGTGATGGTAGCGGCGATTGAAGCGGCGTCGCGGCGCCGCCGTTGTCGATAAATCGCCTCAGATCCGTGACAAAGGAAAGCCAGAGAGGATCGTCGCCATCGCCGCGCCAGGATGACAGGTCGGGCGTCTGCGTCAGCTCGAACATGATCGGACGGTCGCAGGCCTCGATCGTGCACGGAAAAAGAGTCCGCTGGCGCAAGGCAAGCGTCGCCTCGGCGCGCACCCAGCGGGACTGAACGGCGCGCGGCGACCACAAGACGATAACCGCTTTGGCGTCCCGAAGGGCGGCTTCGGTCACCTCGTCATAGGCCTCGCCGGGTTTTAGACCGACATCCCACCATACCGAGAAGCCCTGCGCCGTAAGCGCGTCGGCGAACAGCCTCGTGCGCTCCTGATCCTCGCGGTTATAGGAAAGGAATATGTCCGCCAATCTGGGCCTCGACCTCCCTGTAGTGAGCTGACGCGTATATTATTCGCGCCATCGCGTCGATAAGGGCGCGCAGCGTCATTGACCTTGGATTACGCGACGCCGACCGGGGCTGCTATTGCGCCGATTTCGTCACGAGCGCACCCGTATTGCTCACCTCAAATCCGGCGACGTCCTTGATTTCTTCAAGGACCGCTTCGCAGCCGGATTCGACATAGGCGAGATCGTCAATCAGGAATTGCAGGACGTCGCCGGCATTCTCGGCGCGGGCGACAGAGATGTCGACGCTGGCGGCGTCTTCCTTCAGGAAAAAGCCGCCCGCCATGACGCGCCAGCGAAAGGTGTTCTGCGTCCAGGCGAAGGTCACGTTCGCTTCGCCCGCCGGATCGCCATTCGCTTTGCGCGCGGTCAGCGTCACCTTGAATTTTTCGCCTTCCTTGCCGCCGGTCGCGTAGACGGAGGTCATGACGGCGCAGACAGGTTTTTTGAAACTGACCGTCAGCGGACGTTTCCAGTCGTCGCGGTAATAGGCGGCGAAGGAACCGGACGGCGGGCGGATATAGGTGCAAAGGCTGTCATACCGGCCGTAGCGTTGACCGTCGCAGATTTGCCATTTCAGCCCTTTGGAGAATGTGACGCCGTATTTGTCCGTATACTGCGTGCTGATCGCGGAATTATGCTTGCCGGGCGGCGGCTCGAACGTCATGACGGTGAAGCGGGGATCGAGCTTGACGTCGGTGGCGCCGATATTGGCGATCGCCCGGGTCCTGGTCGCCGGATTGGTATCGCCGTCGGGGTCGGGGCCGTAGCCGTTTTCGTGCGCTTGCGCGAAAGCCGGCGCGCAAACGATAAACTGCGCCGCGGCCATGACCGCGATCGCCGTTCGGTGAAAGTCGCACACTGACATAATGACCCCCGAAGTCAGCGCCAAGTTTACCCTCTCACGGCCCGTCGCGCAAATCGGGGAAAACGATCCGGAAACAAGGCGTTGACTATAGGGTCACTGCAACCGGTCCGGGCGCGCGAACTCATCCCACATCTCCATCATCGGCGTCGGCTTGGCGTAATGGCCGTCATTCCACGGCGTATCGGGCGCCAGCGTGCCGATGCTCTTGTAATTGGAGATGACGATTCCGGGAAACGCCTTGATCAGATCATTATTGATCCGTCGACAGACGTCAGCGCCCTGTTCGCTCCAGTGATAGGCCATCCACCAGTCGCGGAAAGTCTTCGACGTCGACAGCTCTTTCGGCACGGTGAAATGGCTGCCGCCTTCATAGCCGCCGAGAAAACGACTGCCCGCCTGTTCCGCCAGCACCTGATGCTCCTTGAAACGGGCGATCATATAGGGACCGGTCGCTTTGACGTTTTTCGGCCCGTCCGTGATCATCGATGAGACGCGGCGCGCGAAGCCGTCCGGATCTTTTTCAATTTCGGCGATCCACAACGGCGCGAAGACCTTTGGATCCTTGCTGCCGAACATCGATAAGGACATTTCGCTGAAATGGGCGTAATAATTGGTGACGGCGACCGCTGTCCTCGGAAAGCGGGTTTTCGGATCGACGCCGTTCTTCTTGAGATAGAAGGCGAAGCCTTCAAGCGCCTGCTGAGTCCGCCATGGATTGGCCGTGTGGCTCGCGATCACATAAACGATGTTGGGCTTGATCTTGCGGGCGGCGAATTCCTTGTCGAGGGCCATCATGTAGCGCGCGACAAGAACGCCATATCCCGATCCGACACTTTTCTTATCCGCAACGCCTTCCGCGATCGCCAGCGCGTAGTGGCTTGAAATCCAGAAGCCGTTCGCAAAGTTCCAGATTTCATTGCCGACCTCGACATAAAGCGGCCGGGACTGCGGATAGCCTGACGCGATATAACGATCGACGAAAGCCTTGGCGAAGATGTCCCATTCCGGACTGGCGAGGATTTCGCCGGCTTTCGCGGAAATCGCCGCCCGAAGTTTTGTTGAGTCGACCTTCGACGTTTTTTTATCCCCGCGGAGCGACGGGTCGGCGGCGCTGATCGGCGAGCCGATCTGCGGCGGCAGCGTCAGCCAGATCGCGGTGTCTGCTTTGACGCCGAGATTGAACAGAACTTCATAGGGGATGCTGAAAAACGGCGGCTCGGGCCAGGTGATCGCCGCGCGCTGGCCCCAGGGGTCGGACATTTTGGCGATCTGATCGAAGCGGCGAACCTGAAAATTGTTCGTATACTGGAGATCCATGGTGCGCAGGATGTCGTATCGGCGCACATATTTGATGAATTCAGGATTCCATATCTCGCCGCGGTTGAGCAGCGATGCGTATTTTTTCCGGTAGAGCCTGATGTCCGAAAAGCCGTCGCCGAAGCCGGTAAAGCGCATCGCGCCGCCCTTGGCCTGCGCGGGCTTCAAGGAATAGGTGATGCTGTTCTTCTGTCTGTCGACAATCGCCTTGCTATCCCAGCGCTGCATGAGGCCTTGCGCCTCACCCTTCCAGTCGAGAACATAATCGTCGGCGTAATAAGACGGGTATTGTTCGGCGCCGGAATAGAAAACGGCGGTGGCGCCGAATTTCGCTTCCGACGCTTTCGAGGTCGGAAGATAGGTCTTGGGATCGAGGAAGCCGGCCTTTACGGCTGCCTGTCCATTCATCCGTTGCCGGGAGCCGGTCTCAAAACTCCAGTCGGCTGGGCGCGCCTTGGCGGCGTTGAGGAACGGCTCTTCAAGATTATAGGGCGCCGCAAAACCGATCCCGAGCTGCAGCTGATAATTCCGCGTTGGCTCCGCCGCGTCGCCGGAAAGCGCCGCGCTCGCGGCGGTCGCCGCCGCCGCCGCGCCGAGAATGCGCGCCCACTGCACCAAAGATTCCAATCCGCGCTCCTCCGACTGAGCAACCATCATGGCCGCCAAACCTTGTCAGAAATAGGCCGATAGAGGTCCGCGCGCCAAATCGCCCTTTAAGAGTGCTCACTTTGAGCATATATACCGCGCCGCCCGGCGCCCCGCCGGCGCGTGAGGGCGATGACGGCCTCGAAAGGAGCGGAAATGCAGTTGCGGATGTTGAAGGCGAAGATTCACCGCGCCCGCCTCACCATGACCGACCTTCATTATGAGGGGTCGATCGGCATCGACGAGGATATTCTCGACGCCGCCAATATCTTGCCGCACGAGGAAGTCGCCGTCTGGAATGTCACCAATGGCGAACGGCTCGTCACTTACGCTTTGCCGGCGGCGCGGGGATCGCGCGAATTCATGCTGAACGGCGCGGCGGCCCGGCGCGCGGCCGTCGGCGACATCGTCATCATCGCGGCGTTCGCCGGCATGAGCCCCGAAGAAGCCAGAGCGCACAAGCCGACAGTGCTGCTGATGGGCGAGGGGAATTCAATCGAACGGCGTTTGTGATCGCGCTCGCTCGCGTCGCGTCTTGACGCGATGCGGCGCGCCGGCGTCAAGTCCGCCGGTCGATCAGGGAACATTCATGCGCAGATTTTGGCTTCTGGCGATCGCGGCCGCCGGCGTTTCAACCGCGTCGCTCGCCAGGGCCGAAGCTGAAACCGCCGAAATCCGCATCGAAGCGGATATGGCGTTTCTGGCGGATGACGCGCGTTCGGGGCGCGAGGCCGGCTCGAAAGGATATGACGCGGCGGCGCGGTTCGCGGTGACGCGGATGAAGGCGATCGGCCTGACGCCTGCCGACAGCAAAAACTGGCGACAGAAGGTGCGCCTACGCGCGGCGGTGCGCGATGCCGCGGCGGCAAAGTTCGTGCTGCGCGACGGCGAGACGCAAAGCGAGCTGGTCCATCTTGAAGATTACATCATCGGTCAGAATTTCGATCCGGGGACTTTCGATGCGACAGCGCCCGTCGTTTATGTCGGATATGGCGTCACCGCGCCCGAAGAAGGCATCGACGATTATGCGGGCGTCGACGCCTCGGGAAAGTTCGTCGTGCTGTTCGACGGGGCGCCGCCTGTTCTGAAAGGCGACAAACACGCCTATTACAGCAGCGGCCGCGTCAAATATGCGACCGCCGCCGCGCGCGGCGCCATCGGCGTGATCGGACTTCAGACCGCGGCGGACGCCGCCCGGATACCATGGGCGCGTTTGGCCGCCGGAATAGGTCGCGCCCGCATGGCGACGATCGGCGATGACGGCCGCGCGGAAGTGACGGCGCCGTCGATTGTCGCCGGTGCGACGATGAGCCCTGCGGGCGCCGGAAAATTGTTCGCGGGCGAGAAAATGGACTTCGCGGCATTGCAGGCGGGAGAAGCCGCCGGAAAAGGCGCGCCAGCGGGTTTTGAGTTTCGCAAGACGGTTCGCCTCGCCGGCGCCTCTCACTTGTCCGACAGGAAAAGTGCGAACGTTATCGGAATTATTCAGGGCTCCGATCCGGTTTTGAAAGACGAGGTCGTCCTCCTCACCGCCCATCTTGATCATATCGGGCTATCCCGATCATCGAAGCCGGGCGAGGACGCCATCCATAACGGCGCGCTTGATAACGCCAGCGGCGTCGCCGTGATGCTGGAGGCGGCGAGAATGTTCCAACAGTCCGGCGTGCGACCGCGACGGTCAGTGGCGTTTGTCGCCCTGACCGGCGAGGAAAAGGGACTGCTCGGTTCGGACTATCTCGCGCGCCATCCGGCCTTCGGCGGCCGGCGGGTCGTCTCGAATGTCAATCTCGACATGCCGATCGCCACTTATCCGTTTACGGATGTTGTCGCGTTCGGCGCGGAGCGCTCCTCGCTCGGACCGGTCGTCGCCGCCGCCGCGCGGTCAATGGGCGTCGCGCTGGCGCAAGATCCGATCCCAGAGGAAAATCTATTCATTCGCTCCGATCATTACAGTTTTGTGCAGCAAGGAATTCCGTCTGTTTTTCTGGTTCCCGGATGGGCCAATGGCGGCGAGAAGGCGTATGGCGACTTTCTCAAGAACCATTACCACAAGCCTTCCGACGATATGTCGCTGCCGATCGACTACGAGGCGTTGGCGCGCTTTGCGGACCTCAATTACCGAATCGCCCGGACGCTCGCCGACGCGCCGACGGCGCCGACATGGAACAGCGGCGACTTTTTCGGCATGAAGTTCGCGAAATAGGCGACGCTCTATAGATCCGGCGGCGTCCATCCGCGCCGCGCCTCGACGCTGAAGAGGCGCTCCTTCGAATAGAAGCGAAGAGGGTAATCCGTCGCGGCGAGCGGCGAGGCCAGAAGGCGCGTCGCGCGAGCGCCGAGAGGGTCGCTCCTGAACGGCGAGATAAATTCGTCGATATGACGAAGAAAAAGCAGCGTGATCGTATGGTGATAGCCTTGCGTGTCGTCATTCGCGCCGCCGACCGATTCATTATAGGCGCGGATATAGGCCGGCGCCTTTTCCTCGGCGCGCGGCAAACCTTCCGCGTCGAGTAGGGCGGTCGCGAAAACAAGATGCGCCGGATGCGTCCATTCGGGCCGGGGAAGGGTCCTGCGCGTGACGCCCTCGAAAATGCGTATCGCCATCTCATCAGTGACGGCGTCGCCGGCGCGAATCGGAGCGTGAGATGTGTCGGTCATATTTTTCCTGTCTATCGCCGCGCGCCGTTGCGCAGGCGTTTTGAACATGAACGAAGGACTCGCGAGAAAGCCGGCGCGGATCAGAAGGTCGCCGAAAACAGCGGCCGGTCGGGACCGACGCCGGCGCGCTTCATCCCGTCGCCGTTCCACGCGAAGGCGATTTCTCCCTCGCGCGATACGGCGATGACGCCGCCATTGCCGCCCTGTCGGGCGACGTCCCTGATCAGTCCTTGCGCCGCCTGGCCAAGATCCGCGCCCTGATAACGCACCCGGCTCGCGACATCCTGCGCGCCGCCGGCGAGGATGAAATATTCGCCAAGGCCGGTGCAGGAGGCGGCGACATATTCGTCCGCCCATGTTCCGGCGCCGATCAGCGGCGTGTCGCCGACCCGGCCTTCGAGTTTGCCGAAGACGCCGCCGGTCGATGTCGCCGCGGCGAGCCTTCCCTGCATATCGAGCGCGACAGCGCCCACCGTGCCGTGACCCAGCTCGTCCTCGAGCATTTCGGCATCAGAAACGCCGATCGGCGTCGTGTAGTAACGCGCCGGATCGTCGACGAAATCGATTCCCTGCGCGCGGCAGAAATTTTCCGCGCCGCGTCCGACCAGCATCACATGCGGCGTTCGGTCCATGACCAGGCGCGCCGCCCTGATCGGCGATTTGAGATGCGCGACGGCGGCGACGGCGCCCGCCCTGCGGCGCGCGACGGCGTCCTCGCCGGGAAGTCCGCCTTCCATGATCGAGGCGTCGAGTTCGACATAGCCGGCCCTGTTGACGGCCGATCCCCGTCCGGCGACGTAAAAACCGGACTGCTCCATCTCGGCGACCATCGCCTCGACGACGTCGATCGCCGGCGCGCCGTCTTTCAACATCGCCTCGCCGCGTGCGCACAGATCAGCGAGATGCGCCTCAACGCGCGAATAGTCGCGGCCCGCGCGCGCTCCGGCGCCGCCATGCAGGGCGAGGGCGATTTTTGGCGGTTTTGACATGGGTCGATCCTTTCGGGCCGCGCCTTTTACCGCATTTCCGGCTGTAGCCAATCGCGCCTCGCGGCCTTATGAACGCGACCCATCCCGAAGCTGAACGAGGATCGACGGTCGATGACCCATCTGGCGCTCATTCGTCACGGACAAAGCGAATGGAATCTTGAGAACCGCTTCACCGGCTGGGTCGATGTCGACCTGACGGCGCAAGGGCGGGCCGAAGCCCAGAAGGCGGGCGCCCTCCTGAAAGAAACCGGCGTCAGCTGGTCGGCCGCCTACAGCTCGGTCCAGAAGCGAGCGATCCGGACCCTCAATATTGCGCTCGACGAGATGGATCTGATGTGGCTGCCGGTCGCCAAGGACTGGCGCCTCAATGAGCGCCATTACGGCGGCCTGACCGGCCTCGACAAAAAGGAAACCGCCGACCGCCACGGCGCGGAGCAGGTGAAAATCTGGCGGCGCAGCTACGACACGCCGCCGCCGCCGCTCGATCCGGCGAGCCCTTACAATCCGGCGCGCGATCCGCGCTATGCGGGGCTGGGCGACAAGATCCCGCTGACGGAATCCTTGAAGTCGACGTTAGCGCGCGTCACCCCCTTGTGGAACGACGAGATCGCGCCGCGCCTTAAAGGCGGCCAGTCGCTGATGATCGTCGCGCATGGCAATTCCTTGCGCGCGCTGGTCAAGCTGCTGCTCAGCGTCCCGGACGACAAGATCGTGGAGGTCGAGATCCCGACCGGAAATCCCCTGCTGTTCGAATTTGCGAAGGGGTCAGTGAAGCCTTTGTCGGCGCGCTATCTCGACGCCGGCCGCGCTACGCCGTTGCCTTCGCTTTCTTGAGCCGCGAGGGCGCGCCGCGTTCGAGCTTGCGCTGCTTGATCAATTCGCCGACTTCAAACGCGACTTCGGCGCCGGGCGTGAAGCTCGACATGAAATGTTCGATGACGCTCATATCGCCGGACAATTTCGAGCGTTTGCGGGTTTCGTCGAGATAAATCTCGCTGCGCATCGCCTGCATCAGCGAGGCGACATCGGTCTCGATCTTGGCGATCGCCGGCGTGTCAGCGCCGCGGCGTGCGATCATTTCCCCGTTCATGTAATAATACGTATAGGGATGATCGTCGATCTTCAGCTGGAGCACGTAGTTCGCGTGAGGGATCGCGCATTTGTTCGAGAACATTTCGATCGCGAGCGCGACGGAATCGGGAACGAGGTCGTTGGAGAAAATGCACTCCTTGGGTGCCGAAGTCCCCGGCTGGTTCATGAAATATTCGATCGCCCAGAACATCAGCGAGCGCAGCGCCGGGCGCAGCCCCTCGCCGGCGTCGGAAAGGCGGTACTGGTTCCGGCTGTCACCCGCCGGGGCGATGAGGCCCGCTTCCTCCAGCTCTTTCAGGCGCTTGCTGAGGAGATTGGTTCCGATGCCGGGCAGGGCGGCGTGCAGGTCGCCGAATCGCCGCGGCCCCAGGAAAAGCTCCCGGATTATCAGAAAGGTCCACCGCTCGCCGAGCAGGTCCAAAGAGTAGGCCAGGACGCAATCCTGATTGTAAGTTCTTGACATCTAAGCCCTATTTTAAAAAAGCGGTTCCTCTAGGCGCGCCGGCCTTCATGGGCCGGCGTCATTTTGTCCGGGGCGAGCATAACAAATTTTCGCCTGCTCGACAAAAATGATATTGACACTTTAAAAAACAATAGTAAATAGGACCACATAATTCAAAACAACAAGCCAAACGCGTTCGCAACCTACCTGAAAGGAAACCACGATGAAAAACCTTCTGATCGCCGCCGCAGCCGCCACGATCGCTCTCAGTCTCGCCCCGGCCTACGCCGCCTCCAGCTCCGAGCAGATTTCCCTGTGCGGCGCGGCGCTGGAAGACCAGGGCATCGCCCCCGCGGACCAGTTCAAGAAGAAATTCGTGACCATCAAGGGCGCCGCGCTGAAAACCGTCACCTTCAAATTGACCCCGCTCGCGGGCGGCGAGCCGCAAGTCGCCGAATGCCAGGTCAAAGGCCGCACGGTCGTCGGCGCCGCGATCAAAGCGTAATCATCCGCCGGTTCTGCTTGCCCCTGAAGCAAGCAAAATAAGGAAACGCCCGCGCACCCCTTCGCGGGCGTTTTCTTATTGGCGCCGGTTGGTCGCGAGCGAGCGATAAGCCGTCCGCGTCATCGCCTCGCCGTCGATGAACCCGCCGCCCCATGTCGCGTCGAGGTCTTTCAGCGGGTTTGCCTTGACGGTCTTTTCTTCGTTCGCACCCTGATCGATCAGCGCGTTGACGCGCGCCCGGACGTCTTTCAGCATCGCGAGGCTGGCGCTGAGGTCCGCCTTTGTCGACAGCCCGCCATGGCCCGGAATTATTTTCGCGTCGTCATCGATGCGGGCGAGCAAGGCTTCCTGCGCGGCGATCAGGCCGTCGAGATCGCCGCCCGACTGAAGGTCGATATAAGGATAAGAGCCTTTGAAAAAAACATCGCCCATGTGGATGACATTGGCGGTTTCGAAAACGACGATGGCGTCACCGTCGGTATGGGCCGGGGCGGGGTGGCTGACGCGAATGTCCTGCCCGTTCCAGTAAAATGAGACTTCGTCGCTGAACGTGATCACCGGCAGCGCGGCGTCGGGCGCCGG
>Ga0155549_1007_pt1 | contig 9566 bp, 9 predicted proteins | sample RifCSPhighO2_12_FD_107206 | JGI IMG/M metagenome (GOLD analysis project Ga0155549, IMG submission 107206) | Alphaproteobacteria bacterium RIFCSPHIGHO2_12_FULL_63_12
GACCGCCGTCCCCTCGTGAATAACCCCGCCCGACCCGTCGATCGTCGCGGTCAGCTTGTCGGCCTTTCCGCCCTGAACGGCGACAGCGCCCGAGCCGGCGATCCGGACCGTCATCGGCCCGTCGATGCGCGCAACGCGAGCAAGGCCCGAACCGGCGATTGAGACATCCAGCATGCCGTCGACCGCGCCGATCATCACATCGCCCGCGCCCGCGATATCTATATCGGCCATGGCGGCCGACCCGCCGGTGACCGCGGCGTCGCCCGAGACGTCAAGCTCAAGCATGGATTTGACATTGCCGATGGCGAGGCGGCTGCCGGCGACAACGCCGATCGTCGCCTGGCCGAGATCGCCCGTCTCGCCGTAGACGTAACAGGCGTCGAGCATCAGCCGTCCGTCGATCGCGCCCATCGCCAGCTTGAGGCGCGCGTCAACGAATGAAACATCGCTCTTGCGCGGCATCGAGATTTCAATGACCGGAAACTCGTCAAAGAACGCATTCTTGTCTTCAGGCGTCTTTCCGGCGGCGGCGACACGATCGCGTTGCAGGTTTTCGACGCGGCGGATGCGGTTGTTGCAGCAATCCTGCAAGTCCTCTTCGCGCCAGCGCTCGCCGGCGATGACGAGCTCCCCGTCGACAAGTTTCACCGTCACCGGATGATAGACCTTGCCCTGACGGATGGAGACGTCGACATCCTCGCCGCCGGTGGTCGTGATCTTGACCTCGCCGGTGACGTCCTGAAAGGAGACTTTAGACGCCGTATAGCGAGCGGCGGACGCATCCGCCGCCATCGCGAACACCCCTGCGGCGGCGAAAACGCCAGCTAAAATGCGCATTGGATCTACCCCGATCTTACCAAGTTAAGCTTACCGCAAAAAAGCGGACGTGCGAATCCTGCGTGGGGGAGCAAAAACCGCGCCCTCCTCGGCGCCTCAATTCGGGACGATTATTCGACGCGCGACGTTCACCCGCGCAACGCTTCGCGCCTTGTTCCAAGATGCGCCCAGTCGAGAATACGCGTCGCCGCGAGACGCGCCGCCGACGGACCGTCGACGCCCAATTCCTTCAGGATGACGTCGAAGGCCGCCGCTTGTTCGACGTAAACGGACGGGTCTTCAAACAGCTCCAGCAGCGCCGAGGCGATCAGGCGTCCGTCGCAATTTTCCTGGATGAATTCCGGAATGACGAAACGGTCCGCCGCGACATTGATGATCGACGCGTAGGGAGTTGTCTTCACCCGCTTCGCCCAGAACGCCGTCAGCGGATCGACCTTGTAGGCGACAGCCATCGGCGTCCGGTTGATCGCAAGCTCCGTCGACGCGGTTCCGGACGCCGTCAGCGCCGCATTTGCGGCCGCCATGGCGTCGTATTTTTCATCGGCGCCGACGAGGATCGGATCGCCCGGCCATGAGGCGAGCGCCTTGCGCGCCAGCGGCTCAACGCTTTGCGCGACCGGTGAGACGATGCGCAGTCCGGGAACTTCCCGCACGAGAATTTCCGCCGCCTCGCGAAAGGGTTTTGCAAGTCGCGTCACTTCGCGCCGGCGGCTGCCGAGCAAGATCGCAAGCAACGGCGCCTCGCCAAGCCGGTGGCGCGCGCGAAAAGCCTCGCCGTTTCCCCTGGACTCCCACGCCGCCTGAAAATTCGGATTGCCGACAAACTCGGCGCGAACGCCTTCCTTCGCGAACAGTTCCGGTTCGAAAGGCAATAGCGTCAGGACGCCGTCGAAAAATTTCCGGACGAATTTGACGCGCTTTGGCCGCGACGCCCAGACCTGCGGCGCGACGAATTTGATGACCGTCGTCTTCGGCGACAATTTTCGAAGACGCGTCGCCGCCAGACGGGAAAAGGCCCAGCCGTCGATAAAGACCGCGATGTCAGCCTTGCGCGCGGCCGCAAGCTCCGCGAGTTCGCGCGCGCTTTTCATCGCGAGCGGCGCGACGCGCGCAACGTCGGTCGCGCCCATGACAGCGAAAGAATCGATGGGAAACGCGCTTGCGAAGCCCTCTTTCTGCATTTCCGGGCCGCCGCAGCCGATAAACGAGGCGTCGGGCGCGAGCGATTTCAACTCCCGCATCAAGCTTGCGCCGATCGAATCGGCGGACGGTTCGACCGCCGCCAGCAAGATCGTGAGCGCCGGCGACGCGGTCACTTCACTTCCGCCGCGCTAAAGCCGAAGATGAAAAGCTCCTGCGCATCGGCCTCGTGAATAATCGCCTCCCGGTCGATCAGCAGCGCAAAGCCCGCTTCGACTGCGATGCCGGAGAGGCCCGCCGCCGCCGCATGACGAACCGTGTCGACGCCGATCGTCGGAAGATCGACGCGCAATTCCTGACCCGGTTTTGGGCGCTTGACGAGCACGCCATTGCGCTTATCGCCGCCGCGCGCGGACGCGGGAAGTGCGGCGCAGCGCTGCAAGAGACCATCTGTCCCTTCCGCGGCTTCAACGCCGAGCGTGTGACCGGAGGCGACAACCGCCGCCTGACCGATGTCGAAAGGGCCGAGCGCCGCGATGATCGCCGCCGCCTTGCGGATGTCGGCCCAATTTTCCGCCGTGGGCGTTCGCATGCCGAGCGCGCCCGCCGGCGCTGCAAGGTCGCTGAACACTTCTTCGGCCCCGATCACGAAAAGCCCCTCGGCTTCAAGCGTTTCGACCAGCACCGACAACATCGCGCCATCGCCCCTTGCCGCCGCCGCAATCACCCGCGGAAGCAACGCCGCGCCGCGCCAGTCCGGATTAAGCTGCGAAAAATCCGGGCGCCGCACGACCCCCCCATAACGACCGCATCGCAGCCCGCGCCTTTGAGACTACGGATCGTCTTGCCGACTTCGGCGAGGCCGCATTCGTTATTGGGAAATGCCGAGAAATCCTCATCGGCGATGCCGGCAAGGCGCACGACGAATGGCGGCTCACCGCCGGAAGCGGCGTCCGCAAGGCGACGCGGCAATGCGCCGGCCCCCGCGATTATTCCAAGTTTTCGCCAGCGGGCCATAAGCGTCGCGGCGGCGCCATAAGGGGGCGCCGCGTATCTTCCCGAATGAAATTGACAATGCGCATGACTTCGTCGCGGCTTGCATATTCGGCGGCGACGCGGTCAAGACGCTCCTGAAACGAGTCTTCGGCGGCGAAAAGCATGCGGACGGCGGCGCGAAGATCATGGATCACCGCGCGGGACATCCCTCGCCGCTTCATGCCGATCAGATTCAGCCCCGCCAGCGTCGCATGATTGCCGTTCGCCGACCCGTAGGGAATGACGTCAGTCGGAACCGCCGCGCATCCGCCGATGAACGCGTAGGCGCCGATCCGGCAAAACTGGTGAATGGCGCACAGGCCGCCGAGAAACACAAAATCCTCAACCAGAACATGTCCGCCCAATGTCGCATTATTGGCGAAAATGACATTTGACCCGACGCGGCAGTCATGCGCGACATGCGCGCCTGTCATCAGGAAACATTTGTCGCCGACGACTGTCTCGCCGCGACCTGCCACGGTGCCGGCGTTGACGGTCGCATGTTCGCGGATGATGCAATCGGCGCCGATGCGGACGGAGGTATCCTCGCCCTTATACCCAAGATGCTGCGGCGGACCGCCGAGCACCGCGAAGGGATAGACGACGGTGCGCGGACCGATCGACGTTCGACCATCGATAACGACATGCGATTTAAGCTCGACGCCTTCCGCCAGCGTCGCGCGGGACGATACGCGGCACCACGGCCCGATGGCGACGCTGTCGGCGATCGAGGCTCCGTCTTCAATGATTGCAGTCGGATGAATTCGCATAAAAGCGTCGCGCGGCCTCAAGCCATCTGCGCGAGCATGGCGGCGAATGTCGCCTCGGCGACCAGTTTGCCGTTGACGGTCGCCTCACCCTCGAATCGCCAGACGGGCGGACGGCGCTGCGCCGTCGAAACCTTGATCAGCAGCTGATCGCCCGGAACCACCGGCTTTCTGAACCGCGCCTTGTCGACGCCCATGAAGAGGACGATCTTCCCTTCCGCGTCGAGATTTTCCGTATAGGACGTATAGGCGGCGGCGGCTTGCGCCATCGCTTCGATGATCAATACGCCCGGCATGATCGGCTTTTGCGGGAAGTGCCCCTGAAAAAACTCCTCGTTGTAGGAGACGTTTTTGACCGCGACAGCGCTTTCGCCGGGCTTGATGTCGATCAGCCTGTCGATCATCAGCATCGGATAGCGATGCGGCAGGATCTTCATCAGATCGTCGATATCGAGGACGCTCTTGCCGGGCTCAATCGTCATGATCCGTCGCCTTCTTCTTTTTGCGTTCCGCGCCGCGCGCCATCACGGCCGTTTCTCTTAACCACTTGGTCATCGGGCGCGCCGGGTAGCCGCCCCATGTCTCTCCCGATGGTATGTTGCGCATCACCCCCGCTTTCGCGGCGATACGGGCGTCATCGCCGATTGTCGCATGATCGGCAATCCCCACCTGCCCGCCAAACTGGACGCGAGCGCCGATTTTAGCGCTTCCGGCGATGCCGACCTGCGCCGCAATCACGCAATTTTCGCCGATCCGGACATTGTGGGCGATCTGGACCATATTGTCGATTTTCACGCCTGCCCCGATGATCGTGTCGCCGAGCGCGCCGCGGTCGATAGCGCCGTTTGCGCCGATTTCCACATTGTCGCCGATGATCACGCGGCCAAGCTGCGGAACCCGCTGCAATCCGCCCGCGCCAAGAACGAAGCCGAAGCCGGGTCCGCCGATCGCCGAGCCGGCGCCGATCTTCACACCGGCTCCAATGATCGAGCACCACAAGGACGCGTTTTCAGCAATCGAGGTCCGCGCGCCGATGACGACGCCCGGGCCGACCACCGCATACGGCCCGATTTCTACCTCCGGACCGATCATCGCGCCGGGGCCGATGATCGCGGTTTGATGAACCCAAGCGCTCGGAACGATCCGGGGCGCATCAGACGGGTCGGCGCCGGCCAATCCGCGCGGCGCATGCAGGGCGGTCGCCACGGCGGCGAAGGCGGCGCGGGGCGAATGAACGCAACAAACGACGCCAGCCGCGTCGTCGAACATCGACTTCAATTCCGGCGTAGCGAAACAAAGGCCGAACTGGCGATGAGAAAGTTGGGTCGCCCGGGCCGCGTCTTCGACAAACACCACCGCGCTTTCAAGATCGGGCGCGTCGCTGCTTTCAGCGCGGGCGATCATGCGCCGATCGCCCGCTGACGCGATTGTCCCGACGCCGGCGAGGCGCAGCACCTCATCGATCGCAAGAGGCGCCAAGGTCAGAAAAAATCGCGCGTCCGGCATGCCTCTCCCGCCCCAAAAAACAAAGCGGCCGGAACGCCCTGCGCCCGGCCGCTCTTATTGATCAGCCGTCCGCCCTTACTTCTTCTTCGGGTCCGGCTTGGCGGCGCCTTTTTGAGGCGCGCCCTGCTTGGCCGCCGCTTCAGCGGCTTTCTTCTTGACGTCGGCAAGCGTCACTTTCTGAACTTCAACGGTCTTCATTTTCTTGTTCAGCTCGGCGAGCACTTCTTGCGTCACATCCGTCTCCGGCGCCGCATACATGACCGCCGACCGGTCGAGGAGCAGCGTTGCGCCGCGCTTGTCGACAATCGCCTTCATGATCGGCTGGGATTCCTGAAGGATTTTCGCCTGCGCGACCTGAACGACATTCTGGAACACCTGTTCCATGATCTGCGCTTGTTGCGGCAGCTGGACTTGCTGACGCATGGCGAGATCCTGTTCGGTCTTCTGGCGAACTTCCTCCGACATCAGGGAGGCGCCCTTCTGGTAATTCTCAATATCCTTCTTGAGCTTCTCGGCCTCAAGATCGAATTCCTTCTGGATATTCGTCTTGATCGTCGTCGCCTGCGGGGGGATCGTCTTGCCAGCGTCGGATTGCCCGACGATAGCCGCCTGGTCGACGATCAGGATGATCGGCGCTTTCGCCGCCTGTTGCGCATCCGCCGCGCCTGCGAAGAGCGCCCCGGTCAAAGCGCCGCCCATAAGCAGCGCCGCCGCGCCCGCCATCATCAGATTTGTCTTAGACATCGTCACATACCTCACTAGGGTTAGAAGCTTGTCCCCGCACTGAACCGGAAGCCAGTCGTCCGGTCATACTCTTCCTTGCGGAAAACTTTGGCGAAATCAAAGCGAACCGGACCAAAAGGCGAATCCCAGCTCACCGACACCCCGGCGCTGAGGCGCAAAGACAGATCGTCCTGGATCGGGGCGATGCAGTTGGCCGAGGGGTCGATCGAGCAAAGCCGCCCGGTTTCCGGATTGACCCATAAGGTCAGGTTATCGTTGATAACCTTGTTCGAGTCATCGACGAGGCCGACCGTACCGGCATCGACGAACAGCGATGTGCGGATGCCGTATTCTTTCGGCAGCGGCAGCGGCACTTTAATTTCCGCCGTCCCGATCGCATAGAGCTTGGCGCCGACCGCCTGACCGAACAGCTTGCCGTCCCTGACGCCTGTTCCCTGAAGGTACCGGGGGCCGATACCGGCGACGTCAAAGCCGCGGAAGGTGTCTGCGCCCTCGTAGAAACGGTCCTGAAGCCTGACATCCTCGCCGCCATAGCCGGTGATATATCCGCCGCGCAGCTGAATTTTTCCAATAAAGCCGCCAAAAAGCGGCATGTAATAGGCGCCAGAGCCTTCGGTTCTGAGATAACGGACGTCTCCGCCCAGGCCTGCGACCGATTGCGCGAATGAAAACCGCGCGCCGTGCGTCGGATCGATCGGATCATTTCGGGTGTCGAAGCCGATCGAGTAGCCCAACAGCGAGGTCAGAAAAGTCCCGCGCGACTGGCAGCTTGGCGTAAAGGCCTGAGTGATCAGGTCGCAAGTGAAGGCGAAATACTGGCTGAGCGGATTGCCGCTCGCGTCGCGAAAGCGCGTCGCCGTAACCGTCGTTCCTGGGTTGCCATTGGGCTGAACGTAAAGCGGCTGCAATACCGGGAGCACCGCGCCCGCCACGAACTGGTCGGTCAGATCCGTGCCATCCAGCACCGAAAAGGGTCCGGTCTGGCTAAGGAAGCTGTCGGCGTCGAGCACGACCTTGTCGCGCGCGAGCTGATACTGAAGGCTCCCACGCCAATATTCGGAAATCTGGAAGCCGGCGTTCACGCCGAAGCCGTACCGGTCCCGAAGGAAGTTGGCTTCGCGGAAATTGGTGCGCTGATTGGTCAGCGAAAACCCGGCGGCGAGATTTCGGTCAAGGAAATATGGCTGCGTGAATCGGACATCGACCAGTCGTGTGCGAGAGCTCGTCTGAACCCTGAAACGAAGATTTTGACCTTTCCCCATCAGGTTTCGTTCTTCGATCGAGAAATCGATGATGAAATTCTCGGTCGACGAAACGCCGACGCCGACTGAAAACGAACCGGTGGCCTTTTCCTTGACGGCCACGTCAAGTTCGGTCCTGTCGGGCGCCGAGCCTGGCTTGTCCGTGATTTCGACTTCAGTGAAATAATCGAGCGCCTTGATGCGCGACTTTGAACGGTCGATCAGCACCTTGTTGTAAGGATCGCCCTCTGCGACCCGTATCTCGCGGCGAATGACCTTGTCGAGCGTTCGGGTGTTGCCCTTGATATTGATGCGATCGACATAAACGCGCGGCCCTTCGTTCACTTCGAAGGTAAGGTCGATCGTCTTGGTGTCCGGATGGCGATCGAGGCGCGGCTGGACGTCAACGAAAGCGTAGCCGCTCGCGCCGGTCGCAAAGGTGATCGATTCAGTGGTCTTTTCGACGCGGTCGCCGTTGAACGTGTCGCCAGGCTGTATCGGCACGAACCGCTCAAGAGCGTTTTCATCGAGCTTGGCGAGGCTGGTTTTCACCTTGACTTCGCCGACCGTGTATTTCTCGCCTTCGTCAATGGTGAAGGTGATAAAGAAATCCTTGCGATCAGGCGTCAGCTCCGCGACGGCGGAAAGAACCTGAAAATCTGCATAGCCGTTCTTGGCGTAGAACTGGCGAAGGAGGTCGCGCTCATATTCAAGGCGATCGGGATCGTAATTGGAATTGCTTCCGAAGAACCGCCACCAGCGGCTCTCCTTGGTCAGGATCGCGCCGCGAAGCTCGCCGCTTGAAAAATGGGTGTTGCCGACGAAATTGACCTTCGCGACGCCGGTTTTCGGACCCTCGTCGATTTCGTAGATCACGTCGACGCGGTTTTGTTCAAGCGGCGTCACTTTCGGCGTCACGGTGGCGGCGAAACGTCCGCCGCGCCGATAAACCTCGATGATGCGCTGAACGTCCGCCTGGGCCTTGGCTCGGGTGAACACCGACCGCGCTGTCAGCTGAACTTCCTTGGTGATCTTGTCTTCTTTGACCCGCCGGTTGCCCTCAAGAATGACGCGATTGACGATCGGATTTTCCTGAACCGTGATCAGCAATGTCCTGTCAGGCTGCATCTGCAAGCTGACATCGGCGAACAGGCCGGTGTTGAAAAGCGTCTTTAGCCCGACATCGAGGAGCTGCGGATCGGCCCGGTCGCCCGGATGAAAAACCAGGTAGGAGGCGATCGTCTCCGGCTCGATGCGCTGATTTCCGGCAACGCGGATCGCCTGAATGATCGGCAACTCGCCCTCGGCGAGGCCGAACTGCGAAGCGGCGACCGGCGCCGCGACCTGATCGGCGTCAGCCTGCGCGCGCGCCGGGCCCATGAAGCCGCAAGCGGCCAATACAAAGACGCCAGCGGCGCCATACCCGGACCGTATCAAACGCATGCCGCCGACCTAGCTCTTTACCGCGAAAAAACCCGAGATGTCGTTCCAGGTTACAAACAACATGAACGACGCCAAGAGGACGATTCCCATTCTGAAGCCAATCGCCTGCGCCCTTGGACCCAAGGGTTTGCCGGCCGCGGCCTCGTAGGCGTAGAACATCAAATGCCCGCCGTCCAGAACCGGAATCGGAAGCAAATTCAGGAATCCGATCGATACGGAGACCAGTCCGGCGAGGTTGATGAAATTCGCAAGGCTGACTTTCAGCCGGGTCAGCAAATCGAGCGACCCGAGCTGCTCGTCGCTGTCAAAGCCGGAGAGCGCTGACTGGCCGGCATATTGAGCCATCTTGATCGGCCCGCCGAGCTGATCGGCGTTCTCCTTGCCAAGTATCAGCCGGCCTAGAAATTTCCCAGTAGAATGAATGATTTGCCAGACTTGATTGACGGCCCCCTTGAGCGCGTCCAGCGGGCCATAACGGACAAAGTGGAAGGCCTTTTCGTCGCCGACGATGCCGAGGACGCCCATTTCCGCGTCATTGCCGAACGCGTCCTGAATGATCTGACGCCGGGGGGTCGCCTCTATCTCCAGGGTCTCGCCCGCGCGTTCGACTTCAAATCTCAAGGTCTCGCCGCTGTTGAGGCGAATGAGGAGCGAGAGATCAGAAAATGTTTCAAGTTTTTTCCCGTTCGCCGAAAGGATGACATCGCCCGGCTGGAAACCCGCCGCCTCGGCCGCTGATCCCGCTTGCACCGATCCGACCTTTGGCTCGCCGACGACATTGCCGAAGGTCATCAGCAGCCCCGCGAAAATCGCGATCGCGAGGATGAAATTTGCAATCGGCCCTGCGGCGACG
>Ga0155549_1001_pt4 | contig 9538 bp, 6 predicted proteins | sample RifCSPhighO2_12_FD_107206 | JGI IMG/M metagenome (GOLD analysis project Ga0155549, IMG submission 107206) | Alphaproteobacteria bacterium RIFCSPHIGHO2_12_FULL_63_12
TGAGGAGCGTCTGTTTCTCAAAAGGAATGGCGCAGCCATAAATCGCCGCCGAATCGTACAGGCGGTCGATATGGTCCTTGAGGCGAAACGCCGCCGGCCCATCCGGCGTATCGTAAACGCGCACGCCTTCGAAGAACGAGGTGCCGTAATGCAGCGCATGCGTCATCACATGTACGTTCGCTTCGCGCCATGGCTTCAGGGCCCCATCCATCCAGATATATGAAGTCGCACTGATCGCCATGATTTACGCTCCCGCTCCGACTTTGACCCTCTTGACGCCGCTCGCGCGCATCGCGGCGGCCTGATTGACGGCGGCGACGAAAGCCGCGACCGCGGCATCCGCGATGTCGACTTCCTGCGCCTTGCCGGCAAAGCTTTCTCCCTCGACGTCGATCACCGCCTCGGCGCGGACGACACCTTCCGAAGCGACGTGATGAAGGTCGAGAATGCTGATCGCTCCCGGCACGCCGGTGATCGCGCACACCGCCGCGAAGGCGGCGTCGATCGGCCCCTCGCCTTCATGCGTGACGGTGCGCCGGTCGCCATTGTCGTGTTCCATGGTGATGCGCGCGAACGGCTTTTCATCCTCTTCAAAATCGACGCGCAATTCTGTCTTGCGCATGCGCCAGGGGCCGATCCGGCCATCGGTTTTTGCGTTTCCGGTGACGAGGCGCACAAGGTCAGCGTCCGTCACTTCGCGGCAGGTGTCGGCGAGGTGCTTGAAATCCGGGAACAGGTCCTCGATTTTCCGCTGCGAGACATCGAATCCGAGCGCCTTGATGCGCGCGGCGACCGCGTGCTTGCCGGAATGCTTGCCGAGCACCAGCGCGTTCGACGGCACACCGACCGATTCCGCCTCCATGATTTCATAGGTGCGCCGGTCGGCGAGCACCCCGTGCTGGTGGATGCCGGCTTCATGCGCAAAAGCGTTCCGGCCGACGATCGCCTTGTTGCGCGGGATCGGGTTGTGCGTGACGCGGGCGAGCGCGACGCTCGCCGGGTAGAGCATCGTCGTTTCGATCTGCGTTGAAACGCCGAAGAAATCCCGCCGAACGCTGAGCGCCATCACCGCTTCCTCGAGCGAGCAATTGCCGGCGCGCTCGCCGATGCCGTTGATCGCGCACTCGATCTGCCGCGCGCCGCCGCGAACCGCCGCCAACGAATTCGCGACCGCCATGCCGAGATCGTCGTGGCAGTGGGTTGAAAACGTCACATGCCCCGGTGAATTGGCGGTCAAGAACCGGAAGAGATCGGTGATTTCCTCCGGTGTCGTGTAACCGACCGTATCCGGGATATTGATCGTCGTCGCGCCCGCCCCGATCGCCGCGCGCACCGCCTCCAGAAGATAATCGCGCTCGGTGCGGATTGCGTCCTCCGGCGAAAACTCGACATCATCGACGAAGGTTCGCGCAAAGGCGACGATTTCGCCGATGCGGTCGATGATTTGCCCCTTCGACATTTTGAGTTTCGCGTCGCGATGCAGCGGGCTGGTGCCGATGAACGTGTGGATTCGCTTCTTGCGCGCTGGGTCGAGCGCGCGCGCCGCGGCCTCAATGTCGCCCGCATTGGCGCGGGCGAGCGAACAAATGATCGGCCCGTCGATTTCCGCCGCGATCGTCTTGACCGACGCGGCGTCGCCGGGGGAGGCGGCGGCGAAACCCGCTTCGATAATATCGACATTGAGCGCGGCGAGCGCACGCGCGACGATCAGCTTGGCGTCGGTCGACATCGAAAACCCCGGCGCCTGTTCGCCGTCGCGCAGGGTCGTGTCGAATATTTTTACGTGATTTTTATCAGTCATCTTGGGTGTCCCGTTCATGATTTTTCAGCGATCAGATGCGCGGAACTCTAATTCCGCGCGGGACTAAGTCGTTGAAGGGCGCGCCTCATCGTCGGCGGCGTCATGGGGAGTATCCGGCGCACGCGCGGCATCATGCTAATCGCTCTCCGCGCCGCGACGGATCGAAAGTACGCCGGTCCGCGAGACTTCCTTGAGGCCCAGCGGCTTCATCAACTCGATAAACGCATTGATTTTGTCGCGCGCGCCGGTGATCTCGAAGACGAAGGAGGCGTGCGTCGTGTCTAGCGCTCTGGCGCGAAAAATATCCGCAAGGCGCATCGATTCGAGCCGATGGTCTCCGCTGTTGATCACCTTGATCAGCGCCAGTTCGCGTTCGAGCGCATCCGCCTCGCGGGAGACGTCGATGACGCGCCGGACCGGCACCAGCCGGCCGAGCTGGGCTTTGATCTGTTCGATCTTCGCCGGCGTGCCGGTGGTGACGATGGTGATCCGCGATGTGTGCTTTTCAACATCCGTTTCCGCGACGGTAAGGCTTTCGATATTGTAACCGCGCGCGGAAATCAGCCCGACGACGCGGGCCAGTACGCCCGGCTCGTTGTCGACGATAACAGCGAGGATCGCTTCGGACGAAGCGCCTTCGTCGCGCGTGACTGGATAGACCGATTGTGACGGGGCGGTGTCCGTGGTCATACCAGCGCCCTGCCCTCTTCGCTGATCTCGTCGCCACTCACATGATGCCCGCCGAACAGCATTTCATTATGCGCCGCGCCCGACGGGATCATCGGAAAGACGTTTTCCTCCCTGGTGACGACGCAGTCGAACAACACCGGCTTCTTCACCTCGATCATCTCGATGATTTTGGCGTCGAGTTCCGCCGGCGTCCGGGCGCGAAGGCCGACGCAGCCATAAGCTTCCGCGAGCTTGACGAAATCCGGAAGGCTGTCGGAATAGGAATGCGAATAGCGCCCGCCGTGCAGCAATTCCTGCCACTGGCGCACCATGCCGAGATAGGCGTTGTTGAGAATGAAGATCTTCACCGGCAGATCGTGCTGCACCGCCGTCGACATTTCCTGCATCGTCATCTGCACCGAAGCGTCGCCCGCGATATCGATGACGAGCGCATCCCGGTGCGCCGCCTGAACGCCGATCGCCGCCGGCAGGCCGTAGCCCATTGTGCCGAGCCCGCCCGACGTCATCCAGCGATTGGGCTCATCGAAATGAAAGTGCTGCGCGGCCCACATCTGATGCTGGCCGACCTCGGTCGTCACATAGACATTGCGGTCGCGTGTCAGCGCGAACAGGCGCTCGATCGCAAATTGCGGTTTGATCTGCCGGTCGCAGTTTTCAAAACTGAACGATTTTCTGTTGCGCCATTTGGCGATCTGCGCGCGCCATGAATCCAGTCGCGCGCCGTCATGAGGCTCCGGGCGGCGTCGGCGGCGCCATTCGGCGACAATCGCCTCCATCACCTCGCCGGCATTACCGACAATGCCGATATCGACACGCACATTCTTGTTGATCGACGAGGGGTCGATATCGATATGGACTTTACGCGAATTCGGCGAAAAGGCGTCGAGGCGTCCGGTGATGCGATCGTCAAAGCGCGCGCCGATCGCGATCATCAGATCGCAATCGTGCATGGCGCCGTTGGCTTCAAGGCTGCCATGCATGCCAAGCATGCCGAGCCATTGGGGATCGGAGGCGGGAAACGCGCCAAGTCCCATCAGCGTCGATGTCACCGGAAATCCGGTCTCGCGCGCCAACATACGCAGCGCCTCGCTGGCGCGGCGCCCCGCATTGATGACGCCGCCTCCGGTATAAAGAACCGGGCGGCGCGCATGACGCATCATCTCGACCGTCTGTTCGATCTGCGCCTGATTGACGGGCGGCGTCACGATGCAATTGCGCTTTTGCGCATCGGCGCGCGCGGTATATAGCCCCTGCTCGAACTGCACGTCCTTTGGAATATCGATGACGACCGGGCCGGGCCTGCCGTTTCGCGCGATATGAAACGCCTCATGAACGATCGTCGAGAGTTTGTGCGCCGTCGGCACAAGGTAATTATATTTGGTGCAGGATCGCGTGATGCCGACGGTGTCGCATTCCTGAAAAGCATCGGTGCCGATCAGCGGGCGCGCCACCTGTCCGGTGATGCAGACGAGCGGAATTGAATCGAGCAAGGCGTCGGCGAGCCCGGTGACGGCGTTGGTCGCGCCGGGTCCCGATGTCACCAGCACGACGCCGACCTTGCCGGTCGAGCGCGCGTAGCCTTCAGCCGCATGAACAGCGCCTTGTTCGTGCCGCACCATCACATGGCGGATGCTGTCGCGTTTGAACAGCGCATCATAAATCGGCAGCACCGCGCCGCCCGGATACCCGAATATGAGATCGACGCCCTGCTCTTCCAGCGCATCGAGCAGCAATTCGGCGCCTGCCTTTGCGACGCGCGGGCGAATGTCCTGCGCTTCCGCCGGCCGTGAGAGAGGCGAGGTTGATATAGCCGTGGGCATCAGTCGTCTTTCGTATTCGCGCCGGGTTTCAGCCAGGACATGCGCGCGCGCAGTTCCTTTCCCGTCTTTTCGATCGGATGGTTGAGATCGGCTTCAAGCATTTGCGCATAGCGTGGCTTGCCGGCCTGGTTTTCGAGAATCCAGTCGCGCGCGAATGAGCCATTCTGGATGTCTTTCAGCACCTCGCGCATGCGCTGTTTGGTTTCGGCGTTGATGACGCGCGGCCCGGAAACCATGTCGCCATATTTGGCGGTCTCGGAAATGAAGTCATGCATGCGCGAGATACCGCCTTCATAGAAAAGGTCGACGATCAGCTTCAGTTCATGCATGCATTCGTAATAGGCGATTTCAGGCTGGTAGCCCGCTTCGACCAGCGTCTCGAACCCGGCGATGACTAGCTCAGACGCGCCGCCGCACAGCACCGCCTGCTCGCCGAAGAGATCGGTTTCGGTTTCCTCGCGAAAGGTCGTCTCGATGGCGCCGGCGACCGTGCCGCCGATCAGGCTCGCATAAGCGAGTGCGCGCTCTTTTGCGGTTCCGGTTGAGTCTTGATGCACGGCGATGAGGCAGGGAACGCCGCGCCCGCGCTCATATTCCCGGCGGACCAGATCGCCGGGGCCCTTCGGGGCCACCATGATGACGTCGATGTTCTTCGGCGGCTTCACGCGCCCATAGAGCACCGTGAACCCGTGCGCGAACAACAGCGCCGCGCCCGGCTGCAAATTCGGCGCAACTTCTTCATTGAAGATTTTTTCGTGGCTCATGTCAGGCGTCAAAATCGCGACGAGCTTGGCGCCTGCGACCGCTTTGGCGACCGACGCGACCTCAAGGCCGTCTTCTTGCGCTCTTTTCGCGGTCGCGCTCCCGGCGCGCAGCCCCACAACAACGTCGCAGCCGGACGCTTTTAGATTCATCGCATGCGCGCGCCCCTGGCTGCCATAGCCGATGACGGCGACGGGCGCCGACTTCACGGCGGCGGGGTTGGCGTCCTGTTCGGTGTAAACTCGCATTTTCTGCTCCAGTTGATCAGTTGTCGGATGATTGGATGGTGACGGCGCCTTTTGAGGCGGACGAAACAAGGCGCGCATATTTGTCAAAAACGCCGCCGAATTTTTTCAGCGCTCGCGGCGTAAAGCCGGCGCGGCGCGCGGCGAAATCGACATCGGCGTCGATGCGGCGCTTTTCCGCGTCGATGCGTATGACGTCGCCGTCCTTCAAAAGCGCGATCGGGCCGCCGAGCGCGGCTTCGGGTGCGATATGTCCGATAACGAAGCCGTGGCTCGCGCCCGAAAAACGCCCGTCGGTCAACAGTGCGACTTTTCCCGCAAGCCCTTGCCCCGCGAGCGCGGCGGTGACGCCCAGCATCTCGCGCATGCCGGGCCCGCCTTTGGGCCCTTCATAGCGGATGACGACGACATCGCCAGACTTGATCTCGCGCTTTGAAACCGCGGCGAAGGCGTCTTCCTCGCTTTCGAAAACCCGCGCGCGCCCCTCGAAGGCGCCGTCGCCATAGCCGGCGGTTTTCAATACCGCACCTTCCGGCGCGACGTCGCCATAGAGAATTCGAAGACCGCCGGTCGCCTTGAACGGCTTGTCGACGCTGCCGATGACGCGCTGTCCGGGGGTTTCGACCGCTTGGCTGAATTCCTCGAACAGGGTTTTTCCACTGACCGTCGGCGCGTCCTCGATGGCGCCGCCCTCCATCAGCCGTTTGCCAAATAGTCTTACGCCGCCCGCCGCGTAGAGATCGCGCGCCAGAAATTTTCCGCCGGGCTTCAAATCCGTGATGACCGGCGTTTCGCGCGAGAGCGCGTCGAAGATATCAATCGAAAAAGCGACGCCGGCTTCCGCGGCGATCGCCGCGAGGTGGAGAACCGCGTTGGTCGATCCGCCGCTTGCAACGACCGCCGTCGCGGCATTGCGCAGTGATGCCGGCGTGATGAAATCGCGCGCGCTTTTTCCTTCAAGGACCCGCGCCGCGACAAGACGCCCGCAAGCCTCGGCCTGAGCCTTCTTGCCCGGATCGACCGCCGGCACGTCGCCGGCGCCGATGGGGGCGAGCCCCAGAAACGCGAGCGCCATCGCCATCGTGTTCGCGGTGAACTGACCCCCGCAAGCCCCGGCGCCGGGACAGGCGGTGCGCTCAATCGCGTCGAGTTCCTTGTCGTCGATTGTTCCCGCCGCATGCGCGCCGACCGCTTCAAAGACATCCTGAATCGAAAGATCGCGCCCGTCGCAGCGGCCCGGCAGGATGGTGCCGCCGTAAAAAACAACGCCCGGAATATCGAGCCGCGCCAGCGCCATCGCAGCGGCGGGAATCGTCTTGTCGCAGCCGACGATGACGATGGCGCCGTCGAGCGAATGGCCGCGCACCGCAAGCTCGATTGAATCGGCGATCGCTTCGCGGGAGATCAGCGAGGCGCGCATGCCGTCCGCGCCCATGGTGATGCCGTCCGAGACGACAATCGTGTTGAAGTCGACCGGGGTTCCGCCGCCCGCGCGCACGCCGTCCCTGACTGGCCCCGCGAGATCGGCGAGGTGCAGATTGCACGGCGTCACCGTCGACCAGGTGTTGACGATGGCGATCAGCGGCCGCGCAAGGTCTTCGTCCGTATATCCGGCGCCGCGCAGCATCGCGCGCGCCGGCGCGCGGGCGGGGCCTTTGGTGATGGCGTCTGATCTCTTGTGGCTCTGACCGGTCATTTTCTTTCCTGGCTCGCTCCAAAAAGAAAACCCGCTCCTTTCGGAGCGGGTTTCTGGAGGTTTTCGTCGCTTTCAAACTCTAGCGCGTTCGCTCCATCGCCGCTCCCCAGGGGGGGCTAATAAGAAGTACGACGAGAAGCAGAAGGAGCGCGGCGAGAAGGGGCTCGGCGAAAGACGCCGACCCTTCCAAAACTGCCGATTCAACCAGCCTACGCATCACGCGCGCCCAATCTTTCGCAACCGAGCCCTTTGCAGTGCAGCAAAAAGCTCATGGGGAAGCGATAAACCGATGACAGCGGGCATGACAAGCAAAAAATGGCGTTTGCAGTCATTTTCTTTGCGCGGACGGCGAAATGCCGTCATTTCTTTGGCATTTTCCCCTAACACGATTGTCCCCGACCTCATGGCCGGACCTGCCCGGCCCCGCGGACCAGGGTCTTGTAGGTCGTCAATTCCTCCACCCCGACCGGCCCTCGCGCGTGCAGCCGCCCGGTGGCGATCCCGATTTCGCCGCCGAAACCGAACTCGCCGCCGTCGGCGAACTGGGTCGAGGCGTTGCACAGCACGATGGCGCTGTCGACGGCCGCGAGAAAGCGCTCGGCCGCGGCCGCGTTTTCGGTGACGATCGTGTCGGTGTGCGCCGAGCCGTAACGCGCGATATGCACGATCGCGCCGTCAACGCCGTCGACAGCGGCGATCGAAAGGACCGGCGCCAGATATTCCGTAGACCAATCTTCCTCTCTCGCCGGAGCGATGGCCGCGTCGACCGCGCGCACCTGCGCATCGCCGCGCAGCTCGCACCCTTCTTTGCGCAAGGCGGCGGCGACCGGCGGCAGCAGGCGCGCAAGACCCGCGCGGTCGATCAGCAAACTCTCCGCCGCGCCGCAAACGCCGGTGCGACGCATCTTCGAATTGACAGTGATGTCGATCGCTTTCGCAGCGTCCGCGTCCTGATCGAGATAGACGTGACAGATGCCGTCGAGGTGGCTCAAGACTGCGACGCGCGCGTCCTTTTGGACGCGCGCCACCAGCGATTTGCCGCCGCGCGGAATGACAAGGTCGATCGCGCCGTCGAGGCCGGACAAAAGCGCGCCGACCGCCGCGCGATCCAGCGTTTCAACGAATTGCAGCGCTGTAGCGGGAAGGCCGGCCTCGCACAGGCTTTGCTGAAACAGCCGCGCCAGCAGCAAGGACGTGCGAATGCATTCCGACCCGCCGCGCAAAATCGCCGCGTTACCGGCCTTGATCGCAATCGCCGCCGCGTCGATGGTCACATTCGGCCGGCTTTCATAAATGATCGCAATGACGCCGATCGGCGTCCTGACGCGCTGAAAATTCAGCCCGTTCGGGCGCGTCCATTCGGCGATGACCGCGCCGACGGGATCGGGCCGCGCCGCGATACTCTTCAGCGCCGCCGCCATGTCGTCGATCCGCGCCGGCGTCAGCGTCAGGCGGTCGAGGAAGGCGGGCGTCGCTTCGCCGGCCGCCGCGACCTCTTCCCTGTTGACCTCAAGGATTGCTTCGGCGCGCTGGGCGATCAACGCCGCCGCCGCGTGGAGCGCGCGATTTCTCGCCTCGCCCGACGCCTCCCGCATCGCTCGCGCCGCCGGCCGGGCGGCGGCCGCAATCCGCGCCATTTCTTTCGCGACGCCTTCACTCATGGTCTGGCCGTATGAGCACGAGATCGTTTTTCTCGATGATGGCGGGACGGCGGCGATAGCCGAGGATCGCCTCGATCTCATCTGATTTCCGGCCGGCGATGGCAGCGATCTCGATCGCGTTGAAGGCCGAAAGACCTTGCGCCAGCGCGTCGCCGCCGGCGCCGGTAATCGTCACCGCATCGCCGCGCTGAAAATCGCCGGCGACGCGAATGACGCCCGCCGGCAACAGGCTCGCGCCGCCAAGAATCGCGGCCGCGGCGCCGGCGTCGATGACGATTTCGCCGCGCGGCTTCAAGCGGCCCGCGATCCATCGCCGACGCGCGCTTTCGCGGGTTTGCTGCGGCAGGATCAGCGTCGCGCGCGCGCCCGACCCGATGAGCGCCAGCGGATTTTCGGCCTGTCCGCCCGCGATGATCGTCGCGCAGCCGGAAGCGCCGGCGATTTTCGCGGCGGCGATTTTCGACGCCATGCCGCCCGAGCCGACGCCCGCCGCCGCGTTCGGCCCCATGGCGGCGCGCTCGATATCGCCGGTGATTTTTTCAATGAGCGGCAAATGACGCGCTGACGCATCGCGGCGCGGGTCGCGGTCATAGACGCCGTCAACATCGGAGAGGATAACGAGAAGATCGGCGCCGACGATCTGCGCGGCGTGCGCGGCGAGGCGGTCATTGTCGCCATAACGGATTTCCGCCGTCGCAATCGTGTCGTTTTCATTGACCAACGGCAGTGCGCCGACATCGAGCAGCGTTGAAAAAGTCGCGCGTGCGTTGAGGTAACGGCGCCGGTTTTCGGTGTCGTCGAGCGTCAGCAAGATCTGCGCGACGGCGATCCCATGCGGATCAAAGGCGCGCTGCCAGGCGGCG
>Ga0155549_1014_pt1 | contig 9347 bp, 8 predicted proteins | sample RifCSPhighO2_12_FD_107206 | JGI IMG/M metagenome (GOLD analysis project Ga0155549, IMG submission 107206) | Alphaproteobacteria bacterium RIFCSPHIGHO2_12_FULL_63_12
ACCTTCGAGATGACCCACCCGAGGCCCGCGACGAAGCCCGCCACGACGGCGAGGGCCACGGTGAAGCCGATCGCCATCATCGCCACGCCCGCAGCGAGCACGCCGATCACGACCGTCAGCGCCACGACAGCCGCAAGCACGACGATCCCGACGACCTGAGCGACGGTGGTGATGATGCCGCCCCACTCTTGCCAAATCTTCTTCAGCTGGATCATGCCCTTCATGATCTGGATCTCGACCTGGATGAACCCGGCGATGAGCTTTGGGATCACTCCCGTCACGCCGTCGACGATGGGCTGGAAGAGCGACTCAAAGATCGCCTTCACCGCGTTCGCCGACGCACCGCCCTCCTCGAACAGGTCCGCGACCTTGTCGAGCTGCGCGAGGAGCGGCTTGATCTTCAAGCCCGCGAACATCTTGTTCACGTTCTTCCCGAGCCGGTCGCTCATCTTCTTGATCGCGCCGTCCGTGTCGGCGAGCTTCACCGCCCAAAGCGTGATCCCCCCGATGCCGACGAGGGCCGCCGCGCTCACCGCGAGGATGCCTGCGACGATCGCCGCGATGCCGACAGCGACCGCGACGTATGGGCCTGCGCTGCCGAGGGACGAGCCCATCTTCTTGAACGCGTCCGCCGCGTCGAAAGCCTTCTGGCCCATCGCGCCGAGCGGCCCACCGAGCTTGCCGAGCGCGCCCGCGGCCTCGCCCGCGTTGATCGGTTTGCCGGCCGCCTGCATCGCCTTGGTGGCCGACTCGGCCTTCGCCTTCGCGACGTCGAGCGCTTTCGCCACGCTCGCTTGTGACGTGGCCGCGCCGGATGCTGCGGCCTTCATCTTCTCTAGGGCCTCCGCCTCGGCGTCCATCGCGACGGTTGCCGCGGTGGCCTTCGTTGTCGCCTCCGCCTGGCGAGCGGTGAGCTTCGCCAGCGTCGCCGCGGCACGCTCCGCTGCTGCGCCGTCTCCGCTGTCCATGGCCGCCTGGAGCTTGCCGCGCTGCGCGTCGGCCATGACTCCGATCTTCTCGACGGCCTTCGCGGCACGGTCAGCGCTCGCCTCAGCCGTCTGGTAGGCGGCCTCGCCGGCCTTCACGGCATCGGCGGCGGCAGTCGCAGCGGTACCCGACGCGGTGAGCTGCGCAGCTAGACGTTCCACGGCCGCCGCAGCGGGCTCTACGCTCGCTGCGTTGGTGGAAATATCTATGGAGAACTGCGTCGAGTCAGCCACGCGCCGTCACCTCTTCTTCGTGTTCACCGCGAACCACCCGTTCACGAACTCCGCGATCCGAATCGCCCCGGCCCTCGCGGTCACCTCGTCACCGCCGGGCGGGAGCCACTCGAGGAGGCAGTCGGCGAGGACGGCCGCGTTCTCTCGAGCAGCCTTGACCCGCTCGACTAGTCTTTTCCCTCTGCCTCCTCGGTGCCCTGAGCGAGCGCCACGGCGGCCGCGGAGATCGGCGAGAGCAGCCCGGGGAAGACCTCGAGCATCGCGTCGCGAGCTTCCTTCTCGGCCGGGTACAGCCAGCACGACTCAGCGAGCATCTCCGTCGCGACAGACGGCGTAACGCCGCCCTTCTTCCCGGCCTGCGCCGCGAAGATCTGCGCCTTGAAGCGCTTGTACTCGTTCGCGTTCGGCGTCCGCAGATACGCGTGCGTAGGCTGGCCCGGAACGAACCGAGAGACCTTCACCGCGGCGATGGTCCCGTGCTCTTCCTCGAGCGCGATCCGTGCCTCGAGATCCTTCTCGTACTGCGCCTCTTCGGCCTCGGCCTTCGCGGCCTGAAGTGCAGCGCGCTTCGCTTCGAGCTCGGCGACGCGGCTCATAGGAGCACGATCCAGGCGCCCGTCGACGACTTGGTGGAGATCTCGATCGGGCTGAGGTTCAGCTCGATCATGTCCGGCTCATTGCCCTGCTTCGAGTCGGAGCCGTCGCCGCTGTAGCGGCAGCCGGAGAGCTTCGCTTCGTAGATCCGCGAGTCGCCGAAGGGCGTGTGCTGGATCAGAATGTCGAACGCGACGCCGGAGATGATGACCTGATTGCCTCGGGTCTCACCGGCCGCGAGCGCGGCAACCTCGATCGCTTCCTTGAGCTGCTCGCACCCTGCGCGCGTGACCGTAGCGCTCGCCTCGTACGAGACTTGCCCGCGGGTGCGCTTCATCACGCGCCCGCCGCTCGTGCCGCGCGACTCGCCGAACTCGACCTTCCTATCCCACTTGATCCCCTCGAGATCGACGATGGCGACCGTCGCCCCGCCCGGGACGTTGAAGTGAACTTTGATATCCGCGAACGAGCACTCGTGGCCATTCACGCTAGGGAACGCCTGATTAGCCATTAGGACACCTTCACCGTGGTTGCGATCTGTTCGAGAGTGCCGTTGAGGCGAAGGTCCAGAACCCCGGTCAGCGTCGCGCCGACCGTGTTGAGGACGTCCGTCGTGCTCGCGCGCCAAACCGCGTAGGAGGCGCGAGGGCCTTCGGTGCCGGCCTGGAGAAGCGCGATCTCAAGGTCCGTGTTGATGGCCGCCTCGATCACGCTGAGGCTCGCGGCGGTCGCGTGGCCGTCTGCGTCGAGCTGGAGAACGGAGCCGATCGCGTTCTCCGTCGCGGCCTGCACGACCGTGCACGCTAGGTTTGCGACGGCCATGTTCTGCGTGCGGCTGAGGATCGAACCCTCCGTCGCGCGCGTCAGACTCATCGCGATGAACGTTCCGTTCGGGCCGTTGCCCCACGAGCGCGCGCACGTGAAGCGCTCCGCCAGGCCGCCGCCGTCTACGCGCTCGTCGAACTCGGCGAGGTTGCCGTCCTCGTCGAGAAGGCTCCAGCCGTCGAGCGGACCATCCTGCTTGCGCCAGCACGGGATGTGGAGATCATGCTGGTACTCGCGGATCGACGCGGCCCACATGATGGGGCGTCGCGGCGAGTAGCCGGTGAACGGCGAGAGCTTGCGCGCGCGACCTAGGCCGATATCGATCCGCTTCTGCGCGTCGATGGGGGCGAACTCCGTGGCCGTCGCGGTGACCCACGCGGCCTTCGTGAGGGTCTTCGTGATGGTGATTGCCGTGCTTGCGGTCGCGACCTCGGCGGCGAGATCATCTGTGCCGAGCGTGATCACGGTCGCGGATAGCGTCGCAATGCCCGCGGTGGTCGTGATGTTGTTAGAGACGGAGCCCGTGACCGTGAAGTTGTCTCCGACAGCGAAGCCGTCGTCGATCCACGATCCAGCCGAGCGGGTGATGGTGTCGCCCGTCGCCCCGACCTCAGCAAACGTCAGCGTCTCGCCGACCACCTTGCTCTTGCGAGCGAGAGGCAAACGGTCAGAGACATTGATCCGCGCGTAGGTAAACCGGTCGTTAGCCGTCTCGTACGCGTTGACCTGCGTGGTAACGAGCGTCGCGACCGTGTCGGTCGGGACGTCGCCGATTACGACCCACGAGCGCGTGAGCTTGTTCTGCGCGACGAGCGCGGTCTTCGCCGCGGATAGCCCGGTGGTGTCCCACATCGGAGCGGTCGACAGGAACGAGAATGCGTCGGCCGCGACGAGCGTGCCGGCCGCAAAGTTGAGCGTCATGCCGACGTAGGGAATTACGTACGTCGACGCGGTGCCGAGCCTGATGAGCTTTTCCGTCAGCCCGCCGTCAAGTGACAAATTGAAGGTAATCCCATTGACGCCGATGGTGCCGCCAGTGACGACCGTGACGACCGCATCCACCTCGTCGAGCGGCGTGCCAGAGACGGTGATGACGCTCGTTCCGGTGACGCCCGAGGCGTCCTCGCTTCCGACTACGCCGACCGTGGCCGTCGTAAGCTTGACGAACAGGACCGGAAGCCCCGTCGCGGCGATGTGGAGCGCGACGTAGTCCGCGGCCTCCGAGTAGCCGAACTCGTCGTAGAACGCCGACGCGCTCGCTACGACGGTGGGAACGGCGGCGGTGCCCGACGAGGTGCACCCCATGACGACGCAGTAGCCAGTGCTCCCGGCGAATGCGCCGGCCTCGTCATCGATCGTTGTGGACGCTGCGGGGAGGGTAGCCATCGAGGTCTCCCGGCCCTTCGGATGCGGTCGACGTGTGAGGTCGACCGCATGCGGAGAGCCGCGAAATGGGTTGGGTCAGGGCCTAGGTCAGATCGTCTCCGCGGTTGCAGGGACAGTGTTCGGATCATCGTCATCGTCGGGGCCGCTCGCGAGCGAGGCCTTCGACGTGCTCGTGAGGTTGGTTGCGGTGATCGTGAACTCGTCCTGGTCGGCGCCGGCCCACGTGAGCTTCGAGATCCCGCGCTCCCAGGTGAGCGTCATCTCGTAGACAGCGCCCGCGGGGCTCGGTGACTTCTCGAGGTCGAACGGCTGAACGAACCGCCCGCCTGTCCACACGACGCCGTTCTTGCGCGTCGAGCGGATCTCCTCGAGCGCGATGTAGATCATGTGCGCCGCGCGGAGAGCTCGGCGGCGGTGCTCGAACATCGCCGCGCCGGGGGCGGACGCCTGCGCGTAGATCGAAATCTTGACGGCCTGGTTGAGGACGCCGAGCACGACCGGGTTGACCGACTGCGTGCGCGCGCCGGAGAACGAGTCGCGGCCGTCCTCGTCGTGTCCGATGACGACGCGCTCACGGCTCCACGTCGTCGACGTGGTCGCCTCCGGGCCGTCGACGACCTTGAGCGGGCAGCCCTGGGCGCCCAGCTTCGTTTCGAGCTCGCGGCCGATCTCGTGCAGCATCAGGTGCCGACCTCTTCCGCGATGGCCTGAGCCACTGCCGACTTGAGGACCGCCACGAACGAAGGGGGAAGCGGCGAGCCAGGCGACGGGTGAACCGGACGCCGGCCGATCTGGTAACGGGCGTACGCCACGGGCAGGCGCACGCGGAGCACGCGGCCGATCGCGACGTAGACCAGGCCCGCGGCGAGCGCGCCGGACTTCTTCAGCGTCGCCTTGTCACCCGTGGCGAGCGGCGTCCACGTGTTGCCGTAGGCGTTCTCGCCGGCGTCAAACGTCTTGCGCGCCTCGGCGGTGAGGCCCGGCGCGGCGATGGCCGCGGCGCGATGCGCCGTGAAGATGTTCATGCCGCGAAGCGCCTTCGCGAACTTGCCGAGCGACGAGACGTCGAGGCCGCTCATGGGATCGACCCCCCGCCCGTCGACGTGTGCCACCCGCGCGGGTCGGCAACGCTGGAGAGCGTCGAGGAGATCGCCTTGCTCGCCGAGGTCGTGACCGCGGCGTCGCGAAGGGGAAGGCCCTTCGCCCAGCGCTCGAGCTGCGCCTTCGCGGCAAGCTCGAGCTCCGTCATCACGACCGACGACACGCCCGCAAGGAGCTGGAGCTTCTTCGCAGCGAGCTCGGCGACGAGCGCTACGACCGTGACGGGGCAGGGCGACTCGAGCGGGACGAGGTGCGCCGGGATGAACGCGTCGACGAACCGCGAGTAGAACTCGAGCACGTCGTCGAAGGGGAGCTCGGTCGAGATCCACATCGTCGTTCCGTTCGTCGTCAGGTCGATCGCCGAGCCGGCCGCAGCCGTGGCGAGCGAGAACGTGTCGGCCGTCAGGCGGATCGCGTAGTATGTCGTGCCCGCGACGAGCGGCGCGGACAGCGTGCCGTCCTCGAGCGCGCGTACAAGCACCTCGTCGTCCGTCTCGAATCCGTGATCCGTGAGCGTAAGGACGTTCGTCGACGCGACCGACGACGAGACCTCGCGGCCTTCGCTCGAGAGCGTGCCCCTCGGGAGTCCGTAGCGATAGAGATCGCGTCTGGTCGCGTAGGCGGTCACACGCACACAAGCCCCGCGCAGCCGGTTTGCCGGCTGTCAGCGGAGCATGGTGCCGAGCGCCGTGATGGCGCTCAGGTGAGGGAATCAGGCCCCAGCAACCTTGCGAACAGCGTGCGGGAAGAGAAACTTGTAGCCGTAGAGGAGGTGATACGAGACGGCGAGGGTGCTCTTCTTTCGGCACGCATCGCTGTTGCTCATGTCCCAGTGACGAATCCCGAACTCCGAACCGCCGTCGAACTTGGCGACAACCCACGGGGGGACGCCCTTCGAGATCAAGTTCATGTCGAACAGGTACCAATCGTCCGCATCCGTCAGTTGGTTCATGCAGACGACGGTGAGACCCGCATCGTTGTACGGGTTGCGCATCGTCGCGGTGCCCGCGGCGCTCGGAACGAAGTCCTGCTTGAGCAGATTCTTGAGTCCCTGGAACTTCGCCGGAGGCACGCCGATGTGCGTCGGCATGACGCCGAGCAAGTCGCCGTTCACGTCGAGAACGCCGTTAGCCATGAGCGTGATCTCGGCTTCGAGATTCGTCAGGCTGACAACATCTTTGACGGACGCCTGGAGATTGTCGAAGGTCGTGGAGTCCGAGTCCTTCGCGTTGGAGAGGTGCGAGTCGTGAAACAGTGCGAGGTCGTCCCAGCCGCAGGCGCCGGCCGTGTTCGCCACGAGTGCATCAGCGATCAGCTTCAGCTTGAATTGCTGCTCGGCGGCGACCATCGACTGAGCCGCGTCCGTCCACCGCTTCACCGCGAAGGCGTTGGATCGAATCTTCGCAAGCTCGATCTCAACGCCGGCCTGGTACTCGGCGACCGTGAGTGTGCAGTCCTTCTCTCCGATGGTCTCGAACCCTCCCTCGAGAGTCTTCGCCTCTCGGAACTTGAGGGCGAGGATCGACAGTGGATACTTGGTCTCGAGCGCGGCGGCCGTATAGCTCTCGCCGAGCTCATCGACCCATGTCTGGCCGGTGGCCAGCATCTGAGCCGCGTTGAAGCGTTCGTCGAAAAGCTCCTGCGCGTCGCGCGAGGTCGACGGGAGAGTGGCTGCGGGATTCAAGAGTGCCATTTAGATCTCTCCACTTTCTCAGTTGATAACGAGCCCCGCATCGCATCGGGCTCTCCCGGCCCTTCGGGAAAAGTCAACTTTGGTTGGCCTCTCGCGAAGAGCCGTGAAACGGGTTGTCGAGATGTGTTCAGTGACATGCGGGTGGATCAGCGGTTGACGATCTGAACAAGCAGCGTCGAATCGTCGTCGACATTGACGCCGCCAGCGGCGATCTCCGCCATGACTTCGATGGTCGCGGTCCCCACGACTCCGGCGGCCACCGTGCCAGGACGACGGCTGTAGCGGACTGTGAGATCCGCCGTGACCTCGGCGATGTTGATCACGTTCAGCATCGTCTTCGTCGCCGAAAGAATCGGGACGTTCGTGACCGCGATGTATCCGGTGTTCACGGGGAACGCGAGGGATTGCGTGATCGACTCCGGATACCAGGCATGCGCCGTGGTGCCGATAGTGATCGCGCCAGCGGTCCCGATGAACCACGAGCTGAACGCGTTGAGCGTGCCCGAGTTGACATGCACGGTGTAGCCACCGTTCACGACCTTACCCGTGGTGAGCCACGTTGCGCGCGTGAGCGGCGCGGCGCCAGCTGCGACGGTGCCGAGCGAATAGACGCCGTTCTGCGCGGCCGTGGTCTGGTTCGCGAGCAGGACGAGATCGCCCTCGACACCGGTGACGCCGTCCTGTGCGACAGTAAACGACGCGAGGTTCGCGACGTCCGTGGTCATCACGTATCGGACTTCGTTCGGGTGCCCGGCCTCGGCGAGCGCGGTCTCGACCGTCGTGCCCGTGAAGAGCGCCGCCGTGTCCAGGACTCCGATCAAGCCGGCGCCGGCCGTCGCGGCAAGGTTTGCGTGGGTCGGGATTTGCGCGAACGTCAGGGACGTCGTGCCAATCGCGATCGCCGCGTTCGTGGTGAGAGCCCACCACGAATTGAGCGCGACAGTCCCCTCCGAGACGTGGACGAGCATGCCCGAGACGATCTCGTCCGCGCCATCCGCGTCAAGTGCGCGGGTCAGCGGGGCCGTGCCGGCGGCGACCGTGCCGACGACGTAGATCCCGTTTTCAGCGGGGGCAGTCTGATCCTTGAGGAGGATGCGCTCGCCAGCGACGTAGGTGAGGCCGTCGACGCCGGCGACCGTGAAGGTCGCGAGGGCCGCGATGTTCGCCGTCGACGCGCCGCGGACGCCATGACCGGAGAAGGCCGAGGCCTCGCCGACATCGCTCAGTGCGCCGGTGAGGTCCGGGCCAACAATGCGGACACGAACCTTCCCGTCCGCCTCCATGCCTTCGAAGAACCCGGCGAGCTTGAGCGTGTCCCCGACACTGTTGTCGTAGACAGTGTGATCGTCAAAGGCGTACGCCGGGGCGCCGCGAGGGGAGGCCTCGCTGAACGCGTTCGCGCCAGAGCCGTTGGTGAGTCGGAAGACCCTGTCGGTCTCGATGAGGCAACGCTCGGCCGCCGCCGCCGACGCGATGGTCTGCAGCGCCTTCCCAATGACGCGGCCTGCGCCGCTTGCAGTCGCCGGGACGATGAGCCCGTCCGACGTCTGCTGCGAGACCATCGTCCCGGTGTAGATCGCCTGAGCCGTCTTGACGGGCCAATGAAAACGAGTGCCGTCCTGGCCGATGCCGCCAAGCGCGATGTCTGCCGTTGCGTTCGCCATTTTCAGCCAGCCTTCTTCGTCGTGGCAGCCTTGCGGGCCGCGTATTCCTTGGGATCGATCTTCATGTCGGCGCACATCGCGACCTCGCGAGCGCTGAGCGTCTCGAGGCCAGCGACGACAACGACGGGGGGCTTCACCTCGGCCGGCAGCTTCCCGCCGCGAGCGGCGAGGAGCGCAGCGACGCGAGCGGTCTGCTCGGTGAGGTCTTCGCCGAGGAGCCGCGCGCAGAGCTTGCCGCTCGCGAGGCCCGACGTGTGCGGGGTCTCCGCGCCGAGCTTCGTCAGCGCGACGGCGTTCTCCTTGCGCTTGCCGAGCTCGAGGGCCGCGCGCTCCGAGGCGAGCCGTGCAGACTCCTCCTCGTGCTTGATGTACGCCAGGCGCCAGATTTCGACCTCGTCGACGGCGCCGCCGAGCGTGGTCTTTCCGGTAATGCGCGTGAGGCGCGCCGTGGCGGCGACGACTTCAGCCTTGTCCTCGTCCTCTTCCGCAGCGGGCTCCACCGCCATCTCGGCAACGGGCTCCTCGGCGGCGGGCTCCGCCGCGACTTCACCACCGGCGGCGGCAGCAATGAGACCCTTCAAGATCTCCATGCTCTTTTCGGCGTCGCCAGCGACGAGCGCGTCGAGGGCCTCTGCGATGAGCTTCGGGTCCATGCTTTCGTTTCCTCGTGCGGACGCTGCAACCAGCGCCGGGGTGTCGTGGGTTGCGGGGATCGCCACGAGGGCGACATTGATGATCGCGGTGACCCGCGAGGTTTCCGGGTCGACGGAGAAGGCAGGAGAGACGTATCGCTGGCGCTTGTCCTCGAGCCGCTGAGCGCCGTCCGATGTCCACGACACGGACACGGCCCAAAGAGATCCATCG
>Ga0155549_1015_pt1 | contig 9245 bp, 10 predicted proteins | sample RifCSPhighO2_12_FD_107206 | JGI IMG/M metagenome (GOLD analysis project Ga0155549, IMG submission 107206) | Alphaproteobacteria bacterium RIFCSPHIGHO2_12_FULL_63_12
GCGACGCCCCGACGCTCGCCGATATCGCGGTCGGCTGCGGCCTCACCCACGCGAGGGCGATGGACCTGCCGCTTTCGGAGTATCCGAACATCGGGGCATGGAACGCCCGCGTCATGGGGCTCGACGGGATGAAGAAAACGGCGGGGTAGAAAAACGACTAACCGTCGTTCACAATAACGTAGACAGAACAAATAGTTCGTTGCCGAATGGCGGCGAATAATGACGCACGTCAGCGTTCTCGGGACCAAATCTGGACGCCGACGCACGCCAACGATATGCTCCTAATGGGGAATTGGGGGCGAGGCGATTTTGGGGAAATCCGCCACATCGGGTGAAGGTGAATCGGAATCCCGGAAGTGTGCTGACGAGCGCGCGATCGCGGGGGAGTCGCTTTGTGCGCCGGTATCGGTTCTACTCGCATCTGCATGGTCCGGCCTTTGCGCGCTGCGGGTGCATTTTATCGCGATCGTCTTTACCGTGCCGGCGCTCGCCGTTGCGGCTCTTCTGGTGCTCACCGCCGCGGCGGCGACCGTCGCCCTCGTTGGCGGCGACGCTGATGCAGGGCGAACGGTCTTAAAGATGATCGTTACGCTCGCATGTGATGCCCTTCCCGAAATCGCCATCGTCCTCCTCGCGATTTATGCTGCGAGGATTTTTCAGCATGTTCTCGATTGGAAAAAATGGTTCACGCCGTGGGCCCGCGCCCGCCTCAACAGGATTTCGGAAGATGACTTTCCGGTATTTTTTATCGGCCATGGCGGCTCGGGAAAAACCACGCTTGCTCAAATCATGGAGCACGATTTTATTAATCGGGTCTGGTTCAAACCTGCCGGTTTCATCGAAGTCAGGGAAAGAGAATCTCTTGTCGCAAGAGGTGACTCGAAAATCGGTGGTGATATAACTCAATATCGAACGACATGGCGACCTGAAAAATACCAGATCGGCTATCTGTCGAGAGCGACAGACCTCCCAGGCCAGGTGCGTGAAGACTGGAAGTGGGAAATTCAGCGCATGGCCAAGTCGGGACGTATCGGCGTCATCAACGTGCTGACTTACGGCTACAGTTCCGAATTGACGAGCTACAGGGACAAAGATGAGCACGGCGTCAAGCCTCAGGGGAGCGTGGAGAGCCTACTAGAAAAAGGTTATATCGATCCATGTAAACTTGATGAGTTCATTGATTGCTATCGTGACTCTGTACGGAAAGTAGAGATCCACAACTTCGAGTGTCTTGCGGCAATTATGAACAGCATCTCTACGCGCAGGTCGAAACCTAAGATCCTAATCATCAACGTCGTCGCGAAAGCCGATTATTGGATCAAAGAATCTGAGACCGTGAAGACCTATTACGAGGAACAATTCGAGAAGGCGCAAGAGTCCCTCATAACAGCCTTCGGCATAGATCGAGTCCGTATCGTCACGCTGCCGATCGCGCTTGTGTTCGGCGACTTGGAACACAAATGGATAAAAGACGTTAAGGATGGTCGCCGAAAGCAGAGGCTTTACGAGTCGCTGCCGCACTGCAACGACGTACCGGATGACAGAGATAGGCGGAGGATGATCGTCAAAGAGCGAGCGAAGCTCATGTGCATGTCCGACGCGACTCTGCGAACGATAAGGGAGGAGATCTATCGCCGTGACTGGCGGCGGTCCGTTGAATGGAGGGGAGAATGGCCAATGCCACACCAAGTCTCGTAGCGCAGGCAATTGAGAAACTGACGGAGACCAATCTTCGCCAAGCAAGAGTGCAGCTTTTGCGTCGCCGCGAGAACGCGCTTCTGACTTGGGGCCTTTTCTTCCTCTTCGCCGCCGCCGCCGGGGCGGCCTTCGGAGCTGCCATCGCGGAGGGGCCGATGGCGAGGGCCGCGTTTGTCGGTGCCATTGCGAGCGTCGCAGCCATTGCGTTCTTCTGGGGGCGTGCGCGTCGTGAGCGTACGGCGATTTGCCGTCGTCTCAACGAAGCGATCGACGGCATCGGGGCCGCGCGCGCGATGGCGTTGTCGTCGGATATAGGCGATCCTGTTCGCGAATGGGCGAGCGGCAGCTTCAGGGCGACGCTCGACGCCCGCGATCGGAACGTCTTCGCAACGCCGCCGCCGGAATCGGCGCGCATTGACGGCGGACAAAACCCACCCTAATTCCGCCGCACCATGACCGCCGCCAAAGCGCCTTTGACCTTTCAGGGTCTTATCCTGACGCTCCAGACCTACTGGGCGGGAAAGGGCTGCGTCATTCTTCAGCCCTATGACATGGAGATGGGAGCGGGGACGTTTCACCCGGCGACGACTTTGCGCTCATTGGGCGAGAAGCCGTGGAACGCGGCCTATGTGCAGCCCTGCCGGCGGCCGACCGACGGGCGTTACGGCGCGAACCCCAACCGGTTCCAGCATTATTACCAGTTCCAGGTCGTCCTCAAACCTTCGCCGGCCGATATACAAGATCTCTATCTCGGCTCGCTCGACGCGATCGGCGTTGATCGCTCCGTACACGACATAAGGTTCGTCGAGGACGACTGGGAGAGCCCGACGCTCGGCGCCTGGGGCCTTGGCTGGGAGGTCTGGTGCGACGGCATGGAAGTCTCGCAGTTCACTTACTTTCAGCAGGTCGGCGGCTTCGACTGCAAGCCGGTGACGGGCGAGATCACCTACGGGCTTGAACGCCTCGCGATGTATATTCAGGGCGTCGATAACGGCTTCGATCTCGTCTATGGAGGCCGCAAACCCGACGGCGCCCCGTTCACCTATGGCGACGTCTTCCACCAGCAGGAAGTTGAATTCTCCGCCTATAATTTCGAGCTGGCGAACACCGATGTCCTGCTCGACCAGTTCCGCGAGGCGGAAGCCGCCTGTCTCGCCGTCATCGTCGCCGGCGAAAAGGCGGGGAAATCCTACGCGCTTCCCGCCTATGACCAGTGCATCAAGGCCTCGCATCTTTTCAACCTTCTGGACGCGCGCGGCGTCATCTCGGTCGCCGAGCGCCAGTCCTATATCCTCCGGGTGCGGACATTGGCGAAAGCGTGCTGCGAGGCGTGGCTGAAGTCGCCGCAGGGCCGCGCCGAAGGCGCCGGCGTCGTCGATTTTCAGGGCGCGTAGGTCGGTTCAGGCCGTTACGACAAATTGTTCTCAGACCTGCGGCGTCCTTCGAGACGCCGCGCATCGCGCGGCTCCTCAGGATGAGGGGAACTATAACAAGAGAATCCCTCATCCTGAGGAGCGCGTCAAAGACGAGCGTCTCGAAGGATCTTCCGCCCGTGCGCGAACGAAGTCCTCGCCCCGAAGAACATTCGCCCCCCTTGCGAGGCGGCGCGATGATCGCCATTTCTGGTGAAGGCGCCGGTTAGGCGGCGTCGCCGGAAGGAGGCGCTTTTTATGCGTGTCGTTCTCCTCGTTGTCGGCTGGTTCCTGTCACTCGGCGCGGTCCTCAACGCCCTGTTCGCCGTCATCGCGCTGTGGTTCATCGCGCAAGGCCAATTCGCCGAACCTCTCTTGTCGGTCGAGGCGCTGTTTCGCGACCATGTCCCGTTTATGATGTGGACGAAGTCGGCGGCGGCGGCGATTTTGCCGGCGCATCTCGCCGAATTCTTTTTTGCAGCGCCCGCGCTCGTCATCTTCCCGCTGCGCGCGGCTGTCGCCGGCGCTCTCGGCTATCTGGCGCTGAAAGCCGCGGCGCGGATGAGCCAGAGCGCATCGCGCTGACTGGGAATTATGGTGCGGCGTTCCTCATCCCGATGAGGCGACCGATGGCGCCGCTCGGGGAAGCATCGCTTCTCGCTATGAAGGGCGGCTGGAATCGGAAATTCGGACAGAAGTCCCCTCGATAAGCCCCGAAATTCGAAAAATCCGAAAATTCAACATAGGCGACCAACGATACGCGCCACGATTTTCCGGCCGCGCCGACCTTGACCGCTCCGGGTCAGCTACCTTATAAGGAACTTGTAAGGCAACTTATAAGGCGCGGGGATCGCGACGATCTGTCCGCTGTGCGGAATGTCCGCGGTCCGGGAAGAGTCCGGCAGGAGGATCGAATGGCGAAGGAATATTTTGTCAACGTTGAAAGCCTTCAAAAGGCGCTGGGTAGTCCCAGTGTGCGACGCGGGTACCGAGTATCGATTTTAAACAGTCATACGCTGGCGATCGGAAATGGAAGCGAACCGCGAAAATTGATCTTCGATTTTGAGTCGGAGCAATTAAGCGCAAGCGAGATGACATCGCAACGACACAGTTGTGCGGAGCCGCGAAACTTAACGGCGTCGGGAAAGCCGGAAACAAAAAAAAAGCGGGCATCAGGCAGTTGGACATTCATTCACGCGTCATTCGAAATTTTAAAAACGTCGTTGCCTGACCTGCTGGAAGCCGTCCTCTTGTATCTCGAGTCTGTTCACCCGGGGACTTTGCACGAGCTGAGCCGGATCAAGCCTCGAACGAGACGAATCGTCGCGCGGCGCGCGGACGATTTGTTCGATCAAAAACATTTGGCCGACAAGTCGAGGCGAATTGAGGGCGGCTGGTGGATGGGCACGAACAACTCAGCGAGCGAAACTCGAAACTGGATAAAGCGCGCCTGCCAAATCGCCGGAATCGATCCGATAACCGACGTGACAATTGGAATATGAGCCAGAGGCGCAAGCGGCCGCCTACTTCGCCGCCTTCACCTCGACCTCGATGATGCGGCATTCCGCGACGAAGGCGTAATTGAAATCGCCATGGGTTTCGGCGGGGGCCCATACGGCGTCGCCGGCGGCGAATTTGCGCTCGACGATTTCTCCCTTGTCATTCGCGCGGCGGTCGACGCAGTCGTTCAAGAACACCGCGACGCGCCCCGGATGCGAATGCATCGGCGTCCATTCGCCGGGGCGGGCGGTGGTGAGGATCGTGCGCACATAGTCGTTTTCAAGCTTCGTCGAATAGATTTCCGGCGCGACCGCGACCGGGTCGATATAGGCGTCCTTCGCGGCGCTGGCGGCGGCGAGCGCAATGGCGCCGACGGCGGCGATAATCGCAATTTTGATCATGTCAACTTCCCTGCTTTTGCGCATTGATGCTAGAACAGGTCGCGACCGCAGAAAATGAGGAGATGAGGCGATGGCGAAAGTTTCCTTGCCGCAATTGGGCGGGTGCCATTGCGGCGCCCTGCGCTATGAACTCTCGGCTGCGCCGATGATGATCTACAACTGTCATTGTTCGAACTGCCAGAAGATCACGGGAAGCGCCTTCGTCGTCTCGGCGACGACCCCGGAAGCGGCGTTCAAATTCACCAGGGGCGAACCGAAAAAAATCGAATGGATGTCGGACGCGGGCAACCAGCGCTTCGGCTATTTCTGCGGCGATTGCGGCTCGCGCATCGCGCACGGGCAAGCGCCGTCGATCGGTTTCTTGAGCCTTCGCGCCGGCACGTTCGACGACACGAGCTGGGTCCAGCCGGTCGGCGATATCTGGATGAAAAGCGCGCAAAAATGGGTGCGGCCGCTTGCGCTGCAGACGGAAGGTCAGCCCAAGGACTACGGACCGTTCGTTGAAGCCTATCGCGCGCAAGAACGGTTCTGATCGCGACCCGATGCTGCGCCGCAACGCCTTATTTGTTGGCGGCAAAGGGCGGAGAAGCGTATCAGGGGCCGCTTGTCGAAACAGGGAGGCATGGATGCCCAAGCTCAACCCGCTCGGAATTGCGGTTGCGTCGATCGCGTTTTATTTCGTCGGTTTCCTCTGGTACGGCCTGATTTTTTCCGACGCGTGGATGGCGGCGGAAGGCGTCACGCAAGAAGCCGCGGACGCGGAAAGCCCGGCCTGGATGGCGCTGGGCGCGGTCATCACGGTGATGCAGGTCGTGGGGTTGGCGATCGTGCTGAAATGGAAGGGCGCAATCGGCGCCGCGGATGCTGTGAAGGCAGCGGCGCTCTTGTGGGCGCTCTTCGCGCTGCCGTTCACGCTTTACGGCTTCGCCTATACGCCCGGCCATGATGCGACATTGCTGATGCTCGACGCCAGCCATCTCCTTGTCGGCTGGATCGTTGCGGCGGTCACGCTGTCGCTGTTCAGGCAAAAATAAGCGGCGCGCCGCCGCTTTCGCTTTCGCGCGCGGCGCCATAAAACCGGCCGGTCGCAGCGGGGCGGATCGGCGTGCAGCTGTTTGGGAAGAGCGTAACGAAAGCGGGCCTTAAAAAGGCGCGGCGGCGGGTCGTGAAAGTCGCGGCGTTCGCGCTGGCGTTGCTTATTCTGTCGCCATTCATCGGCGCCGCTGTCTATCGATTCGCGCCGCCGCCCGGCACGTGGACGATGCTGCAGCGAAAACTGTCGGGCGAGGTCATCATTCACCCATGGACGCCCTTGCGGAAAATGTCGCCGCATCTGGTGCGCGCCGTCATCGCCGCCGAGGATTCGCGCTTTTGCGAGCATAACGGCATCGACGTCGAGGCGGTCGAGAAGGCGATGGCGAATAACAAGAATGGCGGCAAGCGGCGCGGCGGATCGACGATCTCCCAGCAGACCGCCAAGAACGTCTTTTTATGGCAGGGCGGCGGCTGGATCCGCAAAGGCTTCGAGACTTATTTCACCGTCGTCTCGGAAGCGATCTGGGGCAAACGCCGCACGATGGAGCTTTATCTGAATGTCGCCGAATGGGGGAATGGCTATTTCGGCGCCGAGGCCGCCGCGCGCGGGCGCTTCGGCAAGAGCGCGGCGGATCTTTCAAAACACGAAGCCGCGCTGCTCGCCGCCGTGCTGCCGAGCCCCAACAAATGGCGCGCCGTCAATCCGGGGCCTTATGTGCGCGCGCGCGCGGCGACCATCCGTAAACGGATGGATGTCGTCAGGAACGAGGGGCTTGACCGCTGCGTGCTCAAAGGCGGCGGGTGAGGGCGCGCGGTTTCCCTCAGCGCCGTCCGGCTGCTAGTGTTCAGTGACAAGGAAAGGAAGCTCGCTCATGGGAATCATGGTCATCGCCTGCTATCGCCCCAAACCCGGCAAGGAAGCCGAGGTCATCGCCCTGACCAAAACGCATGTCCCGATCCTGGTGCGCGAGGGGCTTGCGGAAAACCGGCCGCCGCTCGTCGGGCGCGCCGGCGACGGCGCGATCCTTGAGGCGTTCGTGTGGAAATCGCGCGAGGCGATCGCGGCCGCGCATCAAAACCCCACGGTCGGCGCTCTATGGGCGAAATTCGCCGAGATCGCCGATTTCGCGATGTTGAAGGATATCGCCGAAGCCGCATCGCTGTTTGCTGAATTCGAGTGGCTGAAGCTCGATGCGCCGCTGGTCGCGGGAACGGCGCCGATCCCCGTCGAAGTCGAGGCGGGCAAGACTTATTTCTGGTGCGCCTGCGGCCAGTCGAAATCGCAACCCTTTTGCGACGGCTCGCACAAGGGCTCGGTCTTCTCGCCGCTCAAATGGACGGCGCCGGACTCAAAGCGGGTCTTTTTCTGCGCCTGCAAACAGACGAAAGGCGCGCCGCTTTGCGACGGCTCGCACAAGGGCCTTTGATGGCGAAGACCTCCGAACGCCATTCCGGAATTCTCGACGGCTACAAAAGCGGCGGCACGCGCTTCAATGAGTGGGCGGAAAAGCATCTCGGGCTTTTTCGCCTCACCGATTGGGAATGGGGCAAGCTGTCGATGGAATGGGAGATCGACGACCGTTTCCTGATGCCGGACGGCGTCATGTTCGGCGGTCATGTCGCCTCGGTCGCCGACCATGTCGCGGGGCTCGCGGCGATGACGGTCCTTGAGACGAATGACGACCGCTTCCGCACCTCGCGGCTGGAGACGAGCTTTTTTCGCCCGGTGATGAAGCCCAAAGCCCTGATCGAGGCGCGGGTGGTCAACGCTTCGAAAAGCCTCATCCATGTCGAGGCGGATTTCCTCACCCCTGACGGCAAGCTCGCCGCCCGCGTCGCCGCCGTGCAGATGAAACGGTCTGCCTAGGTTGTAGGTTGTATGTGGCAGGAGGTAGGCGCTAAAAGCGCCGCGACCCGTCTACAACAAGCTACAACCTTATAACCTACAACCTTACCCCCCCATGCCCGACCTTCTCCTTGAACTCTTTTCCGAAGAAATTCCGGCCCGGATGCAGCGCCGCGCCGCCGCCGATCTTGAGCGGATGATGAACGAGCGCCTGCTCGCGGCGGGTTTCATGCCGGAAGGCGTCAAGGCTTTCGCCGGTCCGCGACGGCTGGCGCTGATCGCGACCGGTCTCCCGGTGCGCCAGCCCGACCGCAAGGAAGAGAAAAAAGGCCCGCGCGTCGGCGCGCCGGAAAAGGCGATTGAAGGCTTCCTGAAATCGGCGGGGCTTTCCGCGCTCGACCAATGCGAGATCGTCGAGGACAAGAAGGGCGCCTATTACGTCGCGAAAATCGAGGAAAAAGGCCGCGACACGGCGGCGGTGATCGCCGACGCGGTGCCGGCGGTGGTGAAGGAATTTCCCTGGCCGAAATCGATGCGCTGGGGAGATGGCGATTTGCGCTGGGTGCGCCCGCTGCATTCGGTCCTGTGCTGCTTCAATGACGAGATCGTTCCCTTCGACATCGGCGGCGTCAAATCCGGCGACGCGACGCAAGGCCATCGCCGTTTTTCTTCCGGGCCGATCCACGCGCGCAATTTCGACAAATATGTGCCGGCGCTGACCAATGCGAAGGTCATTCTCGACAGCCACGCGCGCGAGGAATTGATCGCCGCCGACGCGAAAACCTTGTGCGAGGCGCAGGGGCTCGAACTCGTCGAGGACAAGGGCTTGCTGGCGGAAGTCTCAGGGCTTGCCGAATGGCCGGTCGTGATGATGGGGTCGTTCGCCGCGAAATTCCTGACGCTGCCCGATGAAGTGCTGACCGCCTCGATGCGCGGGCACCAGAAATATTTTTCGGTGAAAGACCCGAAGACCGGACGCCTCGCGAACAAATTCGTCTTCGTCGCCAATATCGACGCGTCGGATGCAGGAAAAGCCATGCGCACCGGCTATGAGCGCGTGCTGACCGCGCGCCTGTCGGATGCGTGGTATCTCTATCATCAAGATCTCAAAACCCCGCTGGAGGAGCGCGTCAAAGACCTCGACCGCGTCACGTTTTTCGAAGGGCTCGGCACGATCGGCGACAAGGCGCGGCGGATCGCGGCGTTGGCGCGCGAGATCGCACCGGCGGTCGGCGCCGATCCCGATCTCTCCGAAAAAGCAGCGCTCCTTGCGAAAGCGGACCTCACGACCGGCATGGTCTATGAGTTCCCCGAGCTTCAGGGGCTGATGGGCAGATATTATTATCTGGCGCA